>Ga0209291_1003447_pt1 | contig 11701 bp, 12 predicted proteins | sample GOMGulsemesocosm_FD_184633 | JGI IMG/M metagenome (GOLD analysis project Ga0209291, IMG submission 184633) | Methane-oxidizing microbial communities from mesocosms in the Gulf of Mexico - GOM9B Gulf of Mexico (SPAdes) (version 2) | ecosystem: Environmental > Aquatic > Marine > Cold seeps... | reverse complement strand
ATCCATTGGGTGTTGATGTGGGTGATTTAACGGATATGAATGCGGTTGCTGACGATCAAGAAGTGGATGTGACAATATTTGGTAACTTGAAAGAGAGCTTCAGTTCCGACGCTGCTGCTTTTGCATTTTTATTATTTATTCTTTTATACACACCTTGTGCTGCGGCAATGGGCGCTTATGTGCGCGAATTTGGTCGTCCATTTGCTGTATTTATTGCTGGCTGGACTATGTTCTTAGGTTATTTTGTTGCCACTATGTATTACCAAATTGTTGAATTTTCAGCACACCCTGCATCAAGTATGGGCTGGATAGGCTTCTTCAGTGTGTTGATGTGCGTAGTAATTGCACTACTGAAAAAGCAAGGTAATAAACTCCAACTACAAGAGGAACAGGGCAAATATGATTTTAACACGTCTGAAAGATCATCTTGTTGTTCACGGTAAAACCAACAGAACTGAGCTAGCCAAAACCTTTGGAATTAGTGAAGACGGTATCGATGCGATGCTGGCACTTTGGATAGCGAAAGGCAAGATATCGAAAACAATTAGTGAACGGCCTCGACTGGGACAATCAAACTGCGATGTTTACTATCGTTGGAATGACGAGTGCGAACTTGCGGTCACTGTTATTAACTAAGCAGTGTTGTTAACTAAAACGATGTTCAGCTAGACCAAATCTCAGATCATCAATAAAAAGGCAAATACTTGACTAAATAAGTTGGGTATTTGCCTTTTGTCAATTACAGACCTTTTATTACCACATATACTCAATCTCAATTACTATTTAAAAGGTTAACTCAATGCAAATTACAGACTTGGCGGCGGAACAAAAAATTCTCCCTGTGTTACGTCTTGGCTTTCGGCCTTTCTTCTTAGCAGGCGCTTTGTTTAGTATGGTTGCATTGCTGCTATGGGGCGCAATGTTATCTGGTTATATTACCTTTCAGCCTTACGGTGGCGGTTTGTGGTGGCATATACATGAAATGTTGTTCGGTTTTGGCTGTGCCATCGTTGCTGGTTTCTTGTTAACCGCGATCCAGAATTGGACTGGGGTTCGTGGTATTTCAGGGTTACCCTTACTTGGTCTAGTTATGCTTTGGCTGGCAGGCCGAATTGCTCTGTTTTTACCCTCGCTATTAAATGATCACGTTATCATGTTGATTGATTTAAGTTTTCTACCCGTAGTTGCTTATGTTTTAGCCAAACCTTTGTTAAAAATAAAGCAGTACCGAAATTTATTTTTTGTGCCTTTATTAGTTTTATTTACTGTGGCAAATATTGAAATGCATTTGGCTAAATTAGGTTTTGCGAACATGACTGTCAACCAAGCTGCTTATGCATCCGTCATGCTAATGGCATTTCTAATGTCGGTAATGGCTGGTCGTGTTGTACCAATGTTTACTGCCAACGGGACTAAAACAGCAAAAGTATTACCACTTCCTTGGTTGGAAAAATTAGCAACAGGCAGCTTAGGCGTTATTACTTTACTGCTATTAATTCAGCCTTTATTTTCTGCACCTAAGGCTGTATTTGGTATCTTATTTATTCTCGCGGCATGTTGCCAAGCAATTCGCTGGTGTCGTTGGAAGCCTTGGATTACCTTGGGTGTGCCGCTGCTGTGGTCTATCCACGGCTCGTTATTTTTTATCTGGGCGGGACTATTTACCGTCGGTATGAGTTACTTTATTAATGTACCGATTGTTAGTCATTTATGGCATTTCATTACAATTGGCGGTATGGGCGGACTAATTTTGGCGATGATATCTCGTGTTTCACTGGGTCATACAGGGCGTATGTTGCAACAGCCCAAAGCGATGTTCGTGGCATTTTTCAGTATTTTTATCGCGGTCATAATACGTGTAATAGGCCCTATTTTTTGGATGCAGTATTATCTTATCTTTATCAATTTGAGCATTGTATTTTGGTTAATTGCATTTGGGTTGTTTGCTTATCATTACGCGCCAATGTTGTTTAAAGCGCGACAGGATGGCCGCCCAGGTTAGAACCGTTTGACAGCTAAACAAGGTTTATATAGAGTGGCGGCATGAACCATCAAAAATGAATTTAATTATGGATTTACTCCAGTTTTACAAGTGCTTAGCAGATGATACTAGATTGAAAAGTCTATTGTTAATACTGAAAGAAAATGAATTATGTGTGTGTGAATTAACACATGCATTAGGGCAAAGCCAACCAAAGGTATCACGTCATTTAGCCCTGTTACGTCAGAAAAAACTGGTCATTGACAGACGACAGGGCCAATGGGTACATTATAAAATCAACCCAAATATACCTGACTGGGCACAAGACATATTGTCGCTCACGTTAGCGAATAACCCGAGTAGTATTCAACAAGAAGTACAGCGTTTAGGTGCAATGACATACCGCCCTAATAGTGAAGTATTGTATGATTAGCTCAAAATAAATGTTCAATATATTCGTTTAATATTATTTCTTTGAGTATGCCCCTGCCAGGATAACTTGCTGTTTTAAATTTATATTTAGGGAGGTTAACCCCAATAAAACGAGACTATGTGTCACCTTGTTATGTTATTATGGTTATGAACCATAAACAGGGATGATTAATGAATAACATGACTAGTCACGCACTTGATGCGTATTTTGATGAATTACAAAAATTGAGTCAGCTACTGTCTAAACAGGAAGAATACGACACAGCCGTTGCTGCAGCCCGCGGGGATAAATCCGCTCGGGATATGATGATCCAATCAAACTTGAGGTTGGTTCTTATGGTGGCTAAGAAATATAAAAGCTATTCACTTGATTGGGATGAGATAATTCAAGAGGGTAATACCGGCTTAATGCATGCGGTAGATAAGTTCGACCCAGAACGAGGTTGCCGGTTTTCAACTTATGCAGTGTGGTGGATAAGAAACAATATCGAACAGTATATTATGAACTATTCTCGAACCATTCGCATCCCCATTCATGTTACACGCGTTTATAAACAGATACTGAAAGCTTCATCTGAACTTGGCCTTGATCTTGATACCAACGAAGGTATTACTAAAATCTCCCAAGAACTCAAAATATCACCTCGTAAAGTACTGAAGGTATTAGGTCACTATTTTAATGAAGGATCTTTAGATAAAGAGATCCTCAGTGGTGATAATTTATTGGCTAGCCTAAAAGATTTGGTTGCTGCTGAAGTTAATTGTCAGCCTGATATTCGCTATGAAAAATGTGATTATTATGAATATATGGATGCATTATTAGAATACCTGCCGGTACGTAGTCAAAACATTATTCGTTTACGCTTTGGTTTTAAAGGGCAGGACTCAATGAGCTTAGAAGCTATTGCACAGCTAATGGATATTTCCCGTGAACGTGTACGACAAATTATTCGTAATGGCTTGAGTCAAGTTCGAGAGCAATTATGTGCGAATGACTTAGTAAAAGAAGATTTTGATTTTGAAGCAGATTCTATTTGTACGACAGGTATTTAATGGTAATAAAGTCAGCCATAACTAAAATAGCTGACCTTATTTGTTGTTCGTCGTTAATGGCGGTTACTATGCTTTGAATGCCATATTCAGTAATGAAATTAATTTAGCAGGATCATTTTTTGTCTGTGTTATCTCACCTAAAGTGACGGCTTGTTCTGGGTTCACCGAAATAGTGATACTTTTCGGGTCATTAATAAATTTAACAAACGTTGTAGCCGCATTTTTCGCAAGCTTTATCTCTGCATCGCTCAGCTCATTATTTTTGTTTTCAAGATCTGCCGCCAGCATGGTATTTATCTTGTCTGATACACGCTGTTTTAATTCTTCAACACTGATGTCTGACGTTTGGGCTTCTTGTTTAAGCAGGCGTTCAACAAATGACTGGTCTGTGTAAGTAAACTCGGCAGTATTTAGCTGATAGTTCGGGTACGAGAATAATAGGCTAATTGGCTGTTTAGGATCAAATTGGAAGTTAGCTAAGTTAAGCGAGTATTCCATTTTACCCATGTCTTGTGCACTTAGACCAAGCTCTAAATCAATTACGTCATTAACGTAAGTGTATTTAGTCGATAGGCTGATTAACATATCATCTGTATAACCAAGCTCTTTAAGCTGTTCTGCTGTTTGTGGTTCTATATCATCAATGCTAATTGAAATCCCGTCTAAGGCGATGTCTAACGCGGCAGGGAATTCTGATTCTACATCAAACTTATTAATGGTTATTTCATTAATAGTGACAGGGGTTGCGCTGCCATCAACAGGGCTTAGTACTACGTTATGTAATTGAATTTTCTGGGTGATAGGTTCAACACTTAGATCGCCATATTTAACATCAATCATAGGTTGCATTTCGATGATCTTCGCATCAAGTTTTTTTTCTACTTGGTTTGTCATATAAAACTTACCGCCAGCATAACTTGCCGCAAGTCCGGCGATAACTACGCCTGAAACTAATTTAATATTCATGATGTCACTTATTGGTTGGGTTGATTTTATTAGATGTAATTAAAAATACATATTACTGAGTAGATTATGTATTGGTTACCAAATGATTGGAATAGTTCAGTGGAATTTAAATAAAAAAACGAAGGTTTATCACTAAACCTTCGTTTGTTATGGGGATGTATTAACGTTATTGGTTAATTAACGAGTTAATCAAGTCTAGTCGATTCAAGTATCGTCGCCGTTTTTCCATCGTCACTTATTAAGAAGCTAGTGATCTGACTTTGTAGTTCAGCGGTTATATCTGCATCAGCAAGAAGGTTACTTGGGTCTACCGCAATCGCAGAGCTATGCTCACCAGCATTTAACAAGGCGACTTTTTTGTTGCCTGTATTATCTGTTCCGATATTTGTCAGACCAAGTTGTGCAATTAATGGTGTTGTACCTACTACAGGAGAATAAGGTGCAGCATTTTTATTATCTGTATTATCACCTGTACCTGTAGTTACAATGTTAGGTACAACCATGTCATTTTTAACTTGTGCTAAATAAACCGGTGTTGTTGCAGGGATCTCACGAGCAAGTGCAAATGGGTCAGCTGTTTCAAGTACAGTCTGGGCTGCAACTGCAAAGCTTTGGAATGTAGCGTCAATAGTCGCTTGAGCACCTGGTGTAGCTGCTGCTGCGTCGTAGAAATTCTTAAAGCAAACAGTGCTGTTTAATGCACCGCAGGCTGCACTTGCGTATGCTTTATAATCATCACTTGATGCGTTCATTAATCCATGCTTTACAGTGCCGCCAAATGCTACTGAGTTAAGTAGCAAGTATGGAATGCTACCGCCTGGATTAGCAAATGCTGCTTTGTCTATTTTAAAGTATTGATCACCATCTCCAACTTTACCGTCACCATTCGAGTCTGGTAGAGGTCGGTCTATCGTCGCTTGCAAACTGATACCTGTCATTGCGCCGAGAGAGTGGCCAAAGAAACTTACTTTCTGCGTATCCAATAAATCGAATGTATTGCCAAGAATCTTACCTTCCTTTTGAGCTGCTTGTTGTGCGCCACCAACCATGGTGATACCTGCACGTAAACCAATAAGATCGGCAACGGCTTGACGTAAGTTATCACGAGCAACAGGTAGGTATTCAAAGTTCATGAAAACATCTGCAGTAGTCGGGGTTGTTACAGTACCATCTTCTAGTTTTCGATCACCATGTAGTGGTAAGTCGATTGCTAATATCGCATAACCTTTAGTGGCAAACACCGAAGGTGATGCTAGGATGTTTTCTTTGAGTGATGTGATACCGTGTTGATAAATAACTACAGGTACTTTATTGAAAGCGGTAACTTCTTTTCCATCTTTATCAGATTTTGGCGTAATTAATAAGAAGTTAACACCTTCAACAGTTTTTACTTGTGGGAGAGGGCTGTACTTAGTAATGAGACGCTCAGAATCAAGCGGCTTACCATTAAGTGTGAATGATTTACCAACAAGCTTAAGCTGCTCTTTAGGATCTGCAAGGTTTTTCGGATCAATTCCTACTTTTGCTAATTGTGTTCCAAGCTCTAATTTTTCTTTATCAGACCCTGAAGTTAATACACCAGAGATAATCGCTAAGCTCGGCATTGCACTTTGCCACGGGGTTTTCTTCCATTTCTTATCTTTTATCTCACGTTCTAAGAACGAAGGTAATTTAATAACACCTGTGTGTGCTTCCATCAGCGTATCTAGGTAAGCTTCTGCAGTGCTATCAATATCTTGACCTGTTGCTTTTTTAATTATCGATGCAAGTGATTCTGATGTTAGCCCTGATTTCATCGGGTTATATAATTCGCTTAAGTCTGAGTTATTTGGATTTGCGCCATCTTTCCAGACATTTTTACCAGCAAGTGCTGATGCTGTCGCAACTTTGACTGCATATAGCGCTTCACCAGCCGATGACGTCGTAAACCAGCTTGAATAAATAATGTTTTCATAATCGGCGATGCCAGACTTATCCATTAAGCCTTCTACTTGTAAAACAATTTTCTGTGGTATTTCTAAGGCGCTGCCAGTTTGATCAATCTGTTTGTTTTTTAAAGCCGCGTAGTTATTCGATATACCCAGTTTTTGACCTGAACTATCAACTAAAGCATCGGTAATAGCATAGATATAGTCACTACCGTGTTCTAAGCTACCGTTTAGTGGCAATACCGTTAATGATTTACCATCTGAGATAACTGTATAATCTTTACCTGCAGTTAATTCTACAGGGTCAGACATTACTTTAGCACTTGATACCTCTACTTTTGCGATTTTCACTGCGGCGTGAAGCAGTGTTGAATCTGTTGTTAGCGTTACGCCTGTTGGTAAATCAAGCTCAATAACGAAAGGCTGAGTTGGACTCCAACCGTCAGTATCACCCATTGCCACTGCAGGGTTACTACGGTCTGTTAGATCGCCAGTAGTCGGAATATTTAACGTAGCATCAGACGTATCCATTAATAAATACGTTGGAATTGATACTGTTTTATTTGTCGAGATTAAATCGAATGCGATACTTGATTGACGGTTAAGTGAATTTGTAATTGTATCATCCATACGGAGGTCTGTTGAATCATCACCGCAGGCTGTTAATCCAAGTGTGCTTGCTATAGCAAGAGCAAGAATTTTCTTATTTTTCATTAATAACTCCGAATTTTAAATATAATGATGATGCACTTAGAGAATGAGTTAAATGGGGATTTGTCTGCGGAACAAATTCTATTATAATATTAGATGTTTGCATTACTATCCTTGTAATCTACTGATTCCAATTAACTATTTTATACTTCTTAAATAAATGACTTAGTTTTAAGGTGGCCATTGTCATCCATTTATTATGAATATTAGGTCTGACCAGTATTATTAATTAGATGGTAGCTTAGTTCATTAATACTTAAGTGTTAACAGGTTGTCACGTATTATGTGAGCTGGCGCAATTTACAATCGTGATATTCGTTGGTTATAAATGGATTAAATAAATTATTCCCTTTATAATTCATTTTTATTTAGTTAATGAAATTAGTGGTTTATGTGATGATTGTGTTGTTTTGATAAATTTTAATACAGATTTAAATAAACAGCTAATCAAGGTGTGGGAATTAACATACTTGCAATATTAGTCACATTTTTGTTGCTTTATGCATTGTTTTTTTATAGTCAGTGCTATTAATTTCCACTAATCTATTTGTTACGCTCGTCACGTTTTATTGTATTTCCAGTTGTATTTTTTATAGTCTGGTTGACTAATTATTATTAATTGATTTGTATTGACCAGATTATTTATAATCGCTTATTCTATTCTCACTATCTATCATCTTGAGTGTTATGTCGTTGTTACTTGAATTATCCACACTGTCTAGTCCTTGCATGATAATTATTCGCGGTATTCCTGGTTCGGGTAAATCAACCCTAGCTCAGCGCTATCTTCAATTAATCCCTGATGCTGTTCACTGTGAAGCGGATCATTATTTTATCAATAGGCAAGGCGAATATTGTTACGATGGAAGTAAGGTTAAGTTTGCTCATCAATATTGCCAGAAAAATATACGTAATGCTTTAAGCAAAGGTCAATCCGTTATTGTCAGTAACACTACGATTAAGCGTTGGGAGTTAACTGCGTTATTGGACATTGCTACCCGCTATAATATCGAACCACATATCATTCACTGTTGTGGCGCATTTACGAGCAACCATAATGTTCCTGCTGAAATCGTGGCAAACATGGCGTTAAACTATGAAGTTTATCCAGGTGAAAGCCGCTATATTCCCAGTTAAAATCGCTATCTCTTACACTTAAAGTAAGCTTTATATAACTTGCTGCAAACCTTCAATTTTGTCATATATCTGTAATAAAACTGAAATATAATAATGAGGCGAAATTGGTTTCGCATATCAGCTATAAAAGGCAAAGTAATGAAGCAAGTTTTGGAAGTATTTTGGCAGTTTTTTACATTGGGGTGGATCAGTTTTGGTGGCCCAGCTGCACATATCGGTTATTTCGAGAAAACATTCGTTCAAAAATTAAAATGGATAGATAGCGAGAGCTATGCAAGATTAATTTCATTAAGTCAGTTTTTACCTGGCCCAGGTTCAAGTCAGATAGGTTTTGCAATCGGTTTACGTCGTGCTGGTGTTATCGGTGGTTTTACCGCGTTCATAGCATTCACATTCCCTTCGGTTCTGTTGCTTTATATTCTAGCAACAACCAATGCGACACAAGATGCAGCATGGTTAGTGAGTATTACCCACGGACTGAAATTATTAGCGGTTGTCGTTGTTGCAGATGCGACGTTAAATATGTACAAAGGTTTCTGTAAAGAGCGCAGTACGGTCACAATCTGTGTGGCAACGGCAGCGGTATTACTGATGGTGCCGAGTCTATTAACGCAAATGCTGGTGCTTATCGCAGCTGCGGTGATTGGTATGCAGCTTAAAAAACCAAACGAAGCAACATCAGTGCCCGCCACTAAAGGTGGTGTTAATTACTTACCACTCGTGATCTTCGCTGTGTTGTTTGCGGGTTTACCGTTATTAACAAATTCACCTGCATGGTTAACTGTCTTTGCTGACTTTTACCAATCGGGTAGTTTAGTATTTGGTGGCGGTCATGTTGTATTACCTATGTTGCAACAAGCGTTAGGTGATGCGATTGATACAGATCGCTTCCTATTAGGTTATGCAGCTGCGCAAGCAGTACCGGGTCCTATGTTCTCGTTATCTGCATTCTTAGGCGCTGATTTGTTAGTTAACTCACCATTGATGGGCGCGTTAATTGCGACGGTTGCTATCTTCTTACCGGGTTTCTTGTTAGTACTGGGTTTCCATGGTGCATGGGAGTCGCTCGCGGCTAAACCTAAAGTAGCGGGTGCTGTATGGGGTATTAATGCGGCGGTCGTTGGCCTACTGATGTCAGCGTTATACCAGCCCGTATTTACCTCTGCGATTGTTGGTCCGGTTGATATGGCCGCGGTTATTGTTGGTTTCTTTGCGCTCCGCACATTGAAATTACCCATTATGGCTGTGGTTGCTAGCTTTATCGCATTTGGTTATGTAATAGGTCTATAACGTTACTCTGTAATTAAAAATACCCAGTATTGCAAGGTGGTATAACCTTATCATTGCTGGGTATTCAGTTTCCTATAAACAAGATATACTTTCGCAAATTGAATTAAATTGCGGATTAAATAAAATGAAGGATTACTATCCGAAACGGATTGTCTGTTTGACAGAAGAAACGACGGAAATGCTGTACATACTGGGCGAAGAAGCGCGTATCGCAGGTATTTCAGGTTTTACTGTTCGTCCGCCGCAAGCGCGACAAGCGCATCCGAAAGTATCTGCATTTACGTCTGCAAAGATAGATAAGATCCTCGACTTAAAACCTGACCTTGTTCTCGGATTTTCTGATATTCAAGCTGATATCGCCGGTGAATTAATCAAGCAGGGCATTGCTGTGCATATCTTTAATCAGCGTTCGGTTGAAGAAGTATTCAATATGATCATGATGTTAGCAAGTCTGGTTGGTGCGAGTGATAAGGCTGCGATCTGGTTACAAGAGATAGAAAGTAAGATTGAGCGTATTAAACTCAATGCGACTAAGTACAACAAGCGTCCTAAAGTCTATTTTGAGTTGTGGAACGATCCATTAATGTCGGGTATCCAATGGGTTTCAGAACTGATTGAGATCGCAGGTGGTGACGAATGTTTTCCCGACCTTGCTAAAGAGTCATTAGCGAAGAACCGTATTATTGCTGATCCGACTATTGTGGTCGATGCGGATCCTGACATCATCATTGGTTCGTGGTGTGGCCGTAAATTTAAGCCTGAGCATGTTGCCGCCCGAGCAGGGTGGGACAAGATCAGTGCAGTTAAAAACATGCAATTATTTGAAGTCAAATCGGCAAATATATTACAACCTGGTCCAGCTGCCTTAACCGACGGTTTAGATCAACTTGTTGAGATTATCGAAGCATGGCAACAGCAGTACGCAAACGAAAGTGAGAATGAATAACTTGGAAATTGAAAGTATGACGAAATCAGTCGTTGATGAAGCAGTTGTTAACATCGAAGAGAATGTAGACCCAATGCCCGTTCCTGTGGCTAAGCAATGTTCAGAATGCCAAGCGGAATTTGGTTGTGGCGTTGCCTCGGCAATTGAGCAGGGTGGTTGTTGGTGTCAAGATTTACCCGCTATAATGCCATTAGGTACCTTGAGTGATTGTTTGTGTAAAGCATGCTTAGCCAAGGCCATCGGCGTCGAGATCATTAAACAGCTTAATGCGGCAGGTTCACCAAAAGCGCGTCTTGCACTGGCTGAACCATATCGTCATCAAACAGAGTTAGTTGAGAACATCGATTTTACCATTGAAGATGGCCGTTATGTTTTTAGTGAGTGGTATCACTTAAAACGTGCTCGCTGTTGTGGTAATGGTTGTCGTCATTGTGCTTATAGATAAGCGTAGAGTACGATTATTTATTGGCTCTTAGATAGTTGAAGTATATGAAAAAACAAAAAACGTTAGTATCTTGGAGTACTGGCAAAGACGCTGCATGGACGTGTTTGCAATTGGCGAACGATCCATCTATTGAGATCGTAGGTATCTTTTGCTCAGTCAATGCGCAATATCAACGTACCGCGGTTCACTCTGTACGTATTGAGTTGTTACAGCGTCAGGCTGCGGCAATGAACTTACCTTTGGATATTATCGAAATTCCTTATCCGTGTAGCAATATTGAATACGAAGCGATAATGGATGCGTTTGTTGAAAAAGCCAAACAGCGTGACGTCGTTAACTTTGCTTATGGCGATCTGTTTTTAGCGGACATTAAAAACTATCGTGTTAATAATCTAGTCGATACAGGTATTGAAGCGATTTTCCCGTTGTGGGAGCTCGATACCCAACAACTTGCAAGCGATATGTTAGCGGGTGGACAGAAAGCGATTGTTACCTGTGTTGACCCTCGTCGTTTATCTGCCGATTATGTGGGTAAAGTCTTTGATGAAGCGTTTATCGCTAGCCTACCAGAAGGTATCGATCCTTGTGGTGAGAACGGTGAATTTCATACCTTCGTATTTGATAGTCCGTTATTTTCCAACGCCATTGATATTAAAACCGGTAATATAAACAGTGAAGGGCACTACACTTGGATAGACCTCGAGTTGGCTTAGTTAACAGTGCTTATACATTATAAATCAATAGGTTGACGTGATGGTGTGTGAGTGGTCTTTAATGTGGTCATATACGGTGTATGATTGAGTACCTATCTT
>Ga0209291_1003441_pt1 | contig 11710 bp, 5 predicted proteins | sample GOMGulsemesocosm_FD_184633 | JGI IMG/M metagenome (GOLD analysis project Ga0209291, IMG submission 184633) | Methane-oxidizing microbial communities from mesocosms in the Gulf of Mexico - GOM9B Gulf of Mexico (SPAdes) (version 2) | ecosystem: Environmental > Aquatic > Marine > Cold seeps | place... | reverse complement strand
TACTGCTTCAAACACCACGTCATCTGCTCCTTTAGGCGGAGGAGTGAGTGATCGACTAACTGTTAATTCAGGCGGAACTCATAATTTCACAAACGCAACATTAGACCTTACTTTATCTAACTCAAGCATTTATCCTAATGGAGAAGTTGTCGCTTCTAAAATTCATGTAAACCCAGATCAATTTCCTTTAACTGGAACTCCATTGAGTAAGTATTGGATCCTAAACAACTATGGAACAAACAATACTATTTCACCAGTAAGTGAAATTTCGTTTAATGCAATAGATAACATTACAGGAACACAAGCAGCTAATCCGAGTAACATCAAACTATTTAAAAGAGGAGAAAATGAGGATACCGTTTGGAATAATTCAATAGATGATGCCGATACAGCTACTGCAGGAATGCCTGGGAATATATCTTTTTCATCTGGGTTAAACCTAACAGAAACTGCACAATTTATTGCAACATACGCCCCTGTATTAGTAACTGAAGAAGAAGAATTATTTGAAAATAATATTTCTGTATACCCAAGTTCTATTGATAGTAATACACTCCAAACTATTACTATTGAAAATAACAGTGAAGCAAAAATTAATCTAACAATGTATACGATGTTAGGGCAACAGCTAAACGCACAAAAAATTGATATAGGAACTACAACAATAACTCCTAAATTAGCTTCAGGTATGTATTTACTACATTTCACCTCGGATAATAATGTAAAAAGCACTAAAAAATTGATTGTGAGATAAGTTTTATTAATCAACCTCTCAAGGTGCACATGAATCCTGAATTAATGCTATCTCTTTTCCTAATGAAAATGAGTATTCAAGACATTACGTTAAGCTGTTATAAAATTTATATGTCACACTGAGCTTGCCAAAGTGCTATCGATAAGCAATACTTTATTGATCTTCGACAAGCTCAGACTGACATTGAGTAAGCGCTTCAGAGAATAAACACATGAAAGCTTGTCTATATAGACAAGCTTTTTAATTACATTTACTATCGAAATTAACCAAACATGATAAAATACTCTTCTAAACTTCCTAAAGTAGCTCCTTCTATATTTTCAGTAATGAGTGGGCTAGCAAATACTCATAATGCTATAAACCTATCGCAAGGTTTTCCTAATTTTAATAGTGATCCTAAATTATTGGAGTTGGTTACCAAAGCAATGAATTCTGGATACAATCAATACGCCCCTATGGCCGGTGCTATGGAATTACGAGAAGCTATTGCAAATAAATTTGAGCACCTATATAAAGTATCATACAACCCTGTATCAGAGATCACAGTAACTGCTGGCGCGACACAAGCTATTTACACCATCATTTCAACCTTTATTAAGCAAGATGATGAAGTAATCATCTTTCGTCCTGCATATGATTGTTATGAGCCTACAATCGCTTTAAATGGAGGGAAAACAATTTCTGTTCAACTGGAAGTACCAACGTATGGAGTAAACTGGTCAGACGTAAAATCAAAAATTACAGAAAAGACTAAAATGATTATTATCAATACGCCACAAAACCCAAGTGGGACAGTGTTTTCTAATCAGGATATGTTACAATTACAGGAACTTATTAAAGACACTAACATCATCGTTTTAAGTGACGAAGTGTATGAACATATTATTTTTGATAATGAACAACACCAGAGTGCTTGTTTGTTCCCTATATTAAAAGAACATAGTTTTATAGTAGCTTCTTTCGGTAAAACATTTCACAATACCGGGTGGAAATTAGGCTATTGTTGCGCTCCACAGGGATTAATGGAAGAATTCCAAAAAATACATCAGTTTAATGTATTTTGTGTAAATCATCCTATGCAAAAGGCAATTGCTGATTATATTAATGAATCACAACATTACACTCAACTTCCTAATTTTTATCAACAAAAAAGAGACTTTTTCTTAAACTTAATAAAGGACTCACGATTTACGATAACACCTTCTAAAGGGACTTATTTTCAAGTATTAGACTTTAGCGATATCACTCAAGAAAATGATGTAGACTTTGCCAAACGGCTAACTATTGATCATAAATTAGCATCTATACCAATGTCCGTTTTTAACGAAAATGAAACCGATTATAAAGTATTACGATTTTGTTTCGCTAAGACTGAGGAAACTTTAGAAAAAGCTGCTGAAATAATATGTAATCTTTAATCCACTACATGAATACCCCTTTATCTTTTTATACCGCTGAAGTAAACAGAATAACTACTGATTTACAACGTATTAAGAAAAAGCTATATACACTTAGTATTTTTCGATTTTCTGTATTTGTTGTTACAATAGCATTAGGGTATCATTTTATGGAGTCTAAAGCCATCCTTCCAATAGCAATACTTGGAATCACCACTTTTATAGTTTTAATTTACAAGTATACTAATGTTAAAAACACCAAAAAATTAACAACTGAATTACTGCATATAAACCAAACAGAAATAGCAGTTATCAATGGAGATATTTCTGGCTTAACAAGTGGTAAAAAGTATATTAACCCTGAACACTTTTATAGTTATGACATTGATTTATTTGGTGAAGGATCTTTTTTTCAATTTATTAATAGAACTGCTACAAAATTAGGCGCTAAAACATTAGCAAATATATTGACTGCAAATACAGCTAACAACATTAGCTCTAAGCAGGAAATGCTACAAGAATTAGCCGCAATCCCAAAATGGAGACAATTATTTACAGCAATTGCACGGGTATCCAAAACAGAAACAAAAACCACCACTATCGTAAAGTGGATACAAACAAACATTCCTTTTGTACCCCAAATATTTAAATACTTACCTACTGTTTTCTCTACAATATCAGCGCTATTATTAGCACTATACTCTACAAGCATAATCCCACTTGGAATAGTAGGATTGTGGTTTTTAATAGGGATGTCAATAACAGGAAAATACTACGCCAAAATTAATAAACTCTATAATGACTCTAATAAAATTGGAGCTACTTTTAAACAAATCAGTTTATTACTGCATGAAATTGAACAATCGGATTTTAAAAACGTCATTTTAATCAAACAAAATGAACGAATAGCCACTACTGACAAGAAAGCATCCGTATTAGTAAACGACTTTTCAAAAGCCTTGGATGCCTTTGATCAAAGAAACAATATGCTTTTTGGTTTTTTTGCAAACGGATTACTACTATGGGATTTAAAACAGAGTTATAGAATTGAAAATTGGATTAAAAACTATTCCAAAAATGTTGAAAACTGGTTTGAAGTAATCACTTTTTTTGATGCACAAAACTCATTAGCTAATTTTGTATATAATAATCCAAATTATACATTTCCTACAATTAACAAAACTGGAACAATAGTAAACGCTGAGAACTTAGGTCACCCTTTATTAAAACCTGAAGCTAGAGTTGATAATGATTTTAATATTTCGCAACAGGAGTTTTTTATCATCACTGGAGCTAATATGGCAGGTAAAAGTACTTTTTTAAGAACGGTTTCCTTAAGTATTGTTATGGCAAATGTAGGATTACCTATTTGCGCTACGAAATGTGATTACAATCCTATAAAGTTAATTACAAGTATGCGCACCTCAGATTCCTTAAAAGACAATGAGTCCTATTTCTTTTCCGAGTTAAAACGCCTGAAATTTATTGTAGATAAAGTTGAACAAGACGACTATTTTATCATTTTAGATGAAATTTTAAAAGGAACCAATAGTGAAGATAAAGCAATAGGATCGAAGAAATTTGTAGAACGATTAGTAAACACAAATGCTACAGGAATTATTGCTACACACGATTTAAGCTTGTGTACTATAGAAAAAGAGCTTTCACAAATTAAAAACTTTTATTTTGACGCGGAAATCAATAACAATGAACTTTATTTTGACTACACTTTTAAAAAAGGAATTTGCAAAAATATGAATGCTTCTTTTCTATTAAAAAAAATGGAAATTGTTAGTTAAACAGGATACCATAACACTCTATATTCTCTTCGCTATTACTAAATTTAAAATGAGCTAAATTTGATTTTTATGTCAAAATCCTCTCATGATCACACATATATTTTTGTTAAAAATTAACGTTTTTTATAACGGCATTTTCATTTTAATAATTAGCATAACTACCTCCCTACATTTTCCCTGCTTCTCGATTTACCCTTTATTAAATGGGGCTCAATTAATTAATCCTTTTTCTTTTCAATTTTAAAGTAATTTCTCCCCTATTGCCCTAGACTATTTCTTACATAAATATTAACATTCTATTAAGAACAAAAACGAAGCTTCAGCACTTGTGAGTTCTACATTAGTACGCTTATATAAACCATTATTAAATAATTAAAAATGAAACTACAAAATTGGTGTATTGTCGCAATGTTAATCTTATTTAGCACTGCACATTCACAAAATTGGATTGAGAAAATGAACGACCCTAATGCCACTTTCAAGGAAGTGCAAGATGCATTTAATGCAGAATGGAAAAACAAACCTTATAAAAAAGGTCATGGATACAAACAATTTAAGCGTTGGGAATACTTATGGGGATCCCGTTTAGATGAAAACGGTAATTTACCCCCAGCCGATTTTCTTATTAAAGAACAAAAACGCTACCGCGCTTCAAGGGCTCATATGAAAGTTGCGGCTGCAGGTAATTGGTCAATTATAGACCCCGTAAATGTAACCGAATTAAAAGATGGTATTGGTCGGGTGAATTGTATGACTGCCAACCCACAAAACCCCAACATTTTATGGGCTGGAACCCCTGCTGGTGGTTTATGGAAATCTACTGATGGAGGGCAAAACTGGACTGCTAAAACAGACCATCTAGCTTCACTAGGAATTTCTGGAATTGTAATTGACCACAACAATAGTAATATCATGTATATAGCTACTGGAGATGCTGATGGAGGTCATACTAAATCTATTGGCGTTCTTAAATCTACTGATGAAGGAAACACTTGGGATCCCACAGGTTTTACCCAAACACCAACTATACATGACATAAAAATGCACCCCACCAACTCTCAAATCATATTTATAGGTACGTCATCGGGAACCTACCGAACCCTTGATGCAGGAGCTACTTGGAAAAAGGTTCATTCATTAATTCGCAGTTATGATATTGAATTTCATCCAACTAATCCACAGATCATCTACTCTTCATCCATAAAAAAAATACATAAGTCTGTTGATGGAGGAACTACTTGGAATCAACTTACCAATGGATTACCAACAGATATTGGGCTCTTCGGAAAAATTGAACTAGCTGTAACAAAAGCAAAACCCAACTATATATATGCCTTAGTAGCTAAATCCTCTAGTTCGGCAAAAGGGGTATACCGCTCTACAGATAGCGGAGCTACTTTTTCAGCTAGAACAACCAACATCGGTTTCCTTGGAAATCAATTAGGTTATGATCTTGCTATTACAGGTTCTCCGACAAACGCAGAAGAAATTTTTATCGGAGGAGTTGAAGCATATAAGTCTACGAACGGAGGACAAACATATTCAACAATAGGGTCTGCTGCCACCCCCGGAGCAGGAACACTACATGTTGATCATCATAATTTCCATTGGACTGGTAACACTTTATACTCCTGCAATGATGGTGGACTATACAAATCGACCGATAACGGTGCAGGATGGACTCTACTAGGTAATGGTATGGACATTACTCAATATTATAGAGTAAGCACCTCAAAATATGACTATACCTACCTCTCAGCAGGAGCCCAAGATAATGGAACCTCAAGACTGCAAAACGGAGTTTGGAAAAAAATAAATGAAGGAGATGGAATGAACACCATCATTGACTACAACAATCCAGACATTATTTACAGTTCAAGACAAAATGGTGCTGGTCCAGATAAATCAATTAACAGTGGAGACAACTATGAAAGAGTTAAAGGAAATATCACAGAGTCTGGGCCTTGGGTAACTCCATATATTCAAGACCATAAAACCCCAAATACCTTATATGCTGGATTCAAAAATGTTTGGAAAACCACTCAAGGAGGATATCAATGGACAAAACTAACCAACTTTACAGATGCCCATCATATTTACGACATCGCTCAGAGCGAATCAAACCTAAACATCCTATGGATGTGTAGAGGTTCAAAAATCTATAAAACTTTAGACGGAGGAACTAATTGGACACTTGTTAATATTCCTTTAAATTTCCAAACCAAAACGATAGCCATAGACCCTAATAATCCCAATCGAGTTTGGCTTAGCTACTTGGGTACTACGGCAAATACCAAAGTTTTCAAAACAGAAAACGGTGGTACAACATGGACGAATGTATCAGGTAGCTTACCTAACATATCTGTAACTCGAATAAAATACCAAAAAGGAAGTAATGACGCTTTATATATTGCTACTGATTTAGGTGTTTATTACCGAAATTCTTCCATGAATGATTGGATTCCTTTTAATAATAAATTACCCAATGTTCGTGTTCAAGACATCAAAATTAATCAGACATCTGGGCGAATCATTGCTTCAACATACGGAAGAAGTATCTGGAGCTCTCCATTACACCCTACATCGGCCAAACCTTTGGCTGATTTTAAAGCAGTACATAATAAGGCTTGTAAAGGAATGACGGTACAATTTAAGAACTATTCACCAAATACTACCTCATATTCGTGGTCGTTCCCAGGAGGAACACCAAGTACTTCTACCGCGGAAAATCCATCAATAACGTATGCCAATGGTGGTACCTATAGTGTTACGCTAACAACCACTAATACTCATGGTTCTAGCACTTTTACTCGTAGTAATTATATTGATGTTAGCGCAGGGGCAATCAGTAGCTTTCCATATATAGAAAATTTTGACAGCTTTACAGTTGGTAACCCAGGAACTATGCAGAACGGATGGATGAATGTCACTTACGACCATGGAAATTGGATAGTACATAAAGGTAAGTCAGCAGGTAAAACTAAATCGTCATCAGGTTCAGGCCCTAATGCAGATCACACTTCTGGTAATGGTAATTATTTAATAGCAGAACAACAAAAAATAGGATGGACAAAAACTGCGCATTTAGTTTCCCCGTGTTTCGAACTAAACGGTGTTTCTCATCCAACTTTAGAGTTCTATCAACATGTTTACGGAATGCAAACCTCACCTACTATTAAATCACATTTTAGTGTGGACCTATTAGTAGATGGAAAATGGATAGAAAACGTAGTACCTGAAATCACCTCTCCTATTGGTGATCATTGGGTGAAACAACAACTAAATTTAACTGCACATGCTGGTAAAACAATCAGAATACGATTTAGAACTAAATTCGATAATCAAGCTATAGACTGGGCCATTGATGATTTTAAAATCTTTAATAATGCTCCCAAAGCTCCAGTAACTGATTTTACAGGAACTCCAACTACAGGAGAAGCTGGTGTGAAGGTTTCATTCTCAGATAATAGTTCCAATATACCTACTTCGTGGTCGTGGTCTTTTCCTAACGGAACCCCTAGTAACTCAACAGTACAAAACCCTAAAGTTGTTTATAATACCGCTGGAAAACATAAGGTGGTATTGACTACAACAAATGCGCAAGGGTCCAACACAAAAACTAAAACAGAATATATTAATGTTACTGGTGATGCCAATCTCATCTCTAACAATACAGTAACTAGTTGTACAGGAACTTTATTTGATAGTGGAGGAGAAAGAGGTTCTTATGCAGGTAATGAAAACTTTGTATTTACTATTGCTCCTACTAATGCTACCAGTGTTAGTATTAACACGGCAAATTGGACTGTTGGAGCCAATGATGTTTTAACCATTCATAATGGTACTAGTGTCAGTGCGCCAGTACTAGGTACATATAGTGGTAGTAACAGCCCCGGAGCTTTAACAGCTAATACCGGTGCAATGACATTTAAATTCAAATCATCTAATGCGGTATTTTCATCAGGATGGAAAATGACTTGGTCATCAGTTGGAGGAAGCTGTGGAACAGCAAAGCCAGTTACCGCTTTTACCGCTAATACTACTACCCCAGAAATAGGGGCTATTGTACAGTTTACAGATCAGTCAACTAATACACCTACATCATGGTTATGGAATTTCCCTGGAGGAACACCATCTACCAGCACCGCTCAAAACCCAAGTGTAACCTATGCTACTGCAGGAAGCTATCAAGTAACATTAACAGCAACCAATGCTGGAGGTAATGGCACTTTAACCAAAAACGAATATATTACAGTTAAAGAAAAAATTACAAAATATAACATGAGTAACAAAACAGTTACTGCGTGTACAGGTACTTTGTATGATTCGAGTGGAGCAACTGCTAATTACAGTAATGATGAAAATTATACTTTTGTTATCAACCCAACAGGCGCCGATAAAGTAACTATTAACTTTAACTCATGGGCGGTTGAAAATAGTTATGATTTCCTTAAAATATACAATGGTACATCAGCATCAGGAATCTTATTAGGATCATATAGTGGCACTACTCCAGGAACAGTTGTGGCTAATTCAGGTGCTATGACCTTAGTATTTACATCAGACTATACTGAAAATAGAGCAGGTTGGGAAGCAACATGGACATGTAGTAAAAATACAAATCCGCCAGTAGCTGCGTTTACTGCCTCTAAAACAACTATTACTAAAGGGGAATCGGTAGTATTTACAGATACGACTACCAATAAACCTACTTCTTGGGCGTGGAATTTTGAAGGAGGAACTCCTTTAACAAGTAGTAGTCAAAACCCTACAATTACTTACAATGCTGTTGGAACTTATAAAGTAACACTTACAGCAATTAATGCTTATGGGAGTGATCCTGAAAGTAAAACAGGATTTATTACAGTAACAGAAAAAAGTGTAGAGTACAACATGAGTAATCAAACGGTAACTTCATGTACAGGAACTTTATTAGATTCAGGAGGTAAGACTGGCAACTACAGTAGTAATGAAAACTACACCTTTGTTATCAATCCAGCGGGAGCATCTGCTGTTACGGTAACAGTAAATAGTTGGGAAGTTGAAGATAGTTATGACTTTCTTGAAATATATAATGGCACTTCAGTATCAGGAACAAAGTTAGGATCTTGGAGTGGTACAAGCCCTGGTGCTGTTACAGCAAATTCTGGAGCAATCACACTGAATTTTAAATCGGATTATATTGAAAACCGACAAGGGTTTAATATCTCTTGGACTTCTAATGGTGGTAATTGTGGATCAACACCTGCTACTACAAGATTAAACGGTATAACTAAGGAAGCCGAAAACAATCATGGATTTGAAAAAGAAATCGATGTAAAGGTTTACCCTGTTCCGGTTAAAAAATCGGTTATTGTTGAGTTAAACAACACTCCTAAAAACCCTATTTCAATAGTGGTATTAGACAATTTAGGTAGAGAGATAACAACAATAGCAACTAAAAAACAAAAGAATAAAATAGATACATCTCTGTTTAATTCGGGTATTTATTATATTAAAGTTATTGTTGACGACAATGTAATTTTGAAAAGAATTACCAAAAACTAATCTTTTAGTATTCAATACAACCATTTTTAAAGCGGGTAAACTTAATTATTTATCCGCTTTTTTCTATTGTACAATTAAAATTCAGCTAAATCAAAAGAGGTAAAATCTTCAAACCAATGTTGCATTCCATTAGCTTCCATTACCGCTTTATTTTCAGTACCAATTCCTATGAATTTGATATTTAAATTCTGAGCGGTTTTTAAATCCCATATTCCATCGCCTACGGAAATAACTTGCTCAAATTCAGAAGTTCTATAATAGCTTTTTGCCTTTTCAATGGCCTCTATTACAAACCCTTCTCGATTAAAACTTATTTTTGAGGTTGCTAATAGTTCAGGTTCTATATTCAAACCAGCTGAACTCATTTTAAAAATAGCCGATTTAGGTAACGATCCTGTTGCAAAAGCAATTGCATACTCACTATTTTTTAATCGATTTAATATAGTAACCGCTCCTTTTATCGCAATGGTTTTAGATTGCTCTTTTAAATATTTAACAATTAAATCCTCAAACTGATCTAACAATGTTATAGAAAATTCTTTGTTGAAAAACTTCTCATAGTTATACTTTAGAGCATAACTATCTGTATGATGTTTTAAGACATTGAAATTTGTGTCAATATCTTTAATCCCCAAATCAGTCATTGCATTTATGATTACTTCATGATAGCCAGAAACACTATCAATTAAAGTTCCATCAATATCAAAAATAATTAGTTTTGTTTTCTTCATTTTTAAATGAATTAATTCAATAACAATAATACAATTTTATCTAAATTTATATCATGAAAAATGAGTTAAACATTACGATACTACAATCCGATTTAGTTTGGGAAAATGCAATTCAAAACAGGCACAATTTTAATGATAAAATCTTGGCATTAAAAGAGCACACAGACATTATTGTGCTTCCTGAAATGTTTACTACTGGCTTTGCAATGCAACCAGAAACATTAGCCGAAACAATGGATGGTAACACCATACAATGGATGCTTCAAATCGCTAAAGCAACAAATAGTGCTATTTGCGGAAGTATCATCATCACAGAAAATAAAAACTATTACAATCGGTTTTTATTCATAACTCCGTCTGGAGAAATTCACCAATACAACAAACGTCATTTATTTTCATTAGCTGGTGAGCATGAACGCTATCAGAGCGACAACAAACAAGTTATTATAGATTATAAAGGGTGGAGAATTTGTCCGCTTATCTGTTATGACTTGCGCTTCCCTGTATGGTCTAGAAATACTTTAAATTACGATGTGTTAATCTATGTTGCCAATTGGCCAAAACCACGTGTAACGGCTTGGAATACGCTTTTAAAAGCACGTGCAATTGAAAACATGAGCTACGTTATAGGAGTTAACCGTGTAGGAACAGATGCTAATAGACATGAATACACTGGAAACTCTATAGTTTTAGATGAATTGGGTAATGAAATGACTCCTTTAGCTGAAAATAAAGAAGTGACTGTTACAACAACACTATCCAAAGAAAAACTATTAGCTTCAAGAAATAAGTTTAACTTTTTAGGCGATCAAGATGAGTTTGAAATGAAGTAAGTTTACTTCAAAGTAAACTGTTCATCAACATCCCAGTTTGCTCTAACTTCTATTTCTTCTGGATGATATGCAATACGTTCCGGTTGCAATTTTCTCAAATAATTACCAGTATCATATTCCTTGTTATTGTTATCATCAAAAACAACACGAACATTATACGTTGCTGGATTAACATTTAGAAAATCGAACACATAAACTCCAATTCCTGATTTTTCATACTTCACCTCTCCTGTTTTAGTTACCAGTTGCACTATTAAAGGAGTCTTTGGTGCATTTTTTAATGTGATCTTAAAATTTCCATATGCCGATAAGGCTTTTGTACTTGCTCGATAATGTAACGTGTCGTTAGTTGCATCAAAGAAATCAGTAAATGCTTCTGGTAAAATACTGATGCTGTATTTTTGGCTTTCTGTTTTTTTGAATTCTAAATTAATAATACTCGTTAATTTATCAATTGAAGACTTAAAAGGAACAACAACAGAATCTCTATCCAAAATTTTAATTTTAGAGTCATTAACAGTCGTTACAGGTATTGATGGTACAATTTTATAATTCTCTTCTAAAGTTAAACTTGCTGATACTGGTTTAAACGATAATGAATCGGCTTTTACTTTCTTACGCATTTTAACTGTAAATGAATCTATTTCTT
>Ga0209291_1003438_pt1 | contig 11713 bp, 11 predicted proteins | sample GOMGulsemesocosm_FD_184633 | JGI IMG/M metagenome (GOLD analysis project Ga0209291, IMG submission 184633) | Methane-oxidizing microbial communities from mesocosms in the Gulf of Mexico - GOM9B Gulf of Mexico (SPAdes) (version 2) | ecosystem: Environmental > Aquatic > Marine > Cold seeps... | reverse complement strand
GAGGGATTCGAACCCCCGACCCCCTCGGTGTAAACGAGGTGCTCTGAACCAACTGAGCTAATGACCCTTTTCAATAAACACAATCAAGAACTAAAGTGGGCAATAAGGGATTCGAACCCCTGACCCCCTCGGTGTAAACGAGGTGCTCTGAACCAACTGAGCTAATTGCCCTAGTAACTGATTGCGGGTGCAAATATAACACCTTTTATGAAGTCTGCAACATTTTTGACACGAAATTTTAAATAATTTCTGCAACAACAAATGTACTTCCTCCCACATAAATAACATCATTTCTTTTTGCCAAATTTTTAGCTACACTAAGCGCTTCACTAACAGACGAATACTCCTTTCCAACCAAACCAAACTCGGTAGCAGCCGCAAACAATTCACGAGAAGGCATAGCCCGAGAAATATTTGGTGAACAGAAATAATATCGCGCATTTATAGGCAACAATGGAAAAATACTTTCCAATTTCTTGTCAGAAACTACTCCAAAAACAATATGCAAGTCACCTGTCACTTCCTGCAACAATTGCTTCATCGTTAATAGTAAGCCCTCAGCATTATGAGCCGTATCACAAATTACCTTAGGTTCTTCTTGTAAAATTTGCCACCTTCCTAACAAACCAGTATTACCTACCACATTCAACAAACCAGCAGTAATATATTTATCAGAAATATTAAATTTTTTCAATTGCTGAAGTACCGCCACAACTCCTTTACTATTTTGCAATTGATAATTACCTAACAAATCAGTTTTATACCTCTTTACAGACACATCATCTGCAAAAAACAACTTTGAATTTAGCGAAGTTGCTTTATCAATAAAAACGTCCTTTATATCTGATTGTGTTTCACTAATTACAACCGGCACACTCCTTTTAATAATACCCGCTTTTTCCGCAGCAATACTCCTTAAATTATTTCCTAAAAAAGCGGTATGATCAACCCCTATATTTGTAATTAATGACACTTCTGGTGTAATAATATTTGTTGCATCAAGCCTTCCTCCTAATCCTACTTCTATAATAGCAATATCTACTTTTTCTTTTGCAAAATAATCAAAAGCCATTCCTACAGTCATTTCAAAAAAAGACAGTGCATTGTTCTTAAAAAAGGACTGGTGCTCCTCTACAAAACTCACAACATCAGATTCCGAAATCAAGACACCATTAATTTTTATACGCTCTCTAAAATCTTTTAGATGCGGAGAGGTATACAGACCAACTATATATCCCGCTTCTTGCAACACTGAAGCCAGCATATGACTAGAAGAGCCTTTTCCGTTAGTTCCTCCAACATGAATGCTTTTAAACTGCTCATGTGGGCTGCCAAGATATTCAACTAACTTATTAATATTAGACAAATCAGCTTTATAAGCTGATTTACCTACTTTTTGATAGGCTGGCAACTGGTTGAATAACCACTCTAATGTTTCCGTATAATTCATTCTCTTATTTAACACTTCTAATGAACAAAAAAGTCATGAATACTCAAATTTTTAATTATTTGCGCACTCATGACTCTTATCTATTTTTAAATATTTCTTATCGAAGACTAAAGTTATATATAATCTTACCTATTTGTTTTTCAGGAGCATTAGCAGCAGCTTGCCATTTCGTTTTAAGGGCCGCTTCTTTTGCACGATTCAAGAGACAAGCATCTGTTGTAGTACTTCCTTTAGTTCCTGGAGTAGCCTCAATAACTTTACCCAACCTATCCACTTTAATAGAAACAACAACTCTCCCTTCTTCCCTACACGAATAAACTGGATTGGGCCTACGCAAAGGTAATCGACCTATTAAATTGTAATTCCCACCTGAGCCATTCCCTGGATTTGTATAATAATCTGGCGCATTAGGGTCGCCATTATCATCACCCTTATCTCCCGCTTCTTCATCATCACCTTCACTACCTGAAGCTGTTCCGTCAGCCGGAGGCCCGTTCAGTACACTTGATAATGCATCTTGAGTTGACTGATCTGGCTTTGGAGGAGCTGGTTCCTCTTTTGGAGTTTCTTTAGGTTCTTCCTTAGGAACCTCCTTTGGCTCTTCTTTTGGCGTTTCCTTTGGCACTTCCTCTACAGGAGTTATCACCGGAACATCTTCAGTTGTCTCCTCAGTAATCACCTCTTCCACAACTTCCTCAACTGGAGTTTCAATTATTTCTTCAACAGGTTCAACTATGGGCTCTTCAACTGGTTCTTCAGGAACAACTTCTTCCACTGGCTGTGTTTTTATTTCTTCTACAGGTTGATCATCACCTTTTCCGAAATCAGTAGTTCCAAAATTAACCTCCATACCATATTCTTCTGGGGGATCCTGATACTCAAATGCTGAATGAAAAAACATCCACAAAAACAGAATAAAAACTGTCAGGAACGTCAATTTCGCTGCCCGTTTTTCATTATCATCTTTAAATAGCTTTTTCATATTTCAATATTTTTTTACTTCGACCTTACAGCTAAAGTAGATTTTATCTTATTTCTATTTGCAATATCCATAACATATACAAAGTCTTTCAATTCTACTGTTTCTTCAGCACGTAAAACGATACTTGGTTTTTCTAAATCGCCAATCTTATCTAAAATATACGCTTCTAATTTATTTTTAGCAACTTTTTCACTATCTACATAATAATCTAAATCCTTTGTAATACTTACGGATAAGCTTTTTGACTGTGTTGTTTTACCTCCTGATTTTGGCAATAACAAATCAATTGCATTTGCAGATACTAAAGTAGACGCTATCATAAAAAACACCAATAACAGAAATACGATATCTGTCATTGAGGACATGTTAAATTCTGGTGTAACTTTATTTCTTCCTCTTATATTCATTTTTTTTCCAATTTAAAGATTAAACAATTGAACGATTAAACAATTCTTTATTTGAATTTTTCAATCTTTAAATTAACTAAGCTGGTTCGTTTAATAAATCGAAGAATTCTAATGAATTAGCTTCCATTTTATAAATAATCTTATCTGTTTTTACTACCAAATGGTTATATGCCATATACGCTACAATACCTACTACTAATCCTGCAACAGTTGTTGTCATTGCCGTATACAATCCACCTGCTAATGTTTTTATATCAATATTACCACCAGAATTTGCTATCTCGAATATAGAAATAATCATTCCGATAACTGTACCAAGAAACCCAATCATAGGTGCTACACCAGAAATGGTAGCCAATACACTTACATTTTTCTCTAATTTGTAGATTTCTAACCTACCTGCATTTTCAATAGCAGTATGAATATCTTCTAAAGGCTTCCCAATTCTTGAAATCCCTTTTGATATTAAAGCAGATACCGGTGATTTGTCCTGAGCACACAATAAATTTGCAGCTTCAATTTTCCCATTCGTTACATGATCTTTAATTTGATTCATGAAATTATCATCTACTTTAGCTCCTTGCTTTATAGCCAATAAGCGCTCAAAATAAATATACAAGGCTACAATAAGTAATACAACTAACATTCCAATTATAATCTGACCTCCCAGACCTCCTTCATTAATTAAGTTAATAATAGATAGTGTTTTTTTCTCTACTATTTCACCTTCTAGGTTTTCAGTAACTTCTTGAATTATTAGTGACATCTGTTCTCTTTTTTTTATGTGATTATTATTATACAAACGAAAATACAAATAGTAAATTGTTTTTATCTTAAATATTGTTAAAATAAAAAGCCATTCACATGTGAATGGCTTTTTATTTATAAGTTACACTGAAATGAATCAATGCTGTAATCTATTTTAATTATTAAGCTCCTACCAATCCTCTAACAATAATAAAAGTTAGAGACCCTAGAACAAATCCTACAAAAGCTAACCACGTTATGTTTTTAAAATACCAGAAAAAAGATATTTTCTCCATCCCCATAGCCACAACACCAGCTGCAGACCCAATAATTAACATACTACCTCCAGTACCTGCAGAGAATGCTATAAAGTGCCATAATGGATCATTCAATTCATTTTGAAACATCCCCAAACTAGCTGCTACTAAAGGCACATTATCAATAACTGCTGAACCTACACCTAACAACATTACTACAACATCAGAATTTGGTATGGTAGTATTTAAATTTTCTGCAAAATGAAATAACATTCCTAAACTTTCTAATGCCGCTACCGCCATTAATATTCCAAAAAAGAACAACACACTAGGCATCTCTATTTTAGACAATGATTTATGTACCGGACTATGATGACCAGTATCTTCAGCGTGGTCTCCTAACGTAGATATTTTGAATTGTTTTGTACTAAATATTTCAGCAAACGCACATACAACACCTAATGACAACATCATACCAACATAAGGAGGTAAGTGAGTAATTGTTTTGAAAAGCGGCACAAACAAAATCATCCCTAAACCTAAATACAACATAACAGAACTATATGTAGTATCATGAATTTCCTCCGGATTCACCACAATATCTTCCTCTAAATCACCCTTAAATGGTTTTGTCATGGAAGCTATGAAAGTAGGAACAGCCATACATACTAATGAAGGAACCATTAAGTATGTTATTAACATGTCTGTAGTTACTTTATTACCAATCCAAAGCATTGTAGTTGTCACATCACCTATTGGAGACCATGCTCCACCAGCATTTGCAGCGACAATAATCATACCTGCAAACCAAATACGAGTCTCTTTTTTATTAACTATTTTCTGTAAGATTGTTATTAAAACAATCGTTGCCGTTAAGTTATCAATAATTGCAGAAAGTATAAATGCTAAGAAAGCAAATATCCATAATAGTCTTTTTTTATTCTTAGTTTTAATGTAGCTTTTAAATGTAGAGAACCCATCGAAATAATCAATAATCTCAACAATTGTCATTGCCCCAAGTAAGAAAAATAAAATTTCGGCTGTTTTCCCTAAATGATGAAGAAGTGTCTCTTCCATTAAGTGTAGTTTTGCTTCATGATCTAAAGCACCAAATGATTCAAGGAGTTTATGCTGTCCAGAATCAAACCAATATTGAAAGTCATCTATTCCAAAAGCCACCAAAGCCCAACAAATAGCCATCATGACTACTGCAGGAATTAATTTGTCAATTTTCAAATTATGCTCTAGCGTAATTGCCAAATACCCTAATACGAATATTACTACTATAAATATTTCCATTTTTTATTAAATTACTTTTTTTTATTATTTACACCAATTGCTTTAATGCAATTTCGAATGCTGTTTTACAAATTTCTGTTTTACTACTATTATTACCATGCGTTTTAGTTAACGCATTTTTAATGATGTTTGACGTGTCATCAAATATTGCTTTATCTAACATTGGCAACTCTACTCTTGCTTCCATCAAATACGCAAAAACTCTAGCGATACCACAGTTAGAAATAAAATCTGGCAACAAGCTTAAGTGTTGATCCGTATATTCCATTATTGGTCCAAAGAAAATTTCTTTATCTGCAAAAGGAACATTTGCTCCTGGAGAAATCACTTCCAATCCAGTATCAATCATTTTCTGCACTTGATCCTGAGAAACTAATCTTGAAGCAGCTGCTGGCACAAATATTTCTGCAGGTATACTCCATATTTTTTCATTTATCTCTGAAAAAGGAATCATGTTTTTTGCAGACAACTTATTCCCATCTTTATCTAAAAACAAAGCTCTCATTTCTTCCATAGAAAATCCTTCTTCATTTAGCAAACCACCATCTCGATCAATAATACCTACAACCTTAGCTCCTAATTGTGTTAAATAATATGCTGCTGCAGAACCTACATTTCCAAAACCTTGCACAATTGCTCTTTTACCAACAACTGAACCTCCGTAAATGTTATAATAATGTTTTACCGCCTCAGCAACACCATACCCCGTTAACATATCGGCTACTGTATACTTTCTATTTAAATCTGGAGAAAAAGTTTCGTCTTCTATAACCTTTATTACTCCTTGACGTAATTGACCAATTCTATTAATTTTATCTGCTTCAGTTGGCTTAAAATGACCATTGAATATCCCTTCTTGTGGATGCCAAACACCACAGTTTTCAGTAATTGGAATTACATCTTTATCTGCATCAACATTTAAATCTCCTCCTGTACCGTAATAATGTTTTAATAATGGTGTAACTGCTTTATACCAACGTTCTAACACTCCCCTTTTTCTTGGGTCATTAGGATCGAAGTTAATTCCTGATTTTGCACCACCAATAGCTGGCCCAGAAACCGTAAATTTAACCTCCATTGTTTTTGCCAGAGACAATACTTCATTTTTATTTAATCCTTTACGCATACGTGTTCCACCACCGGCAGCACCACCGCGTAAGGAGTTAATTACAGTCCATCCTTCTGCGTCTGTAACTTGATCTTTCCAATGGAAAACTATTTCTGGTTGCTTTTCTTCGTATTTCTTTAATAGCTCTTTCATGTATAATTTCTTTAACTTTTAATGTAAAATTGAAATGCCAAATCTCTTTGTTTGACTAGTCTGAAGTCTTAATTTTATATCTATCCCCGGGGGGAGTTAAAGCTGTTCCATTTACGAAGTTTTTAAAATAAAGGCCAAATATAACAAACTAAAACGACTTCTTAAATAAGAAATGTATTTCCTGAAGAATGATTTTTACTAGCTCCCGTTACAGAAGCCAACACATTAATTTCTTTTCTTAGTTTTAATACTCCTAGCAAACCAAAAATAAGGGCCTCTTTATATTCTATTAATTCTGTATTTGGTATATTTATTTTAACAGTTGAAAACGCTTTAATTCGTTCCATTAAAAATACATTATACACTCCTCCTCCAGTAAATAACGCAGATGAATTTTCTCCCGTCAATACTTTTGAAATTTGAAGCGCTGTATGCTCAATAAATGTTCGTAATACATCTTTTACAGGCAACCCATAAGAATCTATTAAAGGAATAATTACTGATTTTACCCATTCCAACCCTAATGATTTTGGTGCCTGCATTTCATAAAACGAAAGTGCATTTAATTTACTTAACAGCATTGCATCAATATTACCAGTTTTAGCAATATTCCCTCCATCGTCATAGGAAAGTCCTAGTTGTTGGACATAGTAATTCAATACAATATTTACTGGACAAATATCATAGGCAATTATTTCGTTATTTATCTTAGTTGAAACATTTGAAAACCCGCCTAAATTCACACAATAAGTATCTTCTGAAAACAGTAACTTATCTCCAATAGGCACTAACGGAGCCCCTTGCCCCCCTAGCAACACATCTTGTACCCTGAAATCACAAACTACATTTTGATTTATTAGTTGCGACAACTCTTTTAAATTTCCTATTTGTAACGTACGTTTATTTTCCGGTTGATGTAAAATTGTATGTCCGTGTGAACATACTGCATCAATAGTATTCAATTCATGTTTCTCTACAAAACCATTAATTATTTCAGCCAACAGTTTTGTGTATGATATATTTAATTCATCTAACTGAATATTAGAGTAGGCAATTCCTCTTCTAAGTTCAATTTCCCAAACAGCATCATAAGCAACCGTTTCTGCACAGATTATTTCATAAGACCAATTAGTATCTTTTTTAAAATGAATATAGGCTAAATCAACACCATCTAAAGAGGTGCCAGACATTACTCCTACCACAAAGTATTCTTGTTTTTTCATAGTCTTTACAGTAATATTATATAAACATACAAATATACAAGATACGAATCGAGACAGATCTGATGAATTACATGAATTCATTAAAATTAGAATTTCATAATTCGCAATAAAACTGTATATTTGGACTTTCTTTTTAAAAAATTCACAACAAAAACACATATAATGGACTTTAATCTTACAGAAGAACATATAATGATTCGTGATGCCGCAAGAGACTTTGCTCAAACTGAATTATTACCAGGAGTTATCGAAAGAGATAACAAACAAGAATTCCCACAGGAGTTAGTTAAGAAAATGGGGGATTTAGGATTCTTAGGTATAATGGTTGATCCTAAATATGGAGGAAGTGGTATGGATGCTATTTCTTATGTACTAATTATGGAAGAGCTATCAAAAATTGATGCTTCTGCTTCTGTTATGGTTTCCGTAAACAATTCATTGGTATGCTATGGGCTGGAATCTTATGCAACTGAAGTTCAAAAAGAAAAATATTTAACAAAATTAGCTACCGGTGAATACTTAGGAGCATTCTGTTTATCAGAACCTGAAGCTGGATCTGACGCAACTTCACAAAGTACAACTGCCATCGACAAAGGAGATCATTACCTTTTAAACGGAACAAAAAACTGGATTACAAGTGGTGGACGTGCTGATGTATATTTGGTTATTGCACAAACTGACCGTGAAAAAGGACATAGAGGAATCAATGCTTTTATTGTTGAAAAAGGAATGGAAGGATTTCATGTTGGGCCAAAAGAAGATAAATTAGGAATTAGAGGTTCTGACACACATACATTACAATTTAACGATGTAAAAGTCCCTAAAGAGAATAGAATTGGTGAGGATGGATTTGGATTCAAGTTTGCCATGAAAACTTTAGCTGGGGGTCGTATCGGTATTGCATCTCAAGCATTAGGTATTGCAGCTGGAGCTTATGAATTGGCTTTAAAATACTCTAAAGAGCGTAAAGCTTTTGGGACTGAAATCTGTAACCATCAAGCAATTGCTTTTAAATTAGCAGATATGCATACTGAAATAGAAGCTGCACGTATGTTAGTAATGAAAGCTGCTTGGGATAAAGACCAAGGAAACAACTACGATATGAGTAGCGCAATGGCGAAGCTATACGCTTCACAAGTAGCGATGACACACACTGTTGAAGCTGTGCAAATACATGGTGGAAATGGGTTTGTAAAAGAATATCATGTAGAACGTTTAATGCGTGATGCAAAAATCACTCAGATATATGAAGGAACTTCTGAAATTCAGAAAATTGTAATTTCTAGAGGAATTATTAAAGGGTAACATTTCATTACTTATTGATATAAAAAAAGACCGCTATATAGCGGTCTTTTTTTATATCACATTATTTTTATCTTTTACTGAAATATCAAACTCCCAGTATACAACACCTCAACATTAACTACTGGAGGTTGATTTACCGAAATTAAATTTCCTGTACTCACTAACTGCCCTGTTAACTCGTTTTGTGGATTAACGATAATATTGTTTGTTCCTCTATGAAAAACATCTACCGTATTCGCAACTAAATTAGCGCCATTAAAGACTCCATCTCCTGCTGCAAAATTCACCCTTAAACTTTCTGAAACCCCACTAATATTGAAAGTCGTTAAATTATTCCCTACTACTTTTATGCTTTGTGAGTTTAACTCCAAACTAATTGTCCCTACAGCTATAACAGAAGGATCGTGATAATCCTCCGATAAAACTTCAATATTTGGGTAATTCAACACCCCATCTGAACTAACCGAAAATTGGGTAGAACTTAATATTTCTGAAATATCAGGAGCTGTAACGTATACTTTTGTGACATTATAATCACGCACAAAATTACAAGTATTATTCTCCGTTAAAATCAATTGTTCGCCCATTACAACTACAGACACATCATTTAACAAATTCTCTCCTGTTTGAATAACAACTTTTTGAATAGGACCTTCTTTTAATATAAGTTCCACATCCCTATTTATTTTAATTTTAGTGAAGTTTGCAACTTCTACTTCTTGTGTAATAATTCTCCCCGCTTTTTGAAAACAATCATTTGTATTTTCACTATCACAAGCTAATAGCAATACACCAATAAATATAACTAGTATTTTTTTCATTATTTCTTAATTTATAGTCTCACTCCAACACCGAACTCTAATGCCTCAGCAGCAGCTCCATGTGCTTTTAAGGTTGCTGAACCGAAAAAATGTTCTCCAAAATATCGTTTCAACCCAATACGTTCATAAATTCGTGTTTCAAATTCGTAAGGATAATACACATAGTATCCAAACTGAGTAATGAATGACATTTTATTGATAAATAATTCGTGACCAACAAAGACCCCTACTCGTTTGTAATCCGTATCTGGATCTATTTCTTTTTCTGGATAAGCAATTGAATTATAGCGTATTTCTTCTTTTAAAAAATTAGACAAAAACCCATCAACACCAACTTGTATAGCACTTACATTCCCAATACGTTTATCAGCATAAAAAGAGGCTACATAAAATGGATATTGTTTTGTACCAATCACATCGCCTTGATTAATCCCTCCCCTAAAAGCAATATTATACCGTATTGGCTCCCTAACATGCGAAGAATCTTTTTCTCTATGAATATAATTATATTCCGCTTCTTTTTCTAGGTTATATGTTACACCTATATTTACTGAAATTGTGTTTATGCTTGTATTAGGTGCTTTTATATTCCCATTGGAATAATGCGTTAATGTAGCTCCAGCTTGAATTCCGAAGGGAGAGGTAAACAAGCGTTCTTTTTTATAATTTAACATCATGTATGTACTACTCAATAGTCGTGACCCAAAAGCCACATTTCTATTATTTGAAATCTGATCATATGGATCAGTAGCATAAGTAACACCTTGCCCCGTACGAAATAGAACGTTTCGTTTTAAAAAATAAAAATTATAATGTGCATATAAGGAATAATTCTCTCCTAAATATTCATTCTTTAAATCCTGATATAAAAATGATGCCCCAACATCAGGATAATTAAATCGTTCTTCCCAATTTTGTTTTCCAAAGGTCTTTCTATTCCAACTCACCAACACACCTTCAGGATGACCCGTTATTAAATGCAAAATATTTGAGTTATGATTAGCAATAACCCCATACATATAATTAACATCGATAGAAGATGCTTTTGATTCATTTCGTTCTTGCGAAAAAGAAATCAAGCAAAAAACTAGTAACAAAAATGTTATTCTTTTTTTTATCATATCTCGGCAAATATAACGAATTAAACCTTTTAGCAGGAATGAATATTATTTGCTAAGCACCTCACAAACAACAACCTGTGATTTTTCACCTTTCCGAAATCCATAATAAATAGTATTTTTATTAATATTTTATGTATTTTCGCGCCCTGATTTAGGAGAGCTTACTTATGAAAATTTTGTTCTTCTTTTAGAGTTAAAATATTATTAATTGGATTTTAGAATCCGAGTTTCACCCCAAATAGTGAAATAAAAAAAAACAAAATAGCTATGAACGCAGCAATTAAAAGAACATTTGATGTTTTAATAGAAATTCCTAAAGGAAGTAGAAACAAATACGAATACGATTTTGATTTAGGAAAAATAAGATTCGATAGAATGTTATTTTCTTCAATGATGTATCCAGCTGATTACGGTTTCATTCCTGAAACATTAGCATTAGATGGTGATCCATTAGATGTATTAGTATTAGGAAATGAGCCTACATTCCCTATGTGTGTTATGGAAGTTAAGCCTATCGGTGTTTTTCATATGGCAGATGAAAAAGGACCAGATGAAAAAGTTATCTGTGTACCTGTTTCTGATCCTATCTGGAATAACTTAAATGATTTATCAGATTTGAATCCACACTTAGTTAAAGAAATCACTCACTTCTTCCAAGTTTACAAAGATCTTGAAAAGAAGAAAGTTGATATTGGTGGATGGGGAGATGCTCAAGAAGCATATGACATTTTAGACAAGTGTATTGAGCGTTACGAAACAAGCGAACACAAAACAAACGGGAACTTTACTATCTAGTATTTTCCAACACAATATAAAAAGGCGATATTCATTTTGAGAATC
>Ga0209291_1003435_pt1 | contig 11731 bp, 7 predicted proteins | sample GOMGulsemesocosm_FD_184633 | JGI IMG/M metagenome (GOLD analysis project Ga0209291, IMG submission 184633) | Methane-oxidizing microbial communities from mesocosms in the Gulf of Mexico - GOM9B Gulf of Mexico (SPAdes) (version 2) | ecosystem: Environmental > Aquatic > Marine > Cold seeps | place... | reverse complement strand
TAAAAAATCAAAGCGCGTTGCAGACACTGGGTGTAGTTCGGTAATGAATTGGCCCTTGATGCGAGCATAAGCAAAGTTATCTTGATAGTAAATTTCCAGTTCATCACCATTTGATAATGGGTGCCGTCCCACATAGGTATCCATGTTCTTGATATCGAAAGGAGCGACAGGGCGGTTTTCTACAGTGCGTTTGAATCGTCTTATTAAGTTTTTGGGCTCAATATAGCCACCACTTGTAGCGCCATCACTAAAAAACGTGACCAATTGTTTAATCTGTTTATTCTCTAATAATTGTGTGCCAGTAATGCCGCTATCAGCAAGGGAGTAAAGCGTATTGAGCCACAGGGCAGAGTTCGATTTGTAGCTGATTAAATGTTTTTTATTTGTTAAACGACCATGACCAGGCACGACAATGGTATTTTGATCGGTATTATCAATAACCCGTTGTATGACCCCATCTGCTTGTTCTGAGCTATTGGGCCCCCAAGTAGTGCCAAAGTTATCGCCCATAAATACGATATTGGTGTCGGGTAAATACACAATGAGATCATTATAAGTGTGAGAAATAGCGGTAGTGGCAATAACCATTTGTCCCCCAAAGGCCATTTGTAGTTTGTCGTTTACATACCAGTGATTATCATAAGTGAGTTTATGTTTTTCATTGGGCTTAGCGTAGAGAATATTTTCTTGAGAAATGATGGTCGCGCCGCGCGTTTCATAAAATGCATTGGCCCCCGTATGATCGCGATGTGAATGAGTGTTGATAATGAATTTCACAGGTTTGTTTGTAATCGTTTTTAAAGCGGTGTCGAGTTTCTCTGAGCTACCAGGTTGAACATTCATCGCATCAATTAGTAGAACGCCTGAATCTGATATAACGACTCCGACATTTGAACCAAGCCCTGGTTCAGGATGTAATACATAAACTTGGTCATTGATTTTTTTGATTGTTATAGGTGACTTTTCAGCGGCGTTGGCACCATGACATACACCTAGGTATAGTATGGAGGTTAAAATGAATCGACTTATTACTTTTAGTGTCATTGTATTTACCGAGATGGTTAAAGTTGAACGACAAGCTTATTGTTATGGCAAGATATATACATGAAAAAAAGCTGATTTCTGGCTGATTTTTAGATGAAAAGGTTATTTATTAATAATTTACGGGTAATATATAACTGTTTGAAATATCCAATTATTTAATTAGATTGGTAAAAACTTAAGGAATTGAGTATTAATGTCTCAGCAGTTTTGGGTTAATAACTATTTAATTGATATAAAACGCAATCAAATAAGTCACCAACAACAACTTACGCCGATCGCGCCTAAAGCTCTAGCTGTATTAGCTATATTGGCTGAGCATGCTGGTGAGGTAGTTAGCCATGATGTGTTAATGGATCGTGTGTGGCCAGACACCATAGTAACGCCTAATACTTTGCAACGTTGTATTGCTCAGCTTAGAAAAGCCTTCGGTGATGATAGCAAGCACCAAGCCTTCATTAAAACGCACTCAAAGCAAGGATACAGCCTCGAAGCTGCGGTGTGTTGGGACAATCCCCAGCCATCATTGGAAAAGGATTCTAATCCAATCCCGTCTCGAAGTTCTGTGAATAATATATGGCTAGCCATGCCGATGTTATTGTTGGTAATTGCTGTGGGATGGTGGCAGATGAGTAAAGCAACTCATAAAATCTTTAATAATGTCAAACCACTAACGGCAAGTGACGCGAAGGAAACCAATGCCCGCTATTCTCCCGATGGAAAGTATTTAGTTTTTCATCGTTTTCAGGCAACGTGTGAGCATCATATTTGGGCAAAGGATTTAAGTAGCCAGCAGGAATTTCGGTTAACAAAAGAGCCTGGTATATATGGCAGTCATAGTTGGTCTCAAGATGGTACGCAATTAACATTTTCTGCGCTTGGAAATTGTGCCGCGAAAGCGCCAGAAGCTAAAGCATGCTGGAGCATTAACACATTAGACTTTTCATCAGCCCTACAATCTCCTCAATCAATCGTCCAGCGATTAAATTGTCGTGAGCAGCGTAATGCTGTTGCCCGTTATTTACCCCATGGAAAAATTGGGATGTTGAGAGAAATTGCTCCATATCAAAATGAAATAGTGGCCTTTGATCCTCGAGACAAACAATTACATGTTATTTATGGTCCCAGCCAACATTACATATATAGCTATGACTATTCGTTTGAAAGTGACCGTTTTGCTGTCATTAGTCGAGGAGATGATAATCAACATTATATTGAAATGCTAACACGTTCAGGTGAAGTTTTATCGTCGTATCGTATTAAACGGCGTCCGCAAGATTCAAGTTACGAGTTTTACAATGTGTATTTTCACCCCGATGGAAAATCACTTGTGACTAATACATCATTAGGAATATTTGATTTATCTTTTAAAGGAAGGTTAACGCCGATAAATACGTTAAGTCAGCCCTATTTATTTGATGCTAATTACCATCCTGATGGTAAACGTTTAGTAGCAAGCCAGCTTAATTTGGATAAAGACATACTGCATCTTCCATCACTTTCATCCACGAATGAAGCGTTGGTCATTGCCCGTTCAAATAATATTGATGAGCAGGGGAAGTTTCAACCATATGGTAATGCCATAGCGTTTATGTCACTACGTACGGGCAAACTACAATTATGGTTGATTGACGGCAGTAAACTCACACAGTTGAGCAACATACCAGATGGATTTGTCAGCGATTCATTTATTTGGTCACCCAGCGGAGATGCGATTGCAGCTATCGATAATGATCAACTCATTATTTTTGACCTAGCAGGAAACTCCACATCGTATACAACATCCGGTCCGATAGAAGCGTTAATGCAATGGACGACAAGTAATGAGTTGATCATTGGTGCTAAAGAAAATAATCAATCACATTTGTTCTCGTTTACTATCGCACGTGAAACGCATAAAGGTGAGTTGAAGGCGTTTAAAGTACCGCCTAGTATTTGGGGGCAACAACGATTAAATCAGCAGCTAGTTTATCTTGATGAGGCTAAGCGAGTATGGCTTGGTCAACATGATTCACGACATCTTAGTTTGCTTGATGGTCAAGTATTTAAACATCCCTTAGTTATTTATAATGATCAATTATGGGGAATTAATAAGTCTCGCCAGTTATGGCGATTTGATATGGTGACAGATGAGTTTGTCATTGAAAAGCAATTGGACGAAAATACGATTAATTTAAGCGATGTTAGTCACCAAGGATTTTTAATTAATTATGTCATTAGTAATAAAAAAGAACTTGTTGAGTTTAGTTATCAAGAGTGATGGTCATCTGGCATAGAAATGATGAACTGTATACCGCCAGTTTTTGGTGAAGAGCAATCAATAGTGCCTTTAAATAATTGTGTGACCAGGTTGTAGACGATATGCATACCTAAGCCACTACCACCTTTATTACGTTTGGTGGTCATGAAAGGCTCAAATATTTTGTCTGTTATTTCTGCATCAATGCCGTGGCCATTATCGCAATAGGTCATAAGGATCCGTTGGTCTACTTGTTTCAATGTGATTGTAATATTGCCTGATTTTTTGTGCTCAAAGCCATGAATAATGGAATTGTTTACTAAATTTGACAGTATTTGATAGAGCGGACCAGGGTAGGTCATTATTTTTATGTCATTATCACCGTCGATATTTATAGTGATGTTCTTGTTGCGCAATAAAGGCTTTAAGGCGATAGATACTTCCTTCAGATATTGTAATAAATTTATGTCTCGAACCGCTTCAGTACTTTGATCTACAGCGACTTGTTTAAACGTAGAAACAAGGTGAATTGAACGCTCTAAATTCGATAATATAAGTTCATACCCTTCAAACTCTGACGCTAAGGAACTATTCAATTTAGAGGCCGTTAGTTGCTTGTTATCAATCAATGTTTTTAGATCTTTCACAACACGTTGATTATGAGAAACAGCTGTTTTTACGATGCCCAATGGCGTGTTTATTTCATGCGCTACCCCAGCGACCAATGAACCTAGAGCCGCCATTTTTTCACTTTCTAATAAACTTGATTGCGCTTGTTGTAATTCATTCATTGCCAGTTCTAACTTTGTATTTTTCGCTGATAGCTGCTTTGTTCTCGCAACAACTGTATCTTCTAATTGTATGTAGGCGAGTTTACGAGAGCGATAATACCAATAGGTTAACGACATTAACGTTATCAAATAAATGAACTTACTGAATGTATTCCACCACCAAGGCGCCGCTAAGTGAATGTGTAATTGATGGACATCAGACATGACACCGTTGGCGTTTTTAACGTAGGCTTCAACTATGTATTCTCCAGGGGGTAATTTCATTAAATTAAATTGACGGCTCTCTTTATTCATCGTTATCCAATCTTCAGATAATCCAACAACGCGGTAGTAATATTGTAAATTTTGTCCTGTGTAATCTAATGCGGTGTATTTAAATGATAAAATATCTTGCTGATGATTTAGGTTTATTTTTGTTGTGAATTCTGTTTTTAGTGAGCTAATTGAGGGGGAATTAATGGGAGATATGGCATTACCCAAGACGGTGATTTCTGATAATACAAGTTGAGATATTGTGGAGTTATGAACTAATTCCTTAGGATCAAACTGATTAAAACCATTAGAACCGCCAATGAAAACTCGTCCACTTGGCGATAATTGTGCTGCTCCGACGTTAAACTCTAAAGCTTGAATTCCATCTAAAAGGCCGTAATTTGTGACTTTATAATTTCTGATGTTGATTCTTGATAGACCTCCACTGGTTCCTACCCACATGGATCCTTGATTGTCAGCTAATACATCCCATACTGCTTCATTGCTTAAACCTTCTTTTTGAGTGATATTTTTAACTAGATTCATATTACTATCAATAATCACGATTCCTTTGTCTGTTGCTATCCATATATTACGATCCGGTCCAGAGGTTATTGAGTAAGTTATATTAGTTGGACTGCCACTGATAATAGAAAAATTCTCCAATATATTGTTGTGGTATTTGTAAACGCCGTCGCCAGTAGAAGATATCCATAGCGTGTTCTGATCTACTGTCATGCTATAAAATGATGGGGGTAATTTATCTGAATGTTTAAAAAATGGTATAAGCTGATTAGACTGCTGATCTATTTTAAATATTCCCTGATTATTGGCAGCGACAATAAGATCATTATTGTATAAAACCAAGTTAGTAAAGTTTTTTGTCACATTTGGTGCTGGAGTAAATAATTGTCGTGATTTTTTTGTGGAAAAATCATACATGATTACTCCTCTACCAAATGAAGAAAACCATATTTTTCCTTGGTGAATGGTCATGGAAGAAACAAACAATAAATCTAGTTGCTTTAATTTTGGGTAATAATAAGAGGCGGGTTTTATGCTTTTACCGTCAGATATATAAACCCCTCGTGACGTTGCAATCCATAAGCGATTACTTTGATCAAATAAGAAGTCTCTAATATCTTCATTAAACGTAAAATGGTCTTTAAAAGTACTGTCATCAATATGACCAAACTGACTGCTTTTTAAGTTTAAATGACTGATGCCATTATACGCTGTACCAACCCATAAATTATCTTCGCCTATGGCAAGTAGAGATAAGATATTGTTATCAATGAGCCCAACTACTTGTTGTTTATTATGTTGATAGTGTTTGATTAAATTACCATTGAAGTTGATTTTATATAAACCAGTTTTGCTCGATGCCCATAAGTACCCTTGTTGAATTTCCAGTTGATTGATCGTCTTTAGTTCTCCTATTGTGATGTTTTTTTTCCATTGGGCATATTTGAAATCGCTATTAATATTGTAGCGCGCAATGCTGCCATCATCATGACTAACAAATATCCAATTTTCAAAAACAACTATTGATGTGGAATTTATAGCCGTAAGCTGTTCTACAATATTTGTATTATAGGGTTGTTTAAAGACGCCTGAAACAGTTGCTGCAAATGTTGCATTAGTCGTTTGCGTTACAGATTGCACTCGTAGAGGAGGGCTGATTGAGTTTTCAATTACATTACCTGTTGTAGCGTCTAACGTAAAAAAACCTTGATTAAAGGTACCGACAACAACTTTATTCTTGTGACAGGATAGTTTGGATATTTTATTGGACGGCAGCTTGTTATTTTCTTTGGTGTAGGAAGACAATACACCTGTCCGATAATTATAACGACTGATGCCAGAGCGAGTGCCAATCCACAGCTGTTGATAGGGAGAAATACATAGCGCAGTAATGTAGTTTCCTGCTAATAAAGAGAAATCGGGCTGTTTGTTGGAAAACTGCTTAAATTGGTAACCGTCATAACGATTCAAGCCTGCTTGAGTACCTACCCAAGTGTAGCCCAATTCATCTTGTACCATAGACAATATAGCAGGCTGACCTAACCCGTGGCGCTGATCAAGTGTGATAAATAATTCATTGCTCGTTATAAACTTAAATGCAGGAGCGACTGCACCACCGTGGCTGTGAAAATTAAAGGCAAGTAATAACAACGTTAATAATAAGTATCGCACTTTAATCCTTGACGTTTTACTGATGCAAATATAAGCATAGCAGTTAATTTGTTTTGATGATAAACAATGCCTAAATCAATGTTAATAACATTAAAATACATCTTTAGTTGCGGCCCAACTTGGTATGTGATGTTATGTGTTTATTGACAATTTATAGTTGTAACTAAAGGTTTTAAAATGAGTTTTTGTGATATTTCTAGCCCTACCCATTCAATGATGCCATTTGAAGATGCGATGTCTCGTATGCTCAATAGCATTTCCCCTATTGAGGATAGAGAAAACTTAGGTTTAGAAGATTGTTTAGGGCGTGTATTAGCCGCTGATATTCAGTCGCCTTTGAATATGCCGCCATTTGATAACTCAGCGATGGATGGTTATGCGTTAAGTGTCGAAGGTTCACAATCTATAACAACTTTGACGTTAATTGGAACAGCGTTGGCCGGAGTGCCTTTTGAGCCCATTGTTGGTGCTGGTGAGTGTGTGATAATTATGACGGGCGCTAAGCTGCCTCAGGGTTGTGACAGTGTTGTGATGCAAGAATTAGTCAATGTTGATGATAATAAAATTAGTTTCAAGCACCCTATAGCTCAAGGTCAATGTGTACGTACTTGTGGCAATGAATTTAAACTGGGTGAGGTAGTCCTCAAACGAGGAGATGTGATGAGCGCTAGGCACATTGCACTTATTGCTTCATTAGGATTAGCCACAGTAGAGGTTTTTAAGCAGCTTAAAGTCGCCATATTTTCTACGGGAGATGAGTTAGTAGCATTAGGGCAGCCACTAAAAACTGGTCAAATTTATGATAGTAATCGTTTTGCATTAATAGCGCAGTTAAAAAAAATGAATATCTCAGTGCTTGATTACGGCGTTATAAAAGATAATCCACAACATATTAAAGCAGCCTTTGAAAAAGCTAATCAACAAGCGGATGCCGTAATAACCAGTGGCGGTGTATCAGTTGGAGAAGCTGATTATACCAAAGATATTTTGCAAGAATTAGGTGAGATAGATTTTTGGAAAATTGCGATGAAACCTGGAAAGCCAATGGCATTTGGCCGTCTTAGTCAGAGTTTGTTTTTCGGTTTACCGGGCAATCCTGTCTCAGCTATGGTGACATTTTATCAACTGGCTAAGCCTGCGCTCAAAAAGCTTAGTGGTGCAACGCCAAAGGCGCCATTACGTTTGTCAGCGACAGTGACTAATGACTTAAGAAAAAGCGTAGGACGTTTAGAATTTCAACGTGGTTTTGCGAGTACAGATGACAACGGGGTGTTATCTGTGTCCACGACAAAAGAGCAAGGTTCAGGCATGGTTGGTAGTATGTGCCACGCTAATTGTTTTATCATTTTACCACGTGAAAGAGGGAACATTGCGGAAGGTGATCAAGTGATGATTGAGATTTTTGATAATAATTTAATGGAATAATGAGTCATATGACATTGAATAACTTACCATTAAGTACCGCTGAAGAAAGCCGCTATGCTAGGCAAATATCTCTGCCTAGTGTCGACTTTGAAGGGCAAGAAAAACTTAAAGCCAGTCGTGTGGCTATTATTGGTTTAGGTGGGCTAGGGTGCAGCGCTGCTCAGTACTTAACAGCCAGTGGTATTGGTCATCTCACCTTGATTGATTTTGATGAGGTTGAGGTCTCAAACCTGCAACGTCAAGTTCTTCATCAAACAACTGATGTAGGCATTAATAAAGCACACTCTGCAGCGCAATTATTACGACTTAATAACCCCGAAATAACGATTGAAACCTTAAATCATAAGCTTGATGACGAGGCGATAAACGCCTTATGTTCTACTCATGATGTGATTGTGGATTGTTGCGATAATTTAGAAACGAGAAAGCAGCTCAACAGCGAGTGCTTTAACACTAAAACCCCCTTAGTTTCTGGTGCCGCGATTAGACTCGAAGGGCTGGTAACCGCTTTTAATTATGCAGAAAACACCCCCTGTTATCATTGTTTTAGTCAACTATTTGGTGAACAGCAATTGTCTTGTGTTGAAGCTGGAGTGCTATCTCCTACCGTGGGAATTATCGGTGCCATTGAAGCCTGTGAAGCCATTAAGTTGCTATTGGGCATTGGACAGTCATTAGTTGGGCGTGTATTAATTGCTGACTTTAATTACATGAACTTTAGAGAAATGAAATTATCTGTGTCAGGCGACTGTCCAGTATGTCAAAGCCATAATTAATCCTCCCCTTTTTAATTACTCTACTAAACTTAAGCACAGTAGTTAATTAGATGGTGTCTGTATAGATTTGACACATCAAACAGGATATTTATGAGCCCGACGTATTACAGTAGTATCGCTCACACATTTCAAAATTTTGCCGTTACTTACAATAATCGATTATTTAATCATTTCCCTATGACCATTGCTTTGCTGGAGAAACTTGGCGCCTCAAAGCAACAGCTTAATAGCTATAATGAATATTATTGTGAGCGTTTAGTCCCCTGCGATGAGTCGCTCGATGATGATAATGAGTTAGCTGAGTTTGAGCAGCAGCAAACTATATATTTAACGCAACTTAATGATATAGGTATTGAAAACACACTTAAATTAGCTTTACCTGATTTAATCAATGGGATTGGGGCCGGTAATTTTTATGCGCTAAATAGGTTAGCCACAGCAATTGAGCAAGAGAATATTGTAGAGGTTGCAGCGGCTTTAGCACTTTGGAATATACTTCATTTATCATTAGGTGAACTCGGAGAACAGAGCTTAAAACGACCAACAAGTTTGTTACGACATGTCAGTAAAAAAATTGGTCATATCCGTTTTAGTGCAGGCAATACGACTGACCGCATGCATAGTGTGATTACACTTATTGACTATCAACAAACCCCTCATCAACCTCAATATATTGACTTCTTAAGTATTGCTAATGCCACCGCTACCATTTATAAGATGAGTGGTGATTTTACAATGTTACATAGCGTAACTGCTTGTTGGTCTTTGAAGACAATATTACCTTTTGTGGAAGATGAAATACTCTCACTGAGATATTTTTGGCAAGCAATTGTGGTGGCTTATTTAAGTGCTGGTAGTCCAGCGATGACTTTTGTTGATAAGATTTTATTGTCACCTTGGCCACAAATTATTGATTTTTGTTGCCAATCTAACAATGAACATTTAATTGATTTATGCGGTGGTTGTTATCATTTATTTCAGGAAACAGAGCTTGAAATATATCAACAAATAGCTTCTCGTTATGTGGCGCTTTATTCTGAATCGGCTTTTGGTAATGATTGATGAGCTAGGCGTTTTCGTTCGACAATGCGGCGAATTACCGGTGTTAAAATGAGTTCCATGGCCAGCTTCATTTTTCCACCGGGCACGACTAATGTATTAATACGTGACATAAAAGACCCTTCAATCATCTGTAGATAATAAGGGAAATCAGTGGATTCTACGCCGCGAAAACGTATAACAACGAAGCTTTCATCAAGACTCGGAATATCTTTAGCACTAAATGGGTTTGATGTATCAACGGTTGGCACCCGTTGAAAATTGATATTGGTACGTGAAAACTGCGGCGTAATATGGTTAATATAATCATCCATACTACGAACAATTGAATCCATTACCTTTTCACGACTATGACCTCTATCATGGGTATCACGAATTATTTTCTGTATCCATTCAAGATTAACAATAGGCACCATTCCAATCAGTAAATCTACATGTTGCGCGACATCATGCTCATCAGTGACAGCTCCGCCATGTAAGCCCTCGTAAAATACAATATCACTGTCTTCGGGTAAGTCCTGAAAAGGAGTAAAAGTGCCGGGCATTTGATTGTATGGCACCGCTTCATCGAAGGTATGTAGATAACGACGGATTTTCCCTTGCCCAGTCTCACCATAGGTTTTAAAAAAGGATTCTAATAAGCCAAAGTCATTAGCCTCAGGGCCGAAATAAGACAAACTCTTGTTTTCTTCCTTGCTTTTTCTAATCGCAACATCCATTTCAGGACGGGTGTAGCGATGGAAGCTATCCCCTTCGGTATAAGCCACATTAACTTTTAGCTTTCTGAAGATATGCTTAAACGCCGTAGTTGACGTTGAAGTTCCCGCACCTGATGAACCTGTAATGGCAATAATCGGATGTAGTTCAGACATAAATGTTACCTAAATGTTAAGTGGGTGCACAGTTAACCAATAATAACGAGTCAGGTCAAATGATTGATACCTTGACTGGTTTGAGCGGGGGATTAATCAGCTTGAAATTGTGATTTTGGCAATAAATTAACAGACTCATGAATTTCAGAATAGGCCAATACAATATCGCCGCGCTCTAACTGACTTTTAAGTTGTTGTATTTGAGTTTCAAGGGAGACTTCATGTTCACCATAGTTGGTGCCTTCACGGTAAATATGCTCTTTGAGTAAGTTATCTAAAGTTTCAACAGTCAGAGATTTGTAAGGTATTAACATGTGTTATATATCTTCTTAAAAAATTCAGCGATACGTTGCTCAACGTAAAAATGAGGACGCCATGGCAGCTTACCGCCAATAAACCCAACGTGTCCGCCTTTGTTACACAGTTCATATTCAATCTTTGTTGATAACTGACTAGGATCAGGGATCACGGCCTGTGTCATAAAGGGATCATCTTTTGCGTGTAATATTAAACTAGGCACAGTGATGTGTTGTAAATCTTGCATAGCACTGCATTTTTGATAGTAATCATCAGCATTTTCAAAGCCATGTAATGGCGCCGTGACTTGTTGATCAAAAGATTTAAACGTCGTAATCCCTTCTAGTCCATTTTCACAGCGTAAGTGTTGTGCGAGTTCTGGCATTAAATCTAGCTTACGTTGTAAGTTACGTTTCATGCGAGAAAGTAAATGATGCTGATAAACACGAGAGAATCCAGACTTAAGTTTTACTTCACACGCGGATAAATCTAATGGCGGCGAAATAGCCGCCGCACCTTCTAATAATGAGTCTTCTCTATATTTACCCAAATATTTAAGTAGCATATTGCCACCTAAACTATACCCAGCGGCAAATAATTTTGCGTTTGGAAATCGCTCTCTAAGATGCTCAAGTAAATAGCGTGGGTCATCGGTTTCACCTGAATGATAAGCACGAGCCAAGCGATTGGGTTCACCAGAGCAGCCCCGAAAGTGCATCATCACACCTGGCCAATCATGATCTTTTAATGATTTTAATAACCGATAAGCGTAGTGACTTTTAA
>Ga0209291_1003433_pt1 | contig 11740 bp, 14 predicted proteins | sample GOMGulsemesocosm_FD_184633 | JGI IMG/M metagenome (GOLD analysis project Ga0209291, IMG submission 184633) | Methane-oxidizing microbial communities from mesocosms in the Gulf of Mexico - GOM9B Gulf of Mexico (SPAdes) (version 2) | ecosystem: Environmental > Aquatic > Marine > Cold seeps... | reverse complement strand
CCAGGGTCACTGTCGATAACTGTGCGCACCGTATCGATAGAAACCACAAAACCTAGACCATTACTGCCTCCGGTATTTGAAAGAATATAACTCACAATACCAATAATATCTCCATCAAGGTTAAACATTGGACCACCAGAGTTTCCTTTATTAATGGCCGCGTCTGTTTGTAAAAAACGTGGGATTAATGTTGAACCAGGAATTTGTTCGCGGTCGCGAACACCACTCAAATAGCCAACCGATAAGCTGTGACTAACACCATAAGGTGCACCAATAACAACCACTTGCTCACCAATATCATAATCACCTGTCTTTGCTAGTTTTAATGGCTTAATTTTACTTGGTACATGAGCAGCTTGGATCATTGCCAAATCAATTAATGCATCAACCCAAACAACATGTCCTGACGTTTTTGACCCATCAGCAAATATCACTTCAATTTCGGTTGCACGGTCAACAACATGTGCAGCAGTTAAAATTCGTCCTTCTTGGCTAATTAACGCTCCTGAACCTAAAGAGTCCGCAGTACTTACTCTGTACTTAACTTGACCTGGTTCTGGCTGCGTAAGTGCCTTGACGTGTAATTCAACAACACCGTTATTCACAGCCTTGAATAATTTTTGCACACCATTTTCGGCAAAAGAAAATAATGAACAACTTGAAACTAGAATGAATAGAGCAATGCGTAACATTAAAGAATGTCCTTAAAATAATGTATAAAAGTAAGAGTGAAAATAAATCTGCAGGCAGTCTAGCTAAAATGATCCTTTATAGCAGTACATTTTTAAAATTTAAAATAACAGTTAGTCAATAAGGTTAAGCCTGATAAGATGTTGATAGTATTTTTTAAGAATAAAAAAAGTAATGATTGCAGATTTTTTTATTGTCTTGGCGCTAGCTATTTTATTATGGATGGCTTGGTTATTAGTCAAAGCAAAACGTTTTACCCAATTTAAACGTGAAATAGAAGAAGAATTAAAACCAAAAGTTATCGCTGATATATTAGCTGAACTAGAAGAAAGTAGAAGTGATGTTTTCCCCAATAACGACGTTCATCAACAAGCAACGTTATACTATTGGACTCAATATAAAGCACGAATTTTACAAGCGGCATTACAGCGAGATATTATTAACCAACAATGGCTAAAAGATACTGGCAACTTACGTAACAGCCAGCACCTTTTTCATATTGAACAGCAGTATTTAAATTAACGGTTAACTTACATTAATCTTTACGTTTGAATTGAATGTCCCAAACGCCATGACCTAAATTATTGCCACGGTTTTCAAATTTCGTTAACGGGCGAGAATCAGGGCGTGGAACAAAGTCACCTTCGGTCGCTAAATTTTCATAACCCGGCGCTGAGTTCATGTCTTCAATCATACACTCTGCGTAGTTTTCCCAATCAGTAGCCATATGAAAAACACCGTCTACTTTAAGTTTTTGACGAATGGTTTCGACAAACTCGAGGGAGACTATACGGCGTTTATGGTGTTTCTTTTTATGCCATGGGTCAGGGAAAAACAGCTGTACTCTTGTTAATGAACCATCAGGAATACAGTCAGCAAGCACTTCTATCGCGTCATGTTCAAACACTTTTAAATTATCTACGCCTTCATCTTTTGCTAATGAAATACAAGCGCCAACACCGGGGCGATGCACTTCAACGCCAACAAAGTTTAGTTCTGGGGCATTTTTTGCCATTTCAACTAAAGATTTCCCCATGCCAAACCCAATCTCTAAAACGATAGGATTGCTATTATTAAATAGGTTCGAAAAATCGATCATTCCGTCTTGGTGATTCAAGCCCATTGTTGCCCAAAACTGCTCTAAGGCACTCGCTTGCCCTTTCGTTAAACGACCTTCACGCTTAACAAAACTACGTACTTTGCGAATATACTTGCCTTCTTTTTCGGCTTGTTCAATAGTCTTATGGGTTCTTTCTTCAGTCATATGCTTTGTCTTTTACTGGTTGTTTTTAAAAATTAAGGAAATACGTAATAACTTTTACGCCCACCACACATCGTATAAATCACTAACGGCTACAGCTGTAGCACCATTACTGTTCAACCATGATTCCACAGCGTTGCGGTGTTCATCGGTACACTTACCTATTTTTTGAGTACAGATAATACCATGCCATAACACGTCGCCTTCACCACCAAAACCTAAGCCATTCGGTTGAATAACGTCATTAAAAAAGTTATTCAAAAAGCTATCAACTGTATCGTTATCAGTGCCGTCGGCTAATTTAAAAGCAACATCAAAACCTAACTCTTGGTATTCATCAACACGTAATTTTTTACGTAAACGGCGGTTACGATTTTTAGCATTTACTTTCATTTTTATTCCTTAAATCTTAGGGAGTATATTCCGAGCAATAATCTCGGGGTCAATATGGACGAGAGCTTAATGGCATTATAAATTTTTGCAATAAAAAATGCACATTTATTCGTTAGCATTTATTCGGTAAACTATGCATCTATGACAAATAAAACTCAAATATCAAGTAAATCAGCGCAGTATTTTGCCACGCAAACTCTCGACTGGTATCAAGCTCAAGGCCGAAAACATTTGCCTTGGCAGCAGAACAAAACCCCATACCGTGTTTGGATTTCAGAAATAATGTTACAACAAACACAAGTTGCAACGGTTATTCCTTATTACCAACGGTTCATGGACAGTTTCCCAACCATTACTGATTTAGCTAATGCTGATGAAGATACCGTATTACATCACTGGACAGGTTTAGGTTATTACGCACGAGCACGTAACTTACATAAAACGTCAAAAAGAATTGTTCAAGAACATCAAGGAAAATTTCCCGAAGATATTGACCAAGTTATTGACCTGCCCGGCATTGGCCGTTCAACTGCAGGCGCTATTTTAAGTTTGGCGCTCAATAAGCACCATGCGATTCTAGACGGTAATGTAAAACGAGTATTAGCACGTTGTTACATGGTTGAAGGGCATAACGGTCAAAGTAAGTATGAAAAAGCCTTATGGCCTATTGCTGAAACATTAACGCCAGCAAAAGGTGTTGCGCAGTTTAATCAAGCAATGATGGATTTAGGTTCACTCATATGTACGCGCAGTAAACCTAAATGTGAGCTGTGTCCATTAAGTGAAACTTGTTTAGCATTTTCGTTAAATGAACAAAGCAGCTTTCCACAAAAGAAGCCGAAGAAAACGATACCTGAAAAGCAGACCATAATGGTGATACCGCGTATTAACCAACAGGTATTAATGGAAAAGCGCCCACCTAGTGGCATATGGGGTGGATTATGGTGCTTTTTAGAGGTACAACACCAAGATGAAATTCCAGCTTTATTGGCTAAACAAAACCTAAAGCAAACCTCTGTGCAACAATTAACAAAATTCCGTCATACCTTTAGTCACTTTCACTTAGATATCGAGCCTATTGTTATCGATTGTGAACAATTGCCGGTAAAAGAAATCAACGAAAATAGCCATCAACAATGGTACAATTTAACCACAACAGCATCGGTTGGCTTAGCGGCATCAACGCAAAAATTGATCACCTTATTAAAGCCATGACGCTTTCAAACATATAACGAAAACAAGAGATTTAACTTATGAGCCGTATTATATTTTGTCAAAACTTAAAAAAAGACGCTGAAGGATTAGGATATCAACTTTATCCTGGAGAAGTGGGTAAACGTATTTTTGATAACATTAGTCAAGAAGCATTTAAAAACTGGCAACAGAAACAAACTATGCTTATTAATGAGAAAAAAATGAATATGATGGAGCCAAATGATCGTGCTTTTTTAGAAGCTGCCATGGTTGCTTATCTTTTTGAAGGGAAAGAGCCAGAAATTGAAGGTTATGTTCCCCCTAAAAAATAACAATTAAACGACTCTTTATTTATGCAACAAGGTTTAATTTGCACTTTTACGCTGACTATTCCGACAATAAGCCCGAAAAATAAGCAAACAAACATTTATTTGAAAAAAAAGGTTGACGAACAAAACGAAAAACAGTTTAATACGCCCCGTCTTCAAGGCAAAGCCGAAAAGACAGCAGATTAGACACTGCCTCGATAGCTCAGTCGGTAGAGCAGAGGATTGAAAATCCTCGTGTCCCTGGTTCGATTCCGGGTCGAGGCACCATCTATTCAAACCTATTTGAATATTTGTTGCTTAGTTATTTTATTAAAAATAGTTTAGAAATATTTATTCGGTGCCAAAATAAATAGTTCGAAAGAATATATTTATTGCACACATCTTTGTGTGCCGACTTAGCTCAGTTGGTAGAGCAACTGACTTGTAATCAGTAGGTCGCCAGTTCGACTCCGGCAGTCGGCACCATTCATTCAAGCCCTAACTTCGGTTAGGGCTTTTTTGTATCTATCGATTGGTCGAATTCTCAATCAATTTTCACTTACACCAATATTTTATCTACCCTGCACTATTCGTGTTGTATACGTCAGTTTGTTATTTATTTCATGTTATTGATAGGCACAAAATCCACCTTGTTTTGAATAAACCTAATTAGGGCGAATTAGGTATTAGGGTAAATCTGTTTGTATTTACTGATTTTTTCGGAGTAAAAAGGATTTAAGCCGTTGCTTAGGGTATATGGGTTGGCGTATAGCCCGTTAAAACTGCGGATGTAATTTATTAGGGTAAATTAGTTGATGGTGTAAATATCCGAACTGGGTATTAGCACCAGTAATAGCCGTTGGTTTGGTCTCTATATTTAAGAGTCTTACAATTTATTACTTTTATTGTTTAACTTATCCACATTAGGTTAAAGTGTACATATCTGATTCAATTAAATAAAAACCTTACTAAGCGTTTTATTAAAAGGATTTAATATGCTTGATCAATCCATAAATGACAAAAGCTAATCCACTACAAGCATTAACCTTTATAGCAAAACCTAAAGTTGAAGCTGTTAATCCTATCGAAGTAAAACGAGCTAAGTTAATCATCCGATTAAACGAGCAACGCGCTATGGTGCAATGTTTGTTAAATAATACTGAATACACTGCATTCAAGGATATCTTTATTCTTGATGACGAATCTGGTGAGAAACGAAAAGTTAAGCGCCCTAAACGTATTCGGGCTTGGTTTTATCAATCAGCTGATAAGTATTATTTTGAAATTAAATACGGCACTAAATCACTAGAAATACAGAAAAACAAACAATTGATGTTGGTAGCAAAGATGAACTGTTAACGGTGATTGATACGATTATCGATGCTACAAAACAAGGTTTTCTTGATACTGAACTTGCGAAGGTCAAAGGGCCAAATAAAAAATAAATTGAAGTGCCATAAGTTAGTTGTTAACAGTATTAGATTTAATTTTCGTCAGGAAGAGCCGACCATGATATTTTGGCATGTTTGCCTTCACCTTTATTAAGGCTTTTTCTACGAATAAACCTTCCTTCGAACTCAAAGGTATCGGTAATTTTTACCACTAGTAATTTACTAAAGTTACCTGCTCGCTTAACTTGAACTTGCTCACCTGTTTTTTCAGGAGAGATAGTTTTTATTTCAACAAAATCATTACCAATTTTACCATCAGAACCTTGTACATGAGGTTTGTGTCTCTTGATGCCAAATTTAACTTCAGCAAACAACTCACCAAGTTCTCCCCAAATTTGAAGGTAACGACCAGTAATTTCGTGATAAGCCATCGCATTATCAACTAGATTCTCAAAAATAAGAATGATTTCAGGATCTGGCTCAAAATGATCAGTTGGAAATTCGTTTTCATCTAATGGTTGCCATTCCCAAGGATTGTAGCCACATCCAGCTGCATCAGCTATTTGATCAGCACTATAACCATCGTTGTGCATGTCATGAAGAAAATCCCAATCACTCATAAATCATCCTTAATTAAATATATTCAATTCACTATAGTTACTGTAACTGGTAACCACTGAATGTCTAGAGCACAATAGCTATTTGTTGATTACGTTAGTATCAATAATCACTTTGGGCTTAATTGGCTTCTTTGCCTTTAGGGGCTTTTTGACTTTCTTTGAACGCGTTGTTTTTATCAACTTTATTTCAGATAATTTCATGTTAATACCTTTAATTTTATAAAAATATTTATCAATATTTCATCTGCAATTACGCTTAAAAATAGGGTCTTAGTGCCAAAATTAGTGTTACTTAGCTTGAACCGACAGTTTTATGCATGTAACTAACGGATTGAAGGTCACTTACTTTCATTAGATGGGGTAATTTTTAGTACTTAAAACTATTATCAATCACCTATCCTGAAAATAACCTATGGATTCAAAATCAGGTATTCGAATTTACTGGGATAATAATTCTAATATTGACTAAATCGCTTTCGATATTGGGATGGAGTAAGACTGGTATTCTTTTTAAATAATCTGCGAAAAAAACTCACATTTTCATAACCTGTATTTACAGAAATATCATCGAAAGATAATGTTGAATTAACCAATTCCACTTTAGCAGCTTCTATACGTATCAATTGTAGGTAATTATTAACAGTTTCACCTGTAGAGGCTTTAAAACGTCGGTTAAACTGACGAAGACTCAGGCCTGCATCAGTCGCTAGATTTTCTATATCAATTTTGCTTTGTAGGTTTTTTTCTAACCATTCCTGTGCTGTCAGTATTTTACTATCGCTGTGATTTTTTTCCGGAGTAAACATTGAAAACGGTGACTGTGAAATACAGTCTAGATCAACCAATGTACAGCTAGAGCTTTGTAAGGCGACTTCTCTGCCACAGTATTTTTCGATAAGGTATAGTGAAAGGTTTAAATCGGCTGAGATGCCGCCGCCACAAAACAGACGCCCTTGATCAGTAACGAGAAGATCTGTTCTTAACCTCACTTCAGGAAATTGTTTCTTGAACTGCTTGGTCAAGCCCCAATGTGTAGTTGCGATCTTTCCATCTAGCAACCCGGTAGAAGCGAGTGTAAAAGCACCAGCACAGACACTCGCAAGATCAGCACCATTGTCATACCAAAATCTAAGCCAATTGACTCTGTCAACATGGTCATTTGAGTTAGGATCAAAAAAGAATCCTTGAGAAGGGATAATAATTAGATCAACCTCTTCAATATCTTTCATGGCACAGGCAGGTATAACGGGTACTTGATTAACGGCGTTAATGGATTTGCCATCTGCAGTAACGATCTTCACATCAAAAAAGGGAGAAAGTTTTTCCCCCATTGTTGCATTCCACATTACACCAGCTTGTAAAAACATGTCCATAGGTGAGGCAATGGTAGAAAGTACGCAATTCTCTGCAGCCAATATGACAACTTTTTTCATCATTAATGTCCTGATAAGACCTTTATTGTCATTTATAGCGCTTATTGAATAATAAGTCACGGTTGATAATAAACCTACAATTATCAACCGGAATAACAAAGATGAAAATTCATGGAACAATAATATCCCCCAATGTACGCAAGGTGCTTGCAGTACTTAACATAAAAGGTTTGAAATACGAAAAAGTTCATGTGATACCTGGCACTCAAACGCCTGAATATCTAGCTATCAGTCCAAGAGGACATGTTCCAGCTTTTGAAGATGGAGATTTCAACACTCCAGACTCTCAAATTATTGTTGAATACCTTGATGAACAATACTCAAAGAGCCCAGTGATGCCTTTATTGCCAAAAGAACGAGCAAAAAGTCGATGGCTTACGGAATATGCAGGTAGTGTGGATTTTCCTTGCTGTGCCACTATTTTTCGTGAGTGTGTGCTTAAACCTAACTTCATTAAAGAAGCGAAAAACAAAAGTTTGGTTGAAGAAGTTATTAAGGATAAATTTCCGCCTATATTGAACTATTTAGAATCTCAAGTACCCGATGAGGGCTTCTTTTTCGGCGATATTGGTGTTGTTGATGTCAGCATAGTCTCTCCATTAATTAATGCAGAATATGGTGATTACTATATTGACGCAAAAACATGGCCCAAGCTCGCTGATTTTGTGTATAGAGTAAAAACACATGCAGCATTTAAAATGTGTATTGAAGATGAAAAAATTATTTTAACCCTACTGAAGTCTTGATAATCCGATTGATTTGAAGTCCGGCTTTTTTAAATCCTTACATATTAAGACTTGGAGAATAATATGAACAACAACCCATTGATTTTAATCACAGCGGCAAATGGCCATACCGGCCTTCAGGCGGGTAAAGAACTAATTTCATTAGGCTTTAAAGTAAGAGCTATGGTTAGAAATGAAAAAGGAGTTGGAGCTCTAGAGTTGGCTCAATTGGGCGCTGAAATATTTGTTGGTGATATGGATGATATCAGAGATCTTAGGTTGGCTTTAAAAGGTGTCCAAAGAGCATACTTTTGTTCTCCTTTTGGTCGTAATTCATTATCACGAACTGTGTCATTTATCATTGCTGCAGAAGAAGCGAAGCTAGAGCATGTCGTTTATATGACACAGTGGCTCGCATCTGAAGCACATCATTCAATGATGACTAAAGAGCATTGGTTGGGGGATCAAATAGTTAAGATGCATCAGCATGTAGACTATACCTTCTTAAATCCTGGCTTATTTGCATTTACTTACTTTTTCACAGCAGAGTCGGTTGCGCAATTAGGCATAATGCCATCAGTGTTAAAGCGAGCTGCTTCTGGAAAAGTAGGTTTAAATGCCCCACCGTCTGAAGAAGATCAAGGTAGAGTAATAGCTCATATCCTTAAAGATCCAAGCTCGCATATTGGTAAAACATACCGCCCTACAGGCCCAAAAGAAATATCGATTAAAGAGGTAGCAGACATATTTCAAAAAGTGTTAAATCGGCCCGTTAAAGTGCGAGAAGTTTCGGAAAAAATGTTTCTTAAAGCTGTAAAGTCCGAGGGATGGCCAGAAGACCAGTATTGCAATGTCCGATATTACATGAAAGAACTTGAGATGAATACTTTTGCAGTCGGCAACTCAGTTACTAGTGTAGTTAAAGACATAACAGGGAGAGAACCCGAAAGTTTTGAGGTCATAGCTAAGCGAGAGTTTTCTAGAATGCCAGAGGCTAAAAGAACAACAGTAAATAAGTTAAAGGCCATTTACCACCTAATAAGAACGTTACTGACGCCATGTCCGAACATGAGTACCTATGAGAAAAGTGTTGACCTACCAAATTTTATGAGAGGCATGGAATTTGTTGCTAGTAACGAACGTTGGCAAGAAACACACCATTAATAATGAGGAAAAAATTATCTTCTTCTGGTCGATGATTCAAAACCACGAAAAATGCACTAGCTTGTTTTTGTGATTAAATTTTTGATAATTAAAACCTAAATACTAAAATTGAAAGATAGTAAAAGACACGCATAAATCACACAATCAATGCAATTTATTGGGTCAGTAATAGATAGGGTTATTATTGTATTCCTCTATATTTAACATGTAGTTACAGCGCATAAACAGTGAGTTTATCTAAACCAAGCTGTTGACTTGTAATCAGTAGGTCGCCAGTTCGACTCCGGCAGTCGGCACCATTCATTCAAGCCCTAACTTCGGTTAGGGCTTTTTTGTATTTGTTACTCGGTTAATTTCTTTCCTGAAAATCACTTACACCAATATTTTCTATACCCTGCATTACTAGTGGCTTATACACCCATTTGTTATTTATTTCGTGTTATTGATAGGCACAAAATACACCCTGTTTTGAATAAACCTAATTAGGGAAAATTGGGTATTAGGGTAATTCCATCAGAATAAACAGGTTTATTAGTAATTTCTACGGAGTAAAAAGGATTTAATCCGTTGCTTAGGGTATATGGGTTAACGTATAGACCGCTAAAACTGCGGGTGATTTTTAATGGGGTAAATTAGTTGATGGTGTAAATATCCGAACTGGGTATTAGCACCAGTAAAATCAGTAGGGAGGGAGGCATGCTTGTTGTTTTATAGTTAATATTGAAAATCATACTTTTTTGGTATTGAATAGAAAGAGTAATTTGTCGAGAGTTTCTTTGGAAAAACCTTTAAATATATAACATGGAATACAAAGGATTAGTTATGAAAAAAATAGTTTTTGCTGTGAGTACAGCTCTAGGAATGTTAGCCGCTAATGCATCGGCAATAGAATTGCGTACTGAATTTACTCCAACTGGAAAAACCTCAACAAATAGTTGTTTATTAATTAGTAAGTTTAATCTTGATAGTAAGGTTCAATCTAGAAAGCCCTTCCATGATTTAATCGCAAGCTCAAATTATTGTCTCAACGAAGCACTTAGTTATAAAAAAGTTCATTTAAACAATTATGAAGGATTTGAAAGATTCAAGGATATTAGTAGTAGTAATGCTAATGTCAAAATGCTAAAGCGTTATAAGCTTGCATACGCTTCTCTACAAACAATTGAAGACAAAGTTCAATTTGTAGATTTCTTTTTAAAAAAAGCCCCTCAAAAATTTTATTTTCGAGTAAATAATCATGACACTGGTGATAAACTACTTCTTGCAGTGGTTGGTAAGTTTACCCCAGAATCAGGCCCTACAGGCTCCGCTTTTTACGTATTTGGACCTGATAACTTAACAGGGAAATTATTAGCAGCCTTCAAAGATATTATTGCTACCCCCATTAAAACTAAGTCTCATGAAATTAATAAACTTGTTTATAAGGTTATTTTTGGGAATAAAAAAAAGTAATAATAAAGAGCTAGTATCAAGAAGTGTGCTAGACAAATTGATCACTCAAAAGCTGTTGCTAGGTTTTCAGACCTTAATATTCGCATAATATCAACACAGTCGTTCGAAACTATGTAATAAATAGCATGTTTGCCATAAACACTGCGCCTATAGCCTGAACGAATATAGTCTACGGCTTGATAGTGAAGTGGATTTTCAGCAATGGTCTGAAACTTAATGATTAAGCCATCAATATATGATTTGGCTTTTGATAAACCAAAGTTATCAATACCATATTCGAAAAGCTGTTCGAAATCCTTATCAGCAGCACTACTTAATTTATAGTTCGCCATTAGCCTGCTTTTTTGCAATTACTGCATTAACAATATCTTCTGCTGAACGAGAGCTGAAACCACTTTGCTCTGCTTTTATAAGCTCTTTTCTAATAATATCAATTTCATTAGATCGTGCTTGTTCTTTTCTAATCAAATCACGTAACAACTCACTATCGCTTGCATAGTTTCCTGTAGCAAGTTGAGATTGCAACCACAACTCTTGTTGATCAGTTACAGTTATACTTTTCTTTACCATAGCCATAATAAACACCTCGTAAGGATATATTCCTACTTTATACTACCATATGTAAGTTTAGTACGGAATATTGAAAATTCAATCTAGAATAAATATAAGGTTATAAAGACAATGATAATCAAGAACTTAATTTAAAATAATTTAGATTGATTTACGCTAGGGTAAAAATTGAATAATCACCGATATTTTAATCAACAGGTCGATTTATCAAAACCATTAAAAATGCATCAGACTATTTTTACAAATAGAGTATCAAAAGATTAAACCTTAATATTTGAATTAAATGAAAATGGAAAGCACACATTTAGTGCAATTAATTGGGTTAGAACATAGATAGGGCTATTTTTGTATTCCTCTATATTTAACATGTGGTTATAGCGCATAGATAGTGACTTTCTCTATCTAGCATAGGTACCTTGTAATCAGTAGGTCGCCAGTTCGACTCCGGCAGTCGGCACCATTCATTCTCTCTTTAAGAGATGAAGAAACGAAACCTTAGCATTTATGTTAAGGTTTTTTTTCGTCTGAAATTTGCCATT
>Ga0209291_1003430_pt1 | contig 11759 bp, 9 predicted proteins | sample GOMGulsemesocosm_FD_184633 | JGI IMG/M metagenome (GOLD analysis project Ga0209291, IMG submission 184633) | Methane-oxidizing microbial communities from mesocosms in the Gulf of Mexico - GOM9B Gulf of Mexico (SPAdes) (version 2) | ecosystem: Environmental > Aquatic > Marine > Cold seeps | place... | reverse complement strand
AGTTTGTACTACAACTCCTCTTTGGATTCTAACACCAAAACTGCTTAATATTTCTTTACCTTGATATTCGTGTAAATTCATAATGTACTTGTTATCTTTTTAAAGCTACGCAAATGTAAAAATATCAATGTAATAAACCCCTTTTTAATCAATTTATTTTTATTCAAAAAAAGCATTTATTTAAATAATATAACAAAATGTTGTAAAAATATTTAATTTGTTTGTTTTTTAGTTGTTGCTCGAAATATGTGCTAGGTTTGTCATTCGTAATAATTTAAAAAGTAATAATGAAAACAAGAGATTTATTAGCTATTTCAGAAGAATTTGGGACTCCAGTTTATGTGTATGATGCAGATAAAATAAAAAAGCAATACAAGAAGCTAGTTAGCGCATTTAAAGGAGTAAAGCAATTGAAAATTAATTATGCCGTAAAAGCATTATCAAATATCTCAATATTAAAGCTTTTCAAACAGTTAGATTCAGGCTTGGATACTGTATCAATACAAGAAGTTCAGCTGGGCTTAGCAGCTGGATTTAGGGCTGAAGATATTATATATACACCAAATGGAGTGTCATTAGCAGAAATTGTAAATGTGGCTGATTTGGGCTGTCAAATTAACATAGATAATTTATCAATATTAGAGCAATTTGGAGCTAAATATCCTGAAATTCCAGTTTGTATTCGTATTAACCCACATGTTATGGCAGGAGGTAATGCTAATATTTCTGTGGGACATATCGATTCTAAATTTGGTATATCCATACATCAAATTCCACATGTACTAAGAATTGTTGAAAATACAAAGATGCATATCAATGGAATTCATATGCATACAGGGTCTGATATATTAGATATTGATGTGTTTTTATATGCATCGGAAATTCTATTTAAAACAGCAATTCAATTCCCTGATTTAACATTTATTGACTTTGGTAGTGGTTTTAAAGTACCTTATAAAGAAAATGATATTGAAACAAACATTGATGAATTAGGTAAGAAGCTAACTAAGCGATTCAATGCTTTTGAAAATGAATATGGTAAGCCTCTTACTTTGGCTTTTGAGCCAGGTAAGTTTTTAGTTAGTGAAGCTGGGAGTTTTTTGGTAAATGTTAATGTTGTAAAACAAACCACTTCAACGGTTTTTGCAAGTGTTGATTCTGGGTTTAATCATTTAATTCGTCCAATGTTATATAAATCACATCATGATATTGTAAATTTATCTAACAGTAAAGGAAGAGAGCGATTTTATACTGTGGTAGGGTATATATGTGAAACAGATACATTTGCAACAAATCGTCGTATAGCAGAAATATCTGAAGGTGATATTTTATGCTTTAAAAATGCGGGAGCATATTGTTTTTCAATGACTTCAAACTACAACTCACGATATCGACCTGCAGAAATATTGTGGTATAATGATAAAGCACATTTAATTCGTAAACGTGAAACTATCGATGATTTACTACAACATCAAGTAATTGTAGACTTAGAAGAGGTGATAGTGTCAAAAAAAGCTGTCATTTCAATGTGAAAATATTAGAGTAATTAAGCTAGTATAGCAGGAACTTCAATATGAATTTTAGTTCCTGTTTTTTTAGTAGAGCTGATATCAAATTTTCCTTTAAGTATTTTTATACGCGATTTTATTAAGTTTAATCCAACTCCATTTTTGGTTTTTATGGTTTTTAAATCAAAGCCAATTCCGTTATCTTCTATATCAATAGCAATAATGTCATTAATATAATTTATGGCAATTGTAGCGTTTGTAGCTCCACTGTGTTTAATGATGTTATTAGTGATTTCTTGTATAATATTATGGATTTTTATTTCAAAGTCTTGTTCAAACCTTGGAATGTTATGGTTGCTTTTTAGTTCAAAGGCTAAATCAGAATTTGAGTATTTTTCACATAAATCCTGAGTGGCTATTTCTAAGCCAAACTTTAGTAAAATTGCAGAAATAAGCTTGTGTGATAAGTCTCTAACTTTTTCAGATGCTTCTCGAATAATATGTCTTGACTTGTCAATTTCTTCAATATCATCATTACTCTTCTTTTTAACAACTAGTAAGTGCATACTTGCTGAAGAAAGTAACGAGCTAACGCTATCGTGCAATACTTGAGCAATGTATTTACGTTCAGTTACCCTGGCGTCAAGAGTGGCATTTAATACTTTGTTTTGTGTTTCGTTTTGTAGTTTTTCAATTTGGTTTGTTTTTTCTAATTCTTTTTTTATTAAGATTAAAGCTAGATTTCTAGATTTTAGTTTGCTATTTCGGTATAATATACATCCAAAAACTATAACAGCTAAAAGTGTTGCTGCTAAAATTGAAAACCATAATAACATTTTCTCCCCTTTTTTAACTTGTGTAGCAAGTGCTTTTTCTTGGCTATATTTTTCTTCAATTTCTGCAATAGCTATACTTGTTTTCTTATTTGTTAAAATGTTTTTTAATATAAATGATTCTTCAAGTTTTATAAGTGCAGCTTCATGGTCACCCTTGTAAGCATATATTTGAGAAAGGTTATTTAAGTTAGAAATTTTGTAGTCTAATATTTTTAAGTTTGTCGTATCTTTTAATAGCGGTAATGCACTAAGGAAATTTTTTTCTGCTTTATCGTATTCTTTATGGTAAATTTGTGATACTCCTAAATTATTTTGTACTCCAATAACTGATAGAGTATCTTTTAAAACACTAAAATATTCGATGGCTTTATGTGCTGATTGCTCTGCTTTGTCAAACTCTTCAGTGTAAGAGTATATTCCTGTTAAGTTAGCATAAGTTTTTGCGAAAATGGATTCTGTTTTTTTTACGTTTTTAAATTGATCAATTAAATAATAAAAATTTTTAAAAGCCAAATTTCTTTTGTCAATACCCATGTTAATGTCTCCAGCATTATAACTGGCTATTGAGTACTCAAAAATTTGCATAGAGCCAATATTGAATATACTATTAGCTATTGCAAGAGAATCATTTGATTTGATGCTTAGTTTTTTTGCTGAATTGTAGTATTCTAAGGCGCTTTTAAAATTTTGATTAATATGTAATATTTTCCCTATTTGCGAATTCCATTCTATTTGTAATGGGATATTTTTATTTTTCTCAACTATCTCTAATTGTGTAATAGCAATATTTAAAGCTTCTTCAGTTTTGTTTTCGCTAATAAGTTTTTTAACACTGTCAATAGAAGATTGAGAAAATGAGGAAAAACTTAGGCTTAAAAATAATAAATATAGTAGAGTGAAATGTTGTTTAGGATTGATCACAATTATGTTAAGTTAGGTTGCTATAAAGTTAGTGAAAAATAAATAGAATAATATTATTTTTGAGCATAGGATATGAGTTAATGGATGTATCTATTTTGATAGTAATGAAGTAATCTGTTTATGCAACATCTACCACGGGGACCTGAATAGTTATTTTGGTTCCTTTTTGTTTTTGTGAATCAATTCCAATAATACCATTCATAATTTCAATTCGAGATATTACCTGACTTAGACCAATACCAGAATTAGAATTTATTTGTGAAGTGTCAAAGCCAATACCTTTATCAGTAATTGTCATGTATAGTATATTGTTATTTATTGATAGGTCTATTGTTGCTTCTGAAGATTTACTATGTTTCATCACGTTATTGATGCATTCTTCAATAATACGATGAGTTTTTATTTCAAAATTTTTCTCAAAACGTGGTATTTTTTTATCACTGTTTAATGTTAAGTGAAATTCTTGATTACTATATTTTTCGCATAAATCTTCTAATGCTAGTTTCAGTCCAAATTTTAACAATACAGCAGAAATTAATCCATGGGACAAATCTCTAACTTTATCCGAGGCCTCATTTATTATGCGTTGTGATTTGGCAATTTCTGAAATATCTTCTGAGCTTTTCATTTTTATAACCTGTAAGTGTAAACTGACAGAAGATAGTAAAGAACTTACGCTGTCATGTAGTGTTAAGGCAATGTGATTTCGTTCCTTTTCTCTGCCATCTAAAGTAGCATTAAGTACTTTGTTTTGGTTTTGATTTTGAATTTTCTGTAATGTTTTTTGTAACATTACTTCTTTTTGAGTCAGTTCAAGGGCTAGTTTTTGTTGTTTAAGTTTGATGTTTCTGTAAAAAACAATTCCAGTTAAAAGTAAGCAAAGTAATATTAGTCCCAAAACCCATAACCAGAGTTGTGTTTTTTTTCTGCGTTCAATTTCTATTTCGGTCTTGAGTATCTCTTTTTGAGTGTTGACAATTTCTTCTTTTTTGATTTTATCAATATTATATTTTGCCTCTATGGCTACTATTTCTCCAGCTTGTTTTTTCTTGTGAATTAATACATAGGTGTCATATGATTTCTTTCCAAACCAATGAGCTTTTTGGTAATTATGAATTTTTGCATATGTATATTCTAAATTTCGATAAGCAGTTAACCTATTTTCTAATACTTTGATATTAGTTGTGTCTAAAGGGGTTTTTAGTACTTCTAGGTGAGTGTTTATTGCTTTTTGATATTTTTTTTGATGAATATATAATAAAGCTTGATTATTCATAGCAATGGAAATTGCTAGCGTGTCTTTTAGATGATTGTGTAGTGCAATTGCTTTTGTAATATATTTTTGTGCTTTGTTGTATTGTTTATAATCAGAATATAGGTATGATAAATTACTATAACTGTATGCTAGAAGAGAACTATTATCTTTTATATGATTAAACTCTTCAATATTTTTTTTGTAAAAAAAAACTGTTGAATCTTTATACTTTATAATTTTCGAATATTCTGAATTATCAAAACTAATATTTAGTTTCTTATGATATATGATGCCTATTTTAACATGATCAAGTATCAAGGCTAAGGAGTCACTTAAGCCAGTATTTATTGTGTATGATTTTTTATAATATCTAAGGGCTTTTTCTAGTTCATTATTTTTTCGAAATAAATCACCAGCTAGTACATACCACTGTGCTTTTTTTACACTAGTATCATTGTATGTGTCTATCTGATTTAGGATTGTTGTTAAGGTGTTTCTATTATCTAGCTGTGTTATTTCTTTTTTTACTTTTTGATATAAACTATCATTATCCATTATAGTTATTTGTCCCCAACCAAGTTGAGTATATAAGGAAAGTAGGAATAGAATTTTGAAAATTAATTTCATGAAAATAAATAGCAAATGCAATGTACGAAAAAATAAGCCATAGTTTGCGTGTATGCAACAACGTCATTGTAAGTGTAATGTAGTGAAGAATTTGTTCGTGTGGTAATTTGAAGTATTGTAGAGAGTTATAGTATTTCCTCAACAGGTATCTTTATAATAATTGAAGTCCCATGCTTTATTTTAGATTCAATATCAAAAATGCCCTCCATGTTTTCAATACGTGCTTTTATCTGGCTTAATCCAATACCAGAAGTAGGGCTTATTTTAGAAGTATCAAAACCAATACCATTATCAGTTATGGTGACATGTAAGGTGTTGTTTTTTAATAACAGAAATACTGAAGCTTCAGAAGCTTTACTGTGTTTCATAATATTGTTAATACACTCCTCAATAATATTGTGAATTTTTATTTCAAAACCTTGTTCAAAACGTGGGATTTTATCTTCGCTTTCTAGTTCAAATTCTAAATTTTGATTGCTATATTTTTCGCACATATCATACACTGCATGTTCTAAACCAAATTTTAATAACACGGCTGAAATTAATTTATGTGAAAGATCTCGTACTTTTTCTGAAGTTTCGTCAATAATGCGTTGTGATTTATCCAACTCTTCCATTGAGTTAGTAGCTTTCTTTTTTACTACTTGTAAATGCATATTTGCAGAAGAAAGTAAGGCACTTACACTATCGTGCAAGGTTTGTGCAATTTCTTTTCGCTCTGTTTCTCTACCATCTAGAGTAGCATTTAACAGTTTGCTTTGATTCTTTTCTTGGAGTACTCGTAAGGTTTTTTGCTGGTTTAATTCTTGCTCTACTAAATTTAAGGACAAGTTTTTTGCCTTTAGTTTACTGTTTCTGTACAAAACGGCTCCAAATAAAATAGTAATTAAGGAGATCGCTCCTGTGCATAATAATATTGTAAAATTTCGCTCTTTACCTTTTCGTTCCTTATCTGTTTTTATAGATTCTTCAGCTCGTGCTTTTTCTTCATTATGTATGGCTTCTATTCTGGTAATTTCTATTGCTTTTTGCTTTTCTTGAATGAGATCAGAAAGGTCATTGTATTTAACGGAGTATTCAAAAGCTTTTTTATATTGTTTAGTTTGCTCATATATGTAATATAAGTTTCCAGTGGAAATTAATTTACTATCTAACATTTCTGAGTTTAATGTGTCTTGTGTTTTTTGTAAAACTTGAAGATAAGTTTTTTCTGCATCTTTAAAATTTGTTTGATAAATATAAATTAACCCTTGGTTGATTAGTGAACTAATAAGTTCGGGGGAATTAATAGGGTATATTTCATGCTTTATCTTAATAGATTTGTTTATGAAAAATTGAGCAGAATCTAATTTCTTGTAATCTGAATATATAATGGCTAATTTATTATATGTATGAGCTAAATATGATGAGTTATTCTTAAGATGTTTAAATTGTATAGTATTTTTTTTATAATAAAATAAGATGCTATCTTTTAGGTTGAGAGAAGTTTCAGAATATAGTGAGTCATAATGTTTGTTAAATTTATAATGAAATAACCTCCCGATTTGCAAATGATCATTCATTAAGGCTAATGAGTCATTTATTTTAGTGTTTATAGCATAAGCTTTTTTGTAGTAAATCAGAGCTTTATTTAGTTGATTGTCATCTTTAAAAATTTTACCAATTAATGTATTCCATGCTGCTGTTTTACTACTGTTTTTTGATACTATCTCTATTTGTTGTAAAGCTATTTCTATAGCTTTACCTTGGTTTTGTTCGGAGATAAGTGTTTTTGCCTTTAAGTACAGACTGTCATTTTTCATTGTATTTACTTGTGCAATACAGTGAAGTGTAGTAAGTAAAAACGTGATAAGTATAATTTTTTTTTTCATAAAAAAGTTAGAATAGCAAGTTACTAAAAAATATATAATTACTATCAAGTCATTACTAGTGTTCGGTATAATATAAATTAACCTGCTGAATAATAGTGTTATGTATAGTGATGATTTGTAATTTATTAAATAAAAAAAATGCGTTAACTACTGTTAACACATTTGGTTTCTTGAATATGGAGTTGTTCTACCCTCCTGTTAATGAGCCGGTTGGTGTTCTTTTTCTTTCGAAAATCTCAGGTTGATTAAAAATAAATTTAAAGCTTTTATTCTTGTTTCCGAAATTTTCAGAAAATGAGGTTTCTCCTTTTTTGGCAGTATTTATGTTTATTACATTGGTACCATCTTTTTCTCTAGTGTAGGTTACACTAGCTCCTTCAGATGTGTTAAATTTAAGGATGTAGTTTTCTTCTTTGTCGCATATTATGCAATAATCTTGTACTAAACTCATAGGTTTCAATTGTTAGTTAATAGTTACTGATTTTTGTGATATTTGTACGTTAAATAATCTATTAAATATAGTTTAATGGGTACTCTAATTTAATAAAAAAAAGTGAATTTAGATAATAGTTAGAATGTTTTTAAAATGGGTGATTTGTAGGTTGCTTTTAATGAGGGTGTTGAGTTGTTTTTTGGTGGTTAGAATCAATATTATTTGTAACTAAAAACTCCCTTTTAATAAAGTTATTAAAAGGGAGTAATAAAAGTGTATTTCTGGTAAAATTTTAGACTAAATCGTGTTTTATAGCGTATTTAACCAGTCCAATCGTATTTTTTACTTCCAATTTCCGCATAATGTTTTTACGGTGTGTATCAATAGTATTGATACTAATAGTGAGTTGTTCGCTAATTTCTTTTGTAGTAAATTCCTTAACAACTAATTGTAGAATTTCTAATTCACGCTTAGTGATATTTTTTACAGGTTCGTAATTAGTTGATGTCCCATCACCGGAAAAAGAAGTAAGCATTTTATCTTTTATTGAATCACAAAAATATTGTTCACCACTATAAACTTTCCGTACTGCTTCAGCAATATTTTCTCCCGCACATTTTTTAGATAAGTATCCGTTTGCTCCAAGGTTTAATACCTCTTTAATTAGTTTTATTTCATCATGACTTGATAGAACAATTATTTTACAAGGAATTCCTTTTTTTTGAAAGTCTTTTAAAATGTCTATGCCGTCAATATCTGGCATATTAATATCCATAATAACAACATCGGCATTATTGGCAGTAAGCCTTTCATGAATACTATCTCCATTAAGAGAGAAGCCAACTACTTCAAAATCATCTTCTAATTTTAAAACAGCTAATAATCCATCAATTACTATTTGATGATCGTCTATTAAATGTATTTTAATTTTCCCCATAATTAAAAAATGTCAATAAAAGTTTGGTTAGTCCCATTCACTAAATATAGTTATTTTTATTTTATATAATGAATGAAATTATTAAATATTTAGTTTTTATTTCATATTTCATAGATGTATTCCGTTGAAAATGAAAAGAGAGTTTTGCGTTAAAAATATATAGTATTTTAATAGTTAAACCTATTGGCGGAAATCAAAAAACCCGAAGGGTTACCTTCGGATTTTTTTTACGCACTAAAAATAATACTAAGAGGTGTTTAGCGTAACCTGTCAACTGATTTTACAAGATCCTCATCTTTCTTTATTGCTTTGTTTGCCAAAACTAATAATACGATAGAAATGATAGGGAGAATCCCAACACCTTTCTCAGAAACTTCCATTTCTCCAGATGCAATTAGTGAACTATACACAAACACGGCTAGTAATATAAAGTTTAATATGATGTTAAATCGGTTAATGATAAATTGCGACTTACGGTTTTTAAACATAAATATACTTGCCAAACTCATTACTGCTGAAATTAAAAAACCAACTAATAAATATTGCTTGTCAATTGCAAATACAACTGCATTTTCAGTGGTCTTCCATAAGTTAAAAACAAATGGCAAGCTACCTGCAATTATAGCAGTTAAAGCAAGATATACTGATTGAATACGTTGTATCATACAGCGCAAAAGTAAGAAAACATAAATAATAAATCAGTAATAAATTGTATTAATTAGTAAGTGGTTGTTATACAGTGTTTAATGAGGTGTCGCAGTATGGGGAATGGTTGTTTGTACTATTTTAATAAATTATTAGTTGTAAACTTGTGCGTTGTTAAATAATAATGTGTATAATTGCAATAGCGATTGTAATTAAAAACAATCAATCTTCATTTAAATTAACCAAGTTCGGTTAGTATTACTTCAATAAATTATCTCAATTAGATGTTTGAAATATCACAATTAAAAGAAAAGAAGCTTGCTGATTTGCAAGAAATAGCTAAAACGCTAAAAATCCCTAAATTTAGATCATTAAAAAAGTTAGATTTAGTATATAAAATCATAGATACTCAAGCAGAGTCTGTTGAAACTACTAAGGGGGCAAAAAAAGAAGTCCCAGTTGTTAAGGAAATCCCAGTCGTTGAAGTGGTAAAACCTAAACGAGCTCGTGTTATGCGTGATAAGCCTGTACTGAATGTAAAGCCTTCTGAGGTAAAGAAAGAGAAGATTGAAGTTGTTGTAGAGAAAAAAACTACTGAAGAGAATAAAACTATAGCAACAAATGATGAAAAGGCAGAAGTGAAATTAACGCCTATGCAATTGAGGGATATTAGAAGAGCTAAGCAGGCAGAAGCTAAAAAAAATGCCCCTAAAAAAGAGCAGCCTCAGCCTAAAAATAAGAATCAAGATAATAAATCCCAGGATAATAGAAATAAAGGTAAAAATGGGAATAAAGATACTCGTAACCGCTATAAAGAGCCAGATTTTGAATTTGATGCTATTATAGAAAGTGAAGGGGTGTTGGATATTATGCAAGATGGATATGGTTTTTTACGTTCATCGGACTATAATTATTTATCATCACCTGATGATGTGTATGTGTCACAATCTCAAATAAGGTTATTTGGATTAAAGACAGGGGATACTGTTTTAGGAAATGTCCGTCCGCCAAAAGAAGGAGAGAAATATTTCCCTTTAATTAAGGTTAGTAAAATTAACGGATTGGCACCTAATGTTGTCAGGGATCGTGTTTCTTTTGAGCATTTAACACCATTATTTCCAGATGAAAAATTTAAGTTAGGAGAAAAGGAAAGTACTATTTCTACACGTATTATGGACTTGTTTGCGCCAATTGGTAAAGGGCAGCGTGCTGTAATTGTTTCGCAACCGAAAACTGGTAAAACCATGTTGTTGAAAGAATTGGCAAATGCTATTGCAGCTAATCATCCAGAAGTATATCAAATAGTGTTATTGATTGATGAGCGACCTGAGGAGGTTACTGATATGCAGCGTAATGTTAAGGGTGAGGTTGTTGCTTCTACTTTTGATAAGGAGGCGCATGAGCATGTAAGGATTGCAAACCTGGTTTTAGAGAAAGCTAAGCGCTTGGTAGAGTGTGGGCATGATGTAGTTATATTATTAGATTCTATTACTCGTTTAGCGAGAGCTTATAATACTGTTCAACCAGCTTCAGGTAAGATATTGAGTGGTGGGGTTGATTCTAATGCATTACATAAACCAAAACGTTTCTTTGGTGCTGCTAGAAATATTGAAGGTGGAGGTTCGTTATCTATTATTGGTACAGCGTTAACGGATACTGGTTCTAAGATGGATGAAGTGATATTTGAAGAATTTAAGGGTACTGGTAACATGGAGTTACAATTAGATAGAAGAATTGCTAACAGAAGAATATTCCCAGCAATTGATTTAATCTCATCTAGTACACGTAGGGATGATTTATTGTTAGATGACAAAACAATTAAACGTATGTGGGTAATGCGTAAGTATTTAACCGATATGAATCCTATTGAAGCAATGGAGTTTGTAAATGATAGGATTAAGATGACTAAAAACAATGAAGAGTTCTTGATTTCAATGAATAGTTAAACATATTATAATAGTATTTAAAAAGCCTTGAGTTAATTCTTAAGGCTTTTTTTTGTTATTGTATGAGGAAAAAGTGAAGGTTTACTTGTTGGGTTTTCTTGCGGGACCGTTTCTTTTGGTGAATGAATTCTTTATTTGATTATTGTAAAGAGGTTTTATATTTGGACTAAAAATAGCATTGATTGGTTTGCGTGTTGGTGTTGAGTGTGTATTTTGCTATTGGGGTGGTATTACTTTTAGAGGGTATTTGGAGAAGAAAAAAAGGCAAGAAGTGTTAGTTTTGTAATATTTTGGGTTGCTTTACTGTATGAAAATTTATTGATTTTATTGTGAGAACATTTGTGTCTGCTTCTTAATATGTATAACAGAAAAAGTCCTAATCTTTTAAAAGATTAGGACAAATATAGTTTTAAAGCTAAATTGCTAATTAAAGTGCAGCTACATGTTTAGCTAAACTTGATTTTAAGTTTGCAGCTTTGTTCTTGTGTATAACATTGTTTTTAGCAATTTTATCAAGCATAGAAACGATAGCTGGGAAAGCTTTTTCAGCTTCTTTCTTATCAGTTAACTCACGTAAAGCTTTAATTGCGTTACGAGTTGTTTTATGTTGGTATTTGTTACGTAGTCTTTTAGCTTCGTTACTTCTTATTCTCTTTAATGCTGACTTGTGATTTGCCATTTTATCTGTGTTTTTTTTAAAATAAAAAAGTAGCCCATAGGAGAATCGAACTCCTGTTTCTAGGATGAAAACCTAGCGTCCTAACCACTAGACGAATGGGC
>Ga0209291_1003428_pt1 | contig 11763 bp, 16 predicted proteins | sample GOMGulsemesocosm_FD_184633 | JGI IMG/M metagenome (GOLD analysis project Ga0209291, IMG submission 184633) | Methane-oxidizing microbial communities from mesocosms in the Gulf of Mexico - GOM9B Gulf of Mexico (SPAdes) (version 2) | ecosystem: Environmental > Aquatic > Marine > Cold seeps... | reverse complement strand
TATATAATTGAATTTTCAATCTTGAATTTGAATAGGAAACAATATCTTTTATTGCTTTTATTTGTATAAAAAACTTTCTACTTATCCTAAAGAATTGTTTCGGGTCTAATTGTTCTTCTAACTGTTCTAACGAACTTTCTAACAAATACCCCCTACCTAGATCAGTGTAAATATAGGTTGCTTTATCTTTACTGTAAAAACATTCTATATCATTAACTTCAATCATTTTTAAGTGTTGACCAACCTTGATTGTAAATCTGCTTTTATAGATTATTTCATTATCATTTAATAACAATCGTTTTACATCGTCAAGAGAAATAACTGCTGTTTCTTGTTGTGGTTGAAAAGAATTAAATTTTTCAATAGCTATGAACAAATCATCTTCATCTATCGGCTTTAACAAATAATCAATACTATTGAGTTTAAATGCCTCCAATGCATACTCATCATAGGCGGTCGTAAATATAACTGCACTTTTAATTTCTATTTCTTCAAAAATCTCAAATGACAACCCGTCTGACAATTGAATATCTAGGAAAATTAAATCGGGATGTTCATTCGTTAAAAACCAATACTTAGCCTCAGCTACAGAATGTAACATTGTACTCACTTTTACATCTCGTTTTTCTAGCAATCTATTTAATCTACGAGCTGCTGGCTTTTCGTCCTCAATAATTAATACTTTCATATTCTACAATTTAAGATAAACATATTACCTCCATTTACTTTCTCGTTGCTTTTCTTCTTTCATATACTCCTGTATTTTCCTTTGCTCCCACTTCTCTCCAAACAAAAGGTGTTTTCCAAAAACTCCAAACGCATGAAAAAAGATTCCTATTCCCCAGAATATCCATAATGCAAATGTTCCAAAATCAAAAAATGCTTCCGAAAAGCTTTCTCCATTATTTAAATTTCTAAAAATTTTACTACAACTTATAAACATGTTTACAATAAAGTAAGATGCAAAATGCCAATAAAAACCTTTTATTTTCTCAACTCGTTTCTTTGCACGATCATAGCGATCGTTATTCATATACTTTTCCATAACTATTCCCATTTATGATTATTTTGTTCTCCTTCTTTCAAGAATTCTTGCATTTTTTGCTCTTCCCAATTTGCACCAAAAACAAAATTTCTTCCAAAAACTGAAACTCCATGAACCAACAATCCAATTCCCCAACCAATAGCAGTTGAAAAAGAACCTAGATTCCAAAATTCTGTAACATTTGCATAACCTGCATATATCATTAACAACAACAAAACATTTACTACTACATATACAATTGCATGTGTATAAAACCCCTTGATTTTATCTACTTTTTTCTTTGCTCTATTGTAACGATTTTCTTCACTATATTTTTCCATAATAATTCCTTTTTATACTATTATATTATTCCCAACGATTTAAGTTGTTTTCTTCTTCTTTCATAAACTCTTCTAACTTTCTGTTTTCCCAAGCCTTTCCAAAATACTTGTTTTTTCCATAAACCTCATAAGCCTGAAAAGCTAAACCAACTCCCCATCCTAGCATCGGATAAAAAAACCATTTATGGTCGTTCCAGCTTGTCTTAAAGTTTACAAATATTAAAAAAGGGATAACAATACAATAGGCAAATAAACTCCAATAAAAACCCTTTAAATTCTCTAATCGCTTTCTTGCGTTTTCATAATTAGTGTATGATGTAGTTGTTTTCATGATTGATGCTTTTTTAGTTAATAATGGCAATACTACTGTAAATTCGTTTTTTGATTGATTGATTGAAATTGTTCTGGTTGATAATATTTGATAACGTTCCGTTATATTATTTAACCCTATTCCGCTAGACTTTTTTATTGTCCTCTTTTCTTGAAAATTATTTATTACTGTTAAGCTATTTGCCGATTCTATTATATTAATATGTAACGGTTGTTGTTCACTTACAATATTGTGTTTCACACAATTTTCCAGTAAAATTTGTAATGATAACGGAACTATTTTAGCTTCAGGATTATTAACTTCTTCAGGTATAGTACAATCTATTGCGTCTTCGAAACGCATTTTCAACAATAACATATACGTTTTTGCAAAAGCCAACTCTTCCTCTAAGGAAACCAAATCTTTATCTTTTTGTTCTAATACATATCGATATACTTTTGATAAAGAGGTTGTAAACCTCTGTGCTTTATCAGGATCTTCTTCTATTAAAGACACTAATACATTTAGACTATTGAATAAAAAGTGTGGATCTAACTGACTTTTTAAGCTTTCATATTTAGCATTAGCAGTACCTGCAATAATTTTCTGCTGTTTAATTTTCTTATCTTGTAATGCTTTAAAAGAATAAAAGGCAATAAAAAACAACGATACTACTACAGTAATTACAAATGGTATAATGTAATTATTTGGTGTTTCTTCATTTAAAAAAGTAGCAAAAGATTCTCCCTCTACAATAACATCTTCGACTATCCTTAAAAAAAAAACTGCAAGTAATGTTATTACTATTGAACTCGTAAAGCCAATAATTACGCGACTAGCTTTATAGTCTTCTTTCCCATATTTTTTATCAAAATACAAATACACGCTTAAGTTAGCGCTATATAGCACTGTTGCATATAACATATACCATAGAAACTGTATTCCAAAACTTAAATTAAAAGAAAAATAACCTCCCAGCAGAACTGAAATAGTTTTCATAATAACAAAAATTATTACCCCTGAAAGTAATGCGTATTTAATATGTTTTACTAAATCATTCATAGTTTATTGTTAGCCCTATACAAAGATCCATTATTTATGTCCTCAAAAAAAAGTTTGTTTTCTGAACTGTCAAATTACGATACTGAATTGTAATTTTATTTTTTAATTCAAATGTATTGTAACAAATCAATACAATTTAAGACTTACTTTACAGAATAACTCAAATAAGTGGATAAAGAACTCGAACATAGTTTTGTTACTCAATTAGAGAAACATCAGAACATCATTCATAAGGTATGCAGATTATACACCAATAATCAAGATGCTCATAATGATTTATTTCAAGAAGTCACCATACAGCTATGGAGAGCATTCCCGAAGTTTAGAGGTGAAGCTAAATTCAGTACTTGGATGTATCGTATTGCATTGAACACTGCAATTACACTTTACCGAAAATCAAAACGTAGAATCAAAACTAACGATATTGCTGATTTTCACTTTAAAATAAAGTCTGAAGAATATGATGATACAGAAGAAGAACAATTAAAATTAATGTATTCCGCCATAAAGCAATTATCTGATATTGAAAAGGCTTTAATATTCTTGTATTTAGAAGAAAAAAACTACAGGGAAATTTCAGAAACAATGGGTATTAGTGAAGTTAATGCACGAGTGAAAATGAATAGAGCAAAAGGAAAACTTAAAAAAATATTAAACCCATAATTATGGAAGAATTAGATAAACTAAAAAAAAGCTGGAATAAAGACATTCACCCAAAAGTCTCAGCTGAATCAATATATAAGATGATACTAAAAAAATCATCTTCAGCTGTAAAGTGGATATTTATCATTAGTATGATAGAGCTAGCTATTGGATTAAGTTCAGGAATCCTTTTATTTACTAATACTGAAAACGAATTAAATTTACCATCATGGCTTGAAGGAACTGTTACTATAGCCGGAATATTGATTCCTATTATTTATTCCTATAAGTTTTATAAAAACTACAAAACAATAAATACTACTAGCAGCGTAAAAGAACTATTAAACAATATTATTAAAACACGTAAAACGGTTAAACAATTTGTATTAATAAACTTAAGCTTAATCGCTATAATGGTGATTTTTACTTTATATCACACACTTACAATACCAATGGGTGTAAATAACGAAATTGCTTACCCATTAAATACCGTTAAAGATTATTTTATTCTAATACTTGTTATTTTAATGATTACAACAATAGTAATTGGTATCTGTATTTTTGTATACTTTTTACTTTATGGAATATTAATGCGTAAACTAAATAAAAATCATAAAGAACTTCAACAGTTAGATTTATAACTAAAACAAAAAAGGCTTACTATAGTAAGCCTTTTTTGTTTTAGTTATAAATCTATTGAATTAATATTTCCACTCTCTTAATTTATCCAACTCTTCTATTTCTTTTAAGTCCTTTATAGAAATTACTTTAGAAAATGATTGATGTTGTTCAATAGCGAATTCTAATTGAGTTACTATATCATCAACAGAGTCATTTTCATAATCAATCTTCAATGGTTCTTTTATTATGAATGATTGTAGAATTCCTCTTTTCTTAATTCGCAATCCTTTTTTATCAAACGATCGTCTAAAACCATCAATCACAATTGGGATAACAATTGGTTTATGCTGCTTAATTATATGAGCAGTACCTCTTCTTATAGGCTTAAAAGGAGTTGTAGTTCCTTGGGGAAAAGTAATCAGCCAACCATCGTCAAGGGCAGCACCAATATTACTAATATCACTCATTTTTACTTGCCTTTTTACATCCTGACCTTTACTCCTCCATGTTCTATCAATACTCACAGCTCCAGCATAAGCCATAATCCTAGGCAATAATCCAGCTTTCATAGTTTCCTTAGCAGCTACGTAGTATATATTTAACTTTGGCTGCCATAAGTAACCAACGTTTTTAATAGAATCTACACGTCCACTCAAACTTGCATTAAACACATGAAACATTGCCGTTACATCAGCAAAATAGGTTTGGTGATTGGATACAAATAATACATTTCTACCCGGTAAATTTTTAATAATTTCCGAACCTTCAATTTGTAATTCATTAAAACCTCTAAAACGTCTATGCGTAAGAACTCCTATAAGTCTTATCAGCATTTTCTTTAAAAAGAGTGTATGTCCGAAAGGATTCTTTTTAATCAACCCCATTATTTATTTAATATTAGTAATACAAATGTATCGAAATAAATAGCTATTCCGATAAAATTAAATCTTTAATCTCACTTAGCATCATTGCTGTTGCTCCCCAAATAACTTCTTCATCAAATTTAAACACAGGAACTTCTATTTCTTTAGCATAAGAAGTAGTTATTATTTTAGATGCAATAAACTTATCGGATAGTATTGATTTTAACGGTATTTCAATTAAACGTTCTACTTCTTTTTCTTCCAAAATATATTCTGGCCTTTTTTTAAGAACCCCTAAAAAAGGCTTCACTAAAAAATTACTTGGTGGTATATATACATCGGTTAATTCTTTTAATACTGTAATATCCATAGCATCTACACCAATCTCCTCAAAAGTCTCTCTTAACGCTGTCGCTTCCAAACTATTATCTTCAACTTCAACTTTCCCTCCAGGAAAACCTATTTGATTAGAATGAACTCCTTTATATGTTTTCCTTAACATAAAAACCATTTGCATTTCGCCAGTTACATCGGGAAACAATAATGATAGTACAGCAGCTTTATTAGGATTCCTTTCTTCAACATTAATCTCCTTTCCTATTTTTTTTCTAATAGATGGCGCTAATTTAAACTGCGAATCTATTCCGGGTAAAGATGATTTTTTTATTTTTGGTACTAATTCCTCAAAGTCTTTTAAAGTCATGTTTAAAATAAAGTATCTTTTTTTATTTTTTTTTGTTACTCAATTGAGTTGCCAAGATAAGCAAACTACTCAAAAAAAAGCGGTAAAAAAAACAAATGCTATTGAAAAAAAAAGAGTTACCCCTATAGAACTTAAACCAATCATTTCTCAAAAAAATGTTGTCGTTTTTTTAACTGAGTACGCAACTAATAATAAAGAAAACAACGTTTTAATTAAAACCAGACTTGGTAATATCCATATTCAATTATTTAACGAAACACCATTACATAGAGCTAATTTTTTATTACTTACTAAAGAAGGATATTTTAATACTAGTAGCTTTCATAGAGTTGTTAAAGATTTCATTATACAAGCCGGACAATCTGATAAAAATAGTACCCGAGAACTACGAAAGAAAATAGGGACTTATAAAATACCCCCAGAATTCACCAAATACAAACATCATAAAGGCGCATTATCTTCAGCAAGAAGATGGAATGATAATCCTAAAAAGTTATCAGATGCCTATGAATTTTTTATAGTTCATAAGAAAACGGGATTACACCATTTGGATAATGAACATACCGTATTTGGAAAAGTTATTAAAGGACTAGATGTTGTGGATAAAATTGCTCAAGAAGCAATTGATAAAGGAGAATGGCCTATTAAAGACATTAACTTAATCGTTAGTATTTACTAATTATCGACTATATCATCAATTATGGCTATATAAAAATACCCAATACCGGGTATTTTTTAACATATGTTAATTTCATATATTTACATAGTTCTTAGGTTATTAACTTAGGAACATAAGTAAGTTTTTTTGGGGTAAAAATCTCTGCTATATTTAGCAGAGATTTTTTTATGACTTATTCAAATAACAATCCATCTACAAAATACAACAATTCAGTAATTCCTTTTTTATTTAGAAGACTATCCTAATGATATTTGTACTACTATTAATCAAAAACGAATAGACATGAAAACATTAGTTTTAGTAATACTTTTAGCAATCACTAATTATATTGCACATTCACAGGAATCAAAAGGAATTGACATCACTGTACAAATAAATAATCTTAAAAATGATAATGGCTTTGTTTTACTTGGGCTACATAATCAAGAAACTTTTATGAATACAAAAGCCTCAGCTTTAACTGGTATTAAAGAAAAAATTAAAGATGGAAAAATTGAAGTTACATTTAGAAACGTTACTGAAGGTGACTATGCCATCATGGTTGTTCACGATGAAAACGCCAACAATCGAATGGATTTTGAATTAAACGGAATGCCTAAAGAAGCCTATGGAATGTCAAATAACGATATGAGTTATGGGCCACCTTTATTTGAAGATGCAAAGTTTAAAGTTAAAAAAGAAAATTTAAGTTTTGAAATAAGACTTTAATAAATTAGGCTTGCAACTTAAACGGCTTACTGAATTCAGTAAGCCGTTTTTATGTATTATCCTAACCAAGATTGCATCATCCAAATAGTTTTTTCTTGCTCAGAAACAAAATCACTTATTAATGAATTTGTTCCTTCATCGTTTGCCGCGCCTGATAACTCTAACAGTTTTCGCTCCATTATTAATAGAGAACTTAATGATGTTATTATTAAGTTTACTGATTCTTCATCATTAGTAATATCCTTAGCTACTGCTACTCTACTACGCTTTTGATAGTCTTCAAAAGTATGTAAAGGCACCGCTCCTAATGTTAAAATACGTTCAGCTAGATCATCTACCTTTATTGTTGCATCAGTATATAATTCTTCAAACTTTACATGTAACTCAAAAAATTGCTTCCCTTTAATATTCCAATGTATCCCTCTTAAATTTTGATAATACGTTTGAAAACTTGCCAATAATTCATTTAACTTTAATGTAATATCCTTGTTATAGCCTTGATCTAATCCTAAAATTGTTTTTTTCATTTTATACTTATTTTATTTTTACCAAAAATAATATCTATTAAAACAAAAATAACTATAAATATAATTGATAGTTTTTATATCTTTATCATCAGAATTTATCAACTATGACTATAACACAATTAAACTACGTATTAGCTGTTGCTGAACATCAGAATTTCACAAAAGCTGCTGAACACTCATTTGTTACACAACCTACATTAAGCATGCAAATTCAAAAATTAGAGGATGAGCTAGCTGTTAAGATTTTTGATAGAAGTAAAAAACCGATTGAATTAACTGAGGTAGGAAAAAAAATTGTAGCTCAGGCTAAAAACATAGTGAATGAATCAGATAGAATTACTGATATTATTGATCAGGAAAAAGGGTTTATTGGAGGTGAATATAGAATTGGTATCATTCCAACAATAATGCCTACACTATTACCGATGTTTTTAAAAACATTCATTCAAAAATACCCGAAGGTTCAGTTAAAGGTAAAGGAATTAACAACTCCTGAAATTATAAAACAGCTAAATGACGGACAGTTAGATGCTGCTTTGGCTGCTACTCCTCTTGATGATGAAAACTTAATTGAACGCCCACTATATTACGAACCTTTTGTAGGATATATTCCTAAGAACCATCGATTGGCTGACTATAAAAATATTGATGTCAACGATTTGTCTTTGGATGATATTTTATTATTAGAAGATGGACATTGCTTTAGAGATGGTATTATTAACCTGTGCAGTGCATCAAAAAACAACTCGTCTAAAAAATTCCAGTTAGAGAGCGGTAGTTTTGAAACCCTAACAAAATTAGCTAACGAAGGTTTAGGAATGACTTTATTACCTTATTTGCATTCTAAACAATTATTACATGCCGACGAGGAAAATTTGAAACATTTTAATGACCCAAAACCCGCTAGAGAAGTAAGTATCTTATATCATAAAAACGAATTGAAAATTCAAATTACCAATGCTTTAAAAGATACTATTGACTCCGTTATTAGGGGGGCTATTGCATTTCATAATGTTAACATTATCAGTCCTAAAAAAAATCATATCTTGTAAACTAAATATATCACTATGGTTTTATTAAAAAATACACTTTGGATACTACTTATATATTTCTCTATTAGTTCTTGCTCTTCAGACAAGGATGACACATCTGTAAGTGCTCCATCGGACTTTTACTATCCGGGAGAAACACCTATCCTTTTTTATACTCACGGTAGTGTTTCTCCAAATATTGATTGGGGAAATGAAACTGGAACCTACGCATTGGATATGAGTTATACTGGGGTTAGTTTAGATGAAATTACTGGTGCTTTATCATGGGATGAAGATTTACCTTTAGGAAACAATGTAGTTATGGTAACTGCTACCAATTCTGCAGGTTTTGCAACTACTGCACCTAATTTACTACATCAATTTAGTGGCGTTTTTAACGGAGCTTACAATAACGATGCAAATCCATCTACTCCAACAACTGTTAGCATGAATATTACCTTTAATATTGATGGAACTATGAGTATAAACGATAATGGGACTACTACAAGTGGAACATGGTTATTTAATCCTGCTGGAAAATTAATTTGTACTTATAGTACTTTTGAATTAGAGTTCGATTTAACTTATTCGTTAACTGTAATTCCATACCTTGAAGGGTATAAAAGAAATACTGGTAGCGCTACAAACACAGGTTTTGTCCGTTTAGACTACCAACAATAGTATTTGTTTTTAAACAGATAATAAGAAAGGCAACCAATGGTTGCCTTTTTATATTACTTTTCTAAATAAATTAAACATTCATTTAATTCTGGTTTTTGTCGAGTCAGGTTTCCAATCCATATCTTCAATTCTTCAATTTCATAAGGTAATAACCTTTCAATTGCTTTTTGAAGTTCTCTACAAAATAGATTAGCATCAAAACTTACTCTTTCAAGTACTGTTTTTGTGTAATCAAACATTGCTCTTGCCATGTATTTAAGTTGTATTAGGGTTTTTAACTATATAAATAAACGAAAAATTATTGCCAATATTGCAATATAAATGTTAAAATTTCTTAAATATTAATAAGTTATCATTTCTGTTAATAAGTAATTCGTAATTTTAAAGACAATCAATAACATGTTAAAAATCAGCAAATTAACACAGCTTTTATTCATCAATCATTAAAAGGAATAAATACTAAAATCTATTATCACCATCTAGTAAATCTCCTAAACCTCCTAAAAGGCTTCCTTCTCCTTTACTATTACCTGTTCTTGGTATTGCAGCTATAACTCGTGAAGCCAAACGGCTAAATGGTAACGATTGTATATAAACTGTTCCTGGGCCTTGCAAAGTTGCAAAAAACAACCCTTCACCTCCAAATACTGTGTTTTTAATTCCTCCTACGAATTCAATGTCATAATTAACTGTTTGAGAAAAACCTACCAAACATCCCGTGTCTACTTTTAAGGTTTCACCAGAAGCTAATACTTTTTTACACACAGTTCCTCCAGCATGAACAAACGCCATACCATCTCCTTCTAATTTCTGCATGATGAACCCTTCACCTCCAAAAAACCCTCTTCCTAATTTCTTCGAAAATTCAATTCCTACTGAAACTCCTTTAGCAGCACATAAAAAAGCATCTTTCTGACAAATGAACTTCCCTTCTTTTTCTGCTAAATTAATTGGTATAATAGATCCTGGATAAGGAGATGCAAAACTAACTTTTCGTTTTTGTTGTGATATATTTGAGAACACTGTCATAAACAAACTCTCCCCTGTTAATAAACGTTTTCCGGCAGAAAACAACTTACCCAATACGCCTTCACTTTGGTTAGAACCATCTCCAAAAATAGTACTCATTTCTAAACCATTTTCCATCATCATAAAGGAACCTGATTCTGCAACTACACCTTCTTGAGGATCTAACTCAATTTCTACGTATTGCATTTCTTCTCCGTGAATTTGGTAATCTATTTCGTGTGCTGTCATTGATTTATTTTTTAATTGATTCAGTATATAGGTAGGAAGAATTACAGTTTTGTTACAGCACAATTTTAATTATTTCTGTTTCTTCAACTTCAATGTCCATTCAAAATTAAAAGTAGAGACTTCAATACCTTCTTCATTAGTTCCAGCAACATTCATTACAATTACCTGTCCCTCTCCAGATTCAATAACTTTTGACATAACAGCATCTAGCATTGCTCCATCTTTACAAGTAAATGTAATTCGTCCTTTTGCTTTTTTAGTAAACTGAGCATTATTACTGGCAACTAACATAGATATGTTTTTACCTGACTCCTGTATCTTCTGCATTACTAATGCTCCAGTCGCTAATTCGGCAGCCATACCTTGTACAGCCCAAAACATAGATCCAAATGGATTTTGATTAATCCACTTAAATTTCACACTTGCTATACTTTCGGAAGAGCTTATATTTTTTAATCGAACTCCACAGAAATATGCTGAAGGTAACTTTGCAAGTAGAAATAAGTTAATTTTTTTTGGAGTCAACTTCATATTGATAAATTATTAATATTTTGAATTATTCAATTAAACAAACAGTTCCTAAACAGCCAAAACACTGACTTACAGTGGTTTTAATATTCGTCTGTTACTATCTCAATACTCAAAGGTACACCTATTATCTTACTTTAAAATGTTAATTTTATGTTAAATTTTAGTACTTTGTTTTGCATAGTACCTTCTTTTATCCATATATTTGCATAAAACAATACTATATCATCAATCATTATGCTAACTAAAAATCATAAAAACATTGCAAGCTTTATCCATATAGGCACTTTTGCAAAATACATTTTTCCTTTAGGAAATTTTATTGCGCCGCTACTTATTTGGACAGTAAACAAAGATCGTTCGGAGTTTATTGACAATAACGGAAAACAAGTTCTTAATTTTCAAATCAGTTTATTACTATATTTCATCACTATGGTACTTATCTGTGTTCCGATAGCAATTAATTTCGGTTTTAGTATTGAACAGTTAGAAGAAGTTAAAGGTAATATTACTCCTTATGATTTAACAAATTTTACAGGAAGCATTATTGCTTTTATCATCCTTGGCTTACTAAGTATTGTATTACTCATTATTGATTTATATGCAACCATTATGGGAGCTATAAAATCGAGTGAAGGAGAATTGTATAAGTATCCGTTAGCAATTAAATTTATTAAATAATCATCATCATCAATCAAAAAATGAACAATTTACACAACATTAAAAGATTAAACCTATGAAATTAGAAAACACAAAAGCTCAAATGAGAAAAGGTGTGTTGGAATA
>Ga0209291_1003422_pt1 | contig 11786 bp, 8 predicted proteins | sample GOMGulsemesocosm_FD_184633 | JGI IMG/M metagenome (GOLD analysis project Ga0209291, IMG submission 184633) | Methane-oxidizing microbial communities from mesocosms in the Gulf of Mexico - GOM9B Gulf of Mexico (SPAdes) (version 2) | ecosystem: Environmental > Aquatic > Marine > Cold seeps | place... | reverse complement strand
TGGCTGGGTTTACTGAATCTAACGTCTTGCCTTGCCCGGCAAGCCATTGACCATTAATAAATTGAATTGGGTGTGACATAACACGCTCCTAAAATTGTTGTTTGTTACAGTGCTAACACGCGAATTGTATCGCCGTTCTTCACATGAAGTGCCTTAGCGTGCTGCTCAGTGATCAATGCGAACTCTTGCTCATGATCAACTTCGATGTGTACTTCTGTTGCTCTAAAGTTTTTAAAATCAGTGTTACATGCCACATAGCCAGCCCCCGCTTCTACCGCGGAAACCTTGACAGTTAATCGTTTACTGTCTTTAACCGCCTTAATTTGGTCTAGTTCACATTCAACCGTTGGTCCACCGTCAAAAATATCAACATAGCCACGATGGATAAAACCTTCGCGCTGTAATAGACGTAAAGCAGGCTTTGTTTTTTCATGAACTAAACCAATAACGTCCTGAGCTTCTTGACTCAGCAGATTGACATATATCGGGTAGCGCGGCATCAATTCTGCAATAAACACCTTATTACCGATCCCTGAAAGATAATCAGCAGTTGGAAAGTCCATATTAAAGAAGTGTTCTTGCAACCATTGAAAGAATGGCGAATCGCCATTGTCATCTGATACGCCACGCATCTCAGCAATAACCGTATGTCCAAATCGTTGTTTAAACTCAGCAAGTAACAAAAAGCGACAGCGAGAAAGTACCCTACCGTTATTACCACCACGAGCGCGCTCTTGTAAAAATAATGTACACAGTTCAGCAGAACCAGTATGGTCATTACACAAGGTTAACGTGTCGATGGTATTATGCAGTTTGAGCTCTTGCGAACTATGTACGACTTTACCTAAATGATAATGATAGAATGCATTTTCCAATCCAACAGCAGAATCCAAGCCACTCGTACCGACAACATCACCAGTTTCAGTATCCTCCATTACCATTAAGTAACCTTCATTACCTGGCTTTTCAGCTTCAGTAGAAAATGAAGTCACTGAATGTTCGATACGTGAGCGTAATAATTTTTCATTCGTTGGTAGAGAAGTAAAACCAACACCGGAATCATGCGCAATTTGCATTAAAGCAGGATAATCAGCCTCTTTTATCGGGCGAACAACCAACATATTTTATACTCCAATCTAAACATCTTAGGCACAAAAGGCGAGCCACGCATGGCTCGCCTTCGCTGGATAAAACAATAATTAAGCGTTAACTATTTGTGCTACCGCTTTATCAAAGCGTGCTAGACCTTCAGCTATATCTTCACTTGGAATAACCAATGATGGTGCAAAGCGTACAATGTTTGCGCCCGCAACAAGAGCCATTAGGCCATTATCAGCAGCTGCCATCATGAAATCACGAGCGCGACCATTATATTGCTCATTAAGCACAGCCCCTAGCAGTAAGCCCTTGCCACGGATTTCACTAAATACGTTGTATTTAGCATTAATCGCTTCAAAACCGGCACGAATTTGAACTTCTTTTTCGCTAACACCATCGAGGACTTCTTTCGTGTTAACAACATCCATTACTGCTTCAGCAACCGCACATGCTAATGGGTTACCACCGTAGGTTGAACCGTGAGTGCCTGCTTTTAAATGCTTAGCAATATCTTTAGTTGTTAGCATCGCACCAATTGGGAAACCACCACCAAGCGCTTTAGCCGTGGTAAGGATATCTGGCGTTACGCCAAGATCCATGTAGGCGTACAATGAACCTAAACGGCCAAAGCCTGTTTGAACTTCATCAAAAATAAGTAACGCATTGTGCTCGTCACATAACTCGCGAACGCCTTTAGCAAACTCGTCTGTTGGGCTAACTAACCCGCCTTCACCTTGTAAAGGCTCCATCATCACAGCACAGGTTTTATCTGACATGATTGCTTTAAGTGCAGCAAGGTCATTATAAGCAACATGATCAACGCCACCAGGCTTTGGCCCGAAACCATCTGAATAAGCTTCTTGTCCACCAACCGTTACGGTGAAAAATGTACGACCGTGGAAACCTTGTTTAAAGGCGATAATCTGCTCTTTATCACTACCGTGATTCTCCAGAGCCCAACGACGCGCTAGTTTTAATGCTGCTTCATTAGATTCGGCACCAGAGTTGGCGTAGTAAACACGATCAGCAAAGGTAGCATCGGTTAACTTTTTAGCGAGGCGCAATGCTGGCTCATTAGTCATTACATTGCTTAAATGCCAAATCTTATTTGCTTGTTCAGTCAGCGCACCCACTAATGCAGGATGACAGTGACCCAAGCAATTAACAGCAATACCGCCAGCAAAATCGATTAATTCATTGTCATTTTGATCCCATACTCGAGATCCTTGACCGCGCACTGGAATAATACTTGAAGGTGCATAGTTAGGTACCATCACATCATCAAAAAGTTCACGGGTTACTTGCATTTGCTCTGACATTAAATTAATCCTCTTTATTGCTCACGATAACGCGGCATTGATAAATACTTTGAATTAGGTTCTCTTGTACGCTCGTTATTTGAACAATTACAGGAGATTTGCTAAAGATTATTACAGATTATCAACAAAGAGTCTCCCTAGTCGCTCAATACTTAACGAGCTTAAACGAGCTGTTTATCAATTTAAAAATATTGAATGCATAAAAAATCATAATGATAAGTAAACGACGCATAAAAACGCGAATTTCAGCGTTAAACAGTCATACTTTTATCGCGCTATTTTTTTTAAAAAATAGTATTAAAAGACCAAAAACATGACCTTCATCGTCAAGCAAAGCCTAAAAACAAGCCAAAAAACTCAATTAACAGTAATTATCATTCGTATTAAATGTTATACTTCGCGCAATTTTTCAGCCGATATAGAGTCATTGTATGACCAAATTCATTAAGTTAGTACTCGTTGCGACTCTTGCAACGTCCAGTTTTTTATCCAGTGCAGTTGAGCGCCTTTATTATGTTGCCGCCGACGAAATCGAATGGGACTACGCGCCGGTTCATCGAAACTTGATGATGGATATGCCACTTACCGACGATCAACAACTGTTCGTGAAGACAACATCAAATACCATAGGTAGTAAATATAAGAAGGCGGTGTTTAGAGAATATACCGACTCAAGTTTCACCACACTCAAACGCCGCCCTGAACACGAGAAACATCTAGGTATTCTAGGTCCACTGTTTCGCGCTGAAGTTGGCGATAGCATCAAAGTGGTATTACGAAACCATGGTTCGCGCCCTTATTCAATCCATCCACATGGTGTTTTTTATAGCAAAGCTAATGAAGGGGCGATGACTAACGATGGTACCCGCGGCAATGATAAACGCGATGATATGGTGATGCCAGGACAAACTTATACCTATCTTTGGGATGTGCCTGAAACGGCGGGGCCAGGGCCTGCCGATAGCAGCTCAATTGTGTGGGTATATCACTCTCACGTTCAAAGTATTCAGGATTCTAACTCAGGTCTAATTGGCGCGATGATTATTACCGCTAAAGGCATGGCCAATCCAGATGGTACACCTAAGGATGTTGATCGTGAGTTTGTGAATCTTTATACCGTGATGGATGAAAATGAAAGCTGGTTCTTAGACGAGAATATTAAGCAGTATATCGGTCAAGACGTCGCCGAAGGTGATGAAGACTTTGCCGAAGGTAACCTAATGCACATGATAAACGGTTACGTGTTTGCCAACCTACCAGGTCTAAACATGGTAAATAAAGACAAAGTTCGTTGGCACTTAATTGCATTGGGCACCGAAGTCGATCTTCATACCCCACACTGGCATGGTCACACTGGATTAATTAATGGTCGCCGAACGGATGTGGTAGAGCTGTTGCCAGCATCGATGAAGACATTAAACATGCAGGTGGATAACCCTGGCACTTGGATGTACCACTGCCATGTGAATGATCATATCGCCGCAGGCATGACGTCGCTTTATCACGTTAAGAAGCGTTAGGACAAAATTAGACCCTCATAAAAAAGCCCCATCAATATGATTAATGGGGCTTTTTTTATGCTTCTAACTTGGGGATTTTAAGGTACTTTTGACTATTGAGTAACTTGATTTTCGCACTATCTACTTGATAGTAATTTAATAACGCTGCTGCTTGACGTTTATCAATCAATTCTTCTTTAAACAATTGCTTAAAGACCGAATAACATCGCGCCTGAGCAATAGTCTGTGCCATTGGCGATAAATCATCGTAACTCATTGTTTGCGCCAGTTCACTATAGATAGTTGTTAAGCGCAAGAAACTCAACTGATACTTATCGGCGATATCAATGCTTAATTTTCTCGATACTTTTGGCAGCACCCTTTCGAGTACTGGTATCGCAGACTTTATTTCCGCCAGCTGATGACTAACTTCTGAGGCGCCGCTATCCATCGCCTGTTTACTGATATCACGGCGAGACTCACTAAAACAATCTTCAACTACATGCAGTAAGAAAGTCGCCCCCATCTCATGAAATAACGCCAAAATATAGGCTTCGTCTGGATTAACATCACCACTTTCTTTAGCCAATGCGTGTGCAGCCGTTGCCGTTATCTGGACATGCTGCCAAATTTTACGAGACGTTTGATTAAACTTAGCGCCAGACTCTTTCATCGATTCATGCATAATTAAATAAGGCATCAGCATACGCAATTTCTCGACACCAAGTGAACTTAGGCACAACTCTGCATCCTTTGGCTCAAGAGGCTTATCTGAATTCTTCTTACCCATACCTAATCGGTTAAGCACATTAACGAAGTTACGAAGTAAGCTAGCATCTTTTAATATCAGTGGCTTTATCCGAGAGATAGAGGCCGCTTTAGTCATCAGGATATTGACGGCATCCATGAGATTATCGTCGATAGTAAAACGGTTCCATAAATCAGCAGGAATGTTTGCTAATTTATTTTCAACACGCGCCTCAACATCTTGGAATAGTTGGGCCTTGAGGGCGTTAAACAGATCTTTGCTTTCTTGTTTTTCCGCTTGGCGAGCTAAAGCAGGTGCTAACTCAATATCGAGCAATATTCTGTTATCCGGAATCTCTGAGTTGTATTCAACTTCATCAGGCAACAATAATGATTTACTAATTAAATAGCGATAAAAATCGACCTCGATCTGTTTAATCACATTCGATTTTAAGCCACTCTTTTTCTCAAGTTTGGGCGGCACTTGTGTTGATTGTTTTTTATCGGCAACCGCTGGTGTTTCTTCTTTACCTAGCCATTTCTTAAAGCGACTCACTATATTGTTTCTCTTACTCTGTTGATTTTAAGTTATGTTCGAACAAGTTAAATATTCTACGATACTGATCCAACCAACTTGAAGGTTGTCTGAAACCATGAGGCTCCACTGGATAGATAGCCATCTCAAACATCGGCTTCTCTAATTCAATTAGTCGCTGAACTAACCGTACACTATCTTGAAAAAATACATTATCGTCTAATACGCCCGACATGATCAACAGCGGTTTAGTTAAATGCTGAGCGTGTTCTATCGGTGAACTACGACGAAAGGCAATATCGTCATCATTTGGTGTATTTAATATATTCGACGTATAACCGTGATTGTAATGAGCCCAATCAGTCACCGGTCTAAGTGCCGCTCCCGCTTGGAACAATTCGGGTTGAGTAAATAATGCCATAAATGTCATGAAGCCACCGTATGAACCACCATAAGTACCGACACGATCACGATCAACATTAAAATGATTAGCCATATAACTAACGCCATCGGCTAAATCTTCAATTTCAGGCGTTCCCATCTGGCGATAAATTGCCGTGCGCCAATCTCTACCATAGCCCTTAGATGCACGGTAATCCATATCCATAACGACATAGCCCTTTTGTGCTAACAAGTTATGGAACATAAACTCGCGGAAATACCCTGACCAACCATAATGAGAATTTTGTAAATACCCTGCACCATGATTGAATATAACGGCAGGATACTGCTGCGCTTTAGTTGAATCGTAGCCATTAGGTAAATAAACTTTCGCGTAAACTGGTTGTTCGCCATGACTAGATGGCACGGCGACTATTTGCGGTGCCTGCCAATCATATGCCGAAAATTCTTCACTAACAGTATTGGTAATACGGCTAATTTTACCACTACCGTCGCTATTTTTCACGTAAATATCATGATGGCGCAATAAACTAGAATGAGTCAATAATAGTTTGCTTTGATCTGGGCTTAATTGATAATCCGTCATTCCCTTCAAGTGCGTAAGCTGTTGCTGCTCACCTGTTGCAAGAGCCACGCGATACACTTCATATTGACCGGGATGTGCTTTATTCGCCTTATAGTAAATAAACTCTCCGTTGGCTGATAGCGTCAAGCTACTTACTTCAAACGAGCCAGTAGTGAAGGCTTTCGCTACCTTGCCAGGCGTTTTTACATACAAATGTGAATAACCAGATTGTTCAGATAGATAATAGAGGCTGCTATCGTCATTTAACCACCCAAATTCATTAAAGGTATAGTTAACCCAAGCATCGTCATGCAGGCGATGCAATGTCTCAAGATTCCCATGGTCAAAGTTATAGCGGGTAAGCCAGCGGTCTTTATTATCACGAGCTTCAAGCATTAAGGCCACTTCACTGCCATTTTTATTCCATGTCATGGCGCTTTGATCCCAACCCCAATCTTGCATCAATACAATTTTTCGGGCTGAATTCTGACTGATATATGTTTTACCAGCCTTAGCGTAATTCTCTCGTTTAATCTCGGCAAGTACATCCTCGTCATAGCCAGGTAATGTATTTAAGGCAATTCGTTTCTGCGTCCCCTGCTTAATATCTATCATGGTGAACTGGTGTGCTGGCGGCTGATCTTCGGCGACTCGTGAACGCGCATTAACACTATCTACATAACCTTCACTACCAAGATAATTAGGCATAATGTCATGCTCAGCACGCCAGCTATAGGTACTATCTCGAGTAACCACAATTAAATGCTGGCCGCTGGGACTGAGACTAAATTCAACTAACTCTTGCTTAGGATCGATATAAAAGGCTGGATTAGCAATGGTATTATTTTGTGCATTAAGTGATTTCTGATGCTCAAATTTAACGGCTTTATTATGCTGTTTCAATGCAACATAATTGATCAGTCGATGCTGCTGCTGTCCAATGTAACTAGTCGGTGCTTCGGGAGCTAGCGGTTTTTTCGCAAACTTGACGTCGACCAGCAATTCGCTAAAACCGCTACTCAAATCAAGCGCGTAAAATGCATTTCCTTGGACATATGCCAAACGTCCATCAACAAGAAACTGCGGAGCCGACTGCTGAAGATTATCTTTAGTCAATTGACGAATAGCGCCATCACTTAGCTGCTTTACAAAGAGATTACTACGAAAAATAAAGGCAAGATGGTTACCGTCTTGACTCATTACACCATCACTCTGCGCTAGCAAATGCTGCTGGCTAAGCGGTAGTTTGACCGGTTGTCCCGTTAAGGCATGGTGATAACCATCAAACAGTACCGAACCTTCGCGTTTTATCTGATAAAAAATTGACTGACTATCCTCGTGCCAACTAGCACGTGTCGGTGCATTACCAATCCAACTAGGATCAGCCATTATTTGACTAAGTGATAAAGGTTTGCCAGATAATAATGGTTGCGACGCTTTTATCACTTCCGTTTTTATCACCGTCGCCTTATCCGACTGAGAAGTCGTTGCAACGCAGCCAGATATGCCGAAAATAGCACCTACTAATAGCCAATTTTTCATCAGTATTCCTAATGTTTATCATAATGAAGAGATTGTAAGGACGTTAAGCGCAAAATACCAGAAAATCACAGAACCTGCGGATAAAAAGACTATCGATTGAATAGGCAACAGCTTATACTGGCTATAAATTACGCTAAATAAAACTGCATGCCAATGAGCCGCCACGATAACCACTCTGTTCTTGCACGTCTCCAAACGCCTTTTGTTTTCCTAGCACTCGCCAGCTTCGTCATGACTTTACTTTTTGCAACCTGGCTAGCGCTGCTCAATAATTTTGCGATTGAGCAGGCGGCTTTTACTGGCATTGAAATAGGCATATTACAGTCGTTACGTGAGGTTCCTGGCTTACTGGCATTTACCGCCGTTTTCGTCTTATTGGTATTAGCCGAACAAACATTTGCACTAATATCACTAGCAATATTAAGTGTTGGTGTTGCAATAACGGGGTTATTCCCCAGCGTCTATGGTCTATATGCGACCACAGTATTAATGTCTATCGGCTTTCATTACTATGAAACTATTAATCAGTCCTTGAGTTTACAATGGTTTAGTAAGGAGCAAGCACCACAAAAATTAGGACAGTTGCTCTCAATAAAATCGGCATCAGCGTTGTTAGCTTATGGTCTCGTTTGGCTCAGTTTTAGCGTATTTTCCGTGAGCTATCAATCGATGTACTTGGTGGTAGGAATTGTTGGCCTGCTGATGGTAGGATTGTTAACCCTTTTAATGCCAACATTTAATCACGGTGCGCCACAACGCAAAAAATTGGTATTACGCAAACGTTATAGCCTTTATTACATACTAACTTTTTTTTCCGGTGCGCGGCGCCAGATATTTGTCGTGTTTGCGGGTTTTCTGATGGTCGAAAAATTCGGCTATAGCGTGATGCAAATTAGTGCGCTATACATGCTCAACCATGTACTTAATTTTTTCATCGCCCCTAAGATTGGCGCTTGGATTGGTCGCGTCGGTGAGCGTAAAGCCCTTACGGTAGAATATATCGGACTCGTTTTCGTGTTTGTCGGTTATGCATTAGTTGAATCCCCAGATATTGCCGCGGCGCTGTATGTTATTGACCACCTATTTTTCGCCATGGCCATTGCATTAAAAACCTACTTTCAAAAAATAGCCGATCCCAAAGACATCGCGGCAAGTGCTGGCGTCAGTTTCAGTATCAATCACATCGCAGCAGTGATTATCCCAGCGACTTTTGGCATTATTTGGCTGATTGACCATTCGTGGGTTTTCTATGCAGGGGCGGCGCTGGCGGTGATTTCATTAATATTAAGTCAGAAAGTCTCACCGCCTAAAAATAGTAATTTTTAGGCGGTGAGCTAAATGATATCGGTAGTATGATTCGAAAACGCACCTCAATATGAGCAACAACAGTCATTAATTCGTTGGGGTAACCGCCATACTTTTGTGACAACACTATCGAATGCTCATAAAACTGGGGTTAAATGTTAAAAAGATGTAACTAAAACAATACTTTCGTAATATACTCGCCCCCCTTAGCCGAAAGAATTTCATTGATCAGCGTTTTCTTATGCAACTAATCGATTAGTGCTAAACGATAACAAGGCACTCGGCTATTTCAACATACAATAATGCATGGTTCATATTGCGGCCCAAGCTAGGGGCAATAGAATAGCGGTGTGTTGCGGTGACTGGATCGATTACGTTTCCGGACCAAAACTATAAAGAGATTTAAAATGGCGAAATACACTACGTTCAAAGTGCTTATTGTCGAAGATGATGAGGATGATTATGTCTTACTCAAAGCGCTGCTATCCGAAGCCATTGGCGAAGTAGAGTCAATCCACTGTGCAGAAGACTTTCAATCCGCTCGCGACATAATTACCACTGAACATTTTGATTTCTATTTTATAGACAACCACCTCGGTCCTGAGCTAGGCCTCGACTTAATCAGTGATATTAAGCAACAATTTCGCACGGCACCGCCGATTATTATGTTATCAGGCGTTGATGACTATCAAACAGATATCGATGCGATGGATAAAGGCGCCGATGACTATCTAATCAAGAGTCAATTGACCCCGCATTTACTTGAAAGAAGTTTTCGTTATTCATTAAAAAGCAAAGACCTAGAAGCAAAACTGGCAAAACTAGCCCACTTTGATAGCTTAACGGGCTTGTATAATAGAAGTATTTTCAATGAACTTCTCAACAAAGCGATTCAGCAAAGCGAACGCTCGGGTGAAAAGTTCGCGCTAGTGACCATAGATTTAGATAACTTCAAGTTTATTAACGATAATTATGGCCACCCCGCCGGAGACAAACTGCTTAAAAAAGTGGCACAACGCTTGAAAAAATGCACGCGTAGCTCAGATATTATCGCTCGGCTCGGCGGTGATGAATTTTCGTTGCTGTTAAAGAATATTAAAAATGATTCTGATTTTGTGATGCTGGTAGAGAACATCATGGAAGTGTTCCAACGAGCAATTGAAATCAATGGTAAATCGTTACAGGTCACAACCAGTGCTGGTATTGCTATCTATCCGACTGACACAACGGTCGCTAATGACCTTGTTGAACATAGCGATAGAGCAATGTATCAGGCCAAAGCGCTCGGCCGCAATACTTATAGTTTCTACAACCAGCAATTACACCAAGAAGCAATGACCAAACATCAATTAGAAGTCGACCTCAATTATGCGATTGATAATGATGTTTTAGTGATGCATTACCAGCCTATTGTTAGCTTAGAAACGTCAAAAATTTTATCATATGAAGCGTTACTTCGCTGGCCTAACGGCTGTAATGCCTTTCACAGCACCGAACAGTTTATTGCCATTGCAGAAGAAAGTGGTTTGATTCTAAAAGTCGGTAATTGGGTCTTTACACACGTATGTGACCAGTTAAAGGCTTGGGCTAAACAGGGAATAAACGATCGACATATTTCGATCAACGTTTCAGCTAACCAGTTTAACTCCGATAGTTTTACGACACTTGTACAACAGAGCGTGCTTGAAGCCCCTAACTTACCGCAGCAACTAACCTTTGAATTGACAGAACGTAAACCTTTAGAAATATCACCGAAAACAATCAATAGGTTAACAATGCTGTCTGAGCTCGGTTTTAAGTTTTCAGTCGATGATTTTGGCATCGGCCATTCCTCAATTTCTTACCTACGTGCCCTGCCGATGAACTCGATTAAAATAGACAAATCGATTATTCAAAATATTTTGTCGTCCAAGGAAGATTTAGCGCTTTGTACCGCCATTATTGCGCTAGGTAAAACGCTGGGATTGAAGGTTATTGCTGAAGGTGTCGAGACGCAAGATGTCGCCGACTTGCTCAGCTCTTTGTCCTGTCCATTCGTTCAAGGTTATTTGTATGCCAAACCAGATCTCTTAGTAGAGCCTGCCGAGCAACATCAGTAGCTATCACTGTATAAAATTAGCCAGTAACTCCAACCCGCCTTCAGTGAGCACTGACTCAGGGTGGAATTGAACACTCTCAATCGCTAACGACTTATGGCGCATTGCCATAATCTCTAGCCCTTGCGCTGACTCAACCGTTGCGGTGATCTCAAAACATGATGGCAATGTCTGCGGTTCGACGACTAACGAATGATAGCGTGTTACCCGTAATGGATTGGCCAAGGAAGAAAAGAGACCAACGTTGCGGTGTTCTATTAATGACGTTTTACCATGCATCACCCGATGTGCTAGCACCACTTCACCACCAAATACTTGCGCGATTGCTTGGTGCCCCAAACAGACACCGAGTATCGGTAATTTCCCCGCAAAATGGGCGATGGCAGCCATTGAGATCCCTGCTTCGTTAGGCGTACACGGCCCTGGCGAAATAACTAAATATTGCGGTGCGAGCTCATCGATTTCAGTTAGGGTTATCTCATCATTACGAGCAACCCTAACTTCTTGCCCAAGCTGTTGGAAATACTGGACTAAGTTGTAAGTAAATGAATCGTAATTGTCTATTATTAATAACATTTAATTCGCTTGAGCGCGGATGCGGCCGTAAGTTTCTATTCCATAGACAATAAGTCCACCAAGGCCACTAGTAATAGCAAATGCGCCAACCAGTGGTAAAAC
>Ga0209291_1003421_pt1 | contig 11787 bp, 10 predicted proteins | sample GOMGulsemesocosm_FD_184633 | JGI IMG/M metagenome (GOLD analysis project Ga0209291, IMG submission 184633) | Methane-oxidizing microbial communities from mesocosms in the Gulf of Mexico - GOM9B Gulf of Mexico (SPAdes) (version 2) | ecosystem: Environmental > Aquatic > Marine > Cold seeps... | reverse complement strand
CGGTGATCTTTCCAGAAGCAAGTTACAGCAGCAGACTGGATAGTTATTCCGCGCTCAGCTTCCTGTTCCATAAAGTCGGTAGTTGACTCACCATCGTGAACCTCACCTGTTTTGTGGATTTGGCCAGTTAGCTTCAAGATACGTTCTGTGGTGGTAGTTTTACCCGCGTCAACGTGGGCGAAAATACCAATGTTTCTGTATTTGGATAAGTCAGACATTGTTTTACTCGTCGGATTATTTAGGATAAATATTGAATTCTCTGCACCGGATAATTTACTTATCTAGACAGGGCTTTCAGGTCGTTAGGATATAAATAGCGCTGCATTATACAGGATAAAACATAGCTTTGTGGAGCTATAATGAAAAATATTTTTTATGTCTATATTTCAATGCTTTATATAGGTGTTGAGCATTGAGAAATGCACTCTTTGGCAAGATGGTCGAAGGCATGGTTGGTTAAATGTTGATCCGCTGCTCAGGCCTTACTAATGATTATTAAGTAATCAGTTGATATTTATCTTTACTTTGCTGGTATGTAATCTGTCAAAAAAGTGAATTTTTGGTATATTAGGCGGCTACACTAATTATTGGGAATAAGCATGGTCGCTCTTGGAACTTTATACATTATCTCCGCTCCTTCAGGTGCCGGAAAAACGAGCTTAGTGAAAGCCTTGTTAGCGCAGGATAATCAAGTGAGAGTGTCTGTTTCTGATACAACCCGTGATATGCGTGAAGGTGAAGTCAGTGGCATTGACTATAATTTCGTGAGCATGGATACTTTTGATCAGCAAATATTGGAAGACAGCTATCTTGAATATGCTGACGTATTTACCAATAAATACGGCACTTCACAGAAGTGGGTGGATGCTGAGCTGGCTAAAGGTGTCGATGTGATTTTAGAAATCGATTGGCAGGGAGCGCAACAAGTTAGAGAGCGTGTACCTAATGCCGTTTCCATTTTTATATTGCCACCTTCACAACAAGAACTGCGTGCGCGTCTTCAGGGTCGGGGTACCGATGAGCAATCCGTGGTTGAGCATCGCATGGAAAATGCGGTGGGCGAAATAGAGCATTATCCTGAATTCGACTATTTAATTATTAATGATCAGTTTGATACAGCACTAACAGAATTAGCGACTATTTTTCATGCACAGCGCTTAAGTTTGAAACAGCAGCAAGTCAAACATCGTGTAATGCTCGAAGGGCTATTGAAATAGTTTGAAACTTAACGCATCATTCTGTATTATCCTGCGTCCGTTTGTGTATCTATGATACTAAATATTAAAATTGAGGTTTACCAACCATGGCACGTGTAACAGTTGAAGATTGCTTAGAAAATGTAGAGAACCGTTTTGAACTAGTGATGGTTGCAGCTAAGCGTGCACGTCAGCTAGCCACAGGCGGAAAAGATGCTTTTGTTGAAGCTGAAAATGACAAAGAAACAGTTATCGCGTTACGCGAAATAGCAGAAGGTCATGTAGATAGCACAATTCTTAACGATATTGGTGCTTAGGAACTATCCTAGAAACCTTTAATGGGGCATTATGACTGTATATCTTAACTGAACAAGAATACAGGATGACTAATGCCCGATATCGATGCTCTTTCTGATCGACTCGTTGATTATTTGGACCCGGACATGGTCCACCAAGTTCGCCGCGCATATTTTTATGCCGAGCAAGCCCATGAAGGGCAGTGGCGTAAATCTGGCGAACCTTATGTCACTCATCCCCTCGCTGTATCAAGCATTCTTGCCACTATGCATATGGATCATCAAAGTTTGATGGCTGCTATGCTGCACGACGTTATCGAAGACACCGAAGTTGATTTCTCAGGCATTGAAGGCCAGTTTGGCCCAGCCGTTGCCACTATTGTTGAAGGCGTCTCTAAACTTACTCATCTAGAAGGTGAAACTAAAGCGCAAGCACAGGCGGAAAATTTTCAGAAAATGGTTATGGCCATGGCAGAAGATATTCGCGTTATATTGGTGAAGCTTGCCGATAGGTTGCACAATATGCGTACCTTGGGAGCTATGCCCTCTCATAAGCGTCGTCGTATCGCCAGGGAAACCCTTGATATATACGCGCCGATCGCAGCGCGATTAGGCATGCGCAACATTCAAATTGAGCTACAAGAACTCTCTTTCTTTTCCTATTATCCGATGCGCGCTAAGCGTATTCGACAAGCGGTTTCTAATGCACGTGGGCAGCGTAAAGACTTAATCACGAGCATCGAAAGCTCCATTCAAGCGCGCCTGAACCAGGAAGGACTCAAATGCATCGTTTTTGGACGCGAAAAGCATTTGTACAGTATTTACCTGAAGATGAAGTCTCAACGTAAGCAATTTGTCGATATTATGGATGTTTTTGCTTTTCGAATCGTCACAGAGACTGTCGATGAATGTTATCGCGTATTAGGCACAGTACATAATTTATACAAGCCAGTGCACGGCAGATTTAAAGACTATATAGCGATACCAAAAGGTAATGGCTATCAGTCGTTGCATACCGAACTTTTTGGTGCAAAAGACATCAGCATTGAGGTGCAAATACGCACCAAAGAGATGGATGCAGTTGCGATGCAAGGCATCGCAGAACACAGTTATTATAAAGGTAACGGCGGTTCTGATATCGCCGTGAGTTCTTTCAACCGTGCGCGTAAATGGGTGCAAGATTTACTGGAAATGCAAAAGCGCGCCGGTGATTCGATGGAGTTTATCGACAACGTCAAAAAAGATTTATTCCCCGATGAGGTCTATGTTTTCACACCTAAAGGGCGTATCTATGAGATGCCACCTGGCGCCACTGCAGTGGATTTCGCTTATGCCATACATACTGATGTAGGTAATTCTTGTATCTCCTGTCGCGTAAATCGCAGGTTAGTGCCTCTCTCAGAGCCCCTGGAAAGTGGTCAAACAGTAGAAATTATTCGCACGCCAAGCGCCAAGCCAAATATGGCGTGGCTAAATTTTGTTGTCACAGGAAAAGCGCGTTCGAGCATCCGTCATTTCTTAAAAAATCAAGAAAAGGATGAATCAACTCAAATGGGCAAGCGTTTGCTCAATCAGTTCTTAGGGCAATTTGGTATCAGCTTAGATGAAGTTGATGAGCAAAAAATGAGCGATTTTTTAAGTGAGGCTAATTTGGCTTCAGTCGATGAGCTGTTGCAGGAAATCGGCGTGGGTAACTTGATGTCATACGTGGTCGCTAGAAAACTTAGGCCAGAAGAAAGTGAGCAGAGCGAGGCAAGGCTCCCACAAAAATCACTAGCGATAGAGGGAACAGAAGGTGTTGTTGTTGCCTATGCTAAATGTTGTCAGCCGATTCCGGGAGATAGTATCGTCGGTTACACCAGCAGTGGGCGTGGCTTTGTAGTGCACCGCATCAACTGCAGAAATATTCGCACGATGAAAGACGATCCTGAAAAGTGTATTTTTCTTGAGTGGTCCAATGATTTAGACGAAGAGTTTAATGTCGGTCTGAAATTAGAAGTATCATCAGAGCGCGGTATTATTGCTAATTTAGCAACGACGGCATCAGCAAACGGTGCCAATATTCTAAAAATGGACTTAGGTGAAAAAGAAGGTCTTCTGTATTGTGTTGATATGGAGCTTGGCGTTAAAGGCCGGATACATTTAGCCAGAACAATTAAGAAGCTGCGCGCCTTAAAAACGGTCAGCCGAGTCGCTCGAATATAGTGATGAAAACTAGTTAAAATTTTGGCGATTTGCATGAATCAATATTATAGTTACTCTAGGGGACTGTCGTATTAAACGCTAATTTTCTGCGAAAAAACCAGAATTTCGCCATATATCCTGTTTTTTATCGCAGAATAGCTCGCTTTTAAGCGCAAAAGAACAGAAAATCTATTTCAAAATTACATTTTCTCGCTACGATCGATCAAGCTGGGCAAGCGTCTATATTTTATATACAGATGCCCGTTACAGGGACATGTGGCCTAAGTGGGTTTGTTGACGGTAAAGTAAGTAAATAGTCTGTGTCGCTAGGTTTTTTGCCGTTTTATTTTAAACACAAGGAATGATATGTTTTAAGCCCTTTCATGGTGTGATAAAAAACATATCTATCTTTTGAGTAGTGCCTATATTCAAAGAGAGGTGGTTCAATTGGCTGTTGGAGTTCACAGATTGGATAACGTTAAAGATGGCGATGATGCTATTCGGTTAGCCCTATTGCATGATAGCGAGGGTAAAGTGTTAGTGCTTTTACCTGCATCGCATTTATTAAATTTAGTTGTACTGTGGCGTGAATCATCACGTCAGTTACAACCTGTTCGCGCAGAAAATATCGTTAAATTCTTTAATCAAGATGCGCTTTCTACGATTGAAGGTCAGCGTAAATTATTCTCACTTCCTGTTTTTCTTGATAAGAGCTGCATTGAAATGCAGTCATTGTCTGTTATTGAACCGCATTCAGGACTTGCTTTTGATGTCCCGCGCTCGTGGTTGACAGGTTCGGCATCCGTTATTCCCGTCGGTATCAGCCCTGAAAAAATACTTGAGGAACAGCCTCAAGGAACAGATGAAGAAGTCATTACCAAAGCCGTAGAGAAATTTACTGCATTACGTATTAAGCAACGTATGGAAGACACCCTAGGTCTGCCTAGTTTACCGCCTACAGCGCAAAAGATTAGTGAGCTAAGAGCTGATCCACTGGCCGGTGTAGACCGCTTAGTACCCATTGTGAAAGTAGATCCTTCCTTAGCTGCGCAAGTGATGAGTTGGGCTGCATCCCCTTATTATGCAACACCCGGCGAGTTGTCTTCTATCGATGACGCTGTAGTGAGAGTGTTAGGCTTTGATTTGGTGGTAAACCTTGCTTTGGGTGTTTCAATGGGTAAAACATTGAGTATTCCCGATGAAGCACCAAGAGGGCATACGCCTTACTGGATACAAGCCATTTACACAGCAACGCTCTCGGAGCGGCTCTGTAAACGAATGGAGGGTGACAACTTACCCAAGCCCGGTCTAGTTTATTTAACCGGCCTTATTCACAATTTTGGCTATGCGGCGTTAGCGCATTTATTTCCGCCTCACTTTGCCTTGCTTTCACGCTATTTAGAAGTGAATCCGCATATGAGCATTGAGCAAACAGAACGTCATGTATTGAATGTGACGCGTGAGCAAGTTGCGGCTTGGTTATTTGATTGCTGGTCCTTGCCTAAAGAGGTTTGCATTGGGGTGCGTCATATCAACTCACCTTTGCATAGTAAGTCTAATCAGCACGCTCAACTGGTCAATTTGGCAAGCAGAGCGCTGCGCAGAGTTGGCTTTGCAGATGGCCCAATTGAAACGCTAGATACAAAGGTTCTGCAGTCAGTCGGTCTCTTAGAGGCGGAAGTTTACGAAGAGTGTGAAGCAATGCTTGAGAAAGGCGACGAGCTGTTAGAGCTAGTTAGAATGCTTGAAACTCAGCAAAAGCGTGAGGCTAGTAGAGAAAAAGAGCAAGTTTAAAACCGGTTTAAAATCGTAGGTCGCTGGTCGAAAAAGCCAGCCAAGACCTGCGAGCTATTTATGCTATTTTGACCTACGACCTAAGCTTCGCCTTCTAATTCTTCCAGCTCCTCAAGTTTTTCCATCCACTCTTCTTCTGCGGCTTCTAGGTTGCTTTTATCAATCGCCTGCTGATTGAGAATCTTTTTAAGTTTGTCTTTGCTTTCAGCGTTATAAAGTTCAGTGTCCCCCAGTTGCTCTTCAAATTCAGCAAGGCTCTCCTGTAGTGTGTCAATCTGCTTCTCTAAGGTGGTGATTCTATTCTTTAGGGGTCTCAAAGCCGTTCGGCGCTCGGCAGCAATCCGCTTTAGCTCTTTTTTCTCGTCGGCGGTTTGTGAGCGATTTTCGCGCGAAACCATTTTAGTGGGAGAGAGGTTGCGACGTTGTTCTACTAACCACTGTTGGTAGTCGTTCAGATCCCCTTTGAATTCGCTAACATTACCGTTGGCAACGAGCAGGAACTCATCAACAGTGTTGCGCAGTAAGTGACGATCGTGAGAAACCAATATAACCGCGCCTTCAAATTCTTGTAAGGCCATGGTCAGTGCGTGACGTACTTCTAAGTCTAAGTGGTTGGTCGGCTCATCCAGTAATAGCAAATTAGGTCTTTGCCAAGCGATTAGCGATAGCGCCACACGTGCTTTTTCACCGCCTGAAAACTGTTTCACAGGAGTGAAAGCATCATCGCCAAAAAAACCAAAAGATCCCAGGTAGTTACGCACTTCCTGGTCTGTTGCTTTAGGTGATATGCGCATGATATGAACCATGGCAGAGGCTTCTAAATCCAATGCTTCAAGTTGATGCTGAGAAAAGTAGCCAACACGAAGATGCTCCCCGCTACTACGCTCACCTGATTGTGGTGCTAAATCACCGACTAAAGTTTTTATTAAAGTGGATTTGCCTGCGCCGTTGGGGCCGAGTAAACCAATTCGAGATCCAGGTTCTAGAGAGATAGAAACTTTACCTAAAATGTTCTTATCACTGTAGCCACAATTTACTTCACGTAGTGACAGCAATGGATTTGAGACTTTTTCATTCGCCTGAAAACTAAAAGTGAACGGGCTGTCGATATGTGCCGCTGAAATAACGTCCATGCGCTCGAGCTCTTTTACTCGGCTTTGCGCCTGTTTCGCTTTAGAGGCTTTTGCTTTGAAGCGACGGACAAACTGCTCTATTTCAGCAATACGTTGCTGTTGCTTTTCAAATTGTACTTGTTGTTGCGCCAATCGCTCTGCTTTTGCACGTTCAAAGGCGCTGTACTGGCCGCGATAGATATCGAGCTTGGCGCTATGCATATGGACGATATGGTCAACCACTTGGTCGAGGAAGTCTCTATCGTGCGATATAAGCAGTAACGTTCCTTGATAGTTACGCAGCCATGTTTCAAGCCAAAGAGTCGCATCTAAGTCTAAGTGGTTGGTTGGCTCATCCAAGAGTAGAATGTCAGAGCGACACATTAAAGCTTTGGCCAAATTCAGGCGGATACGCCAGCCACCTGATAAATCACTCGTATCGCGCTGTGCATCATCACTGGCAAAGCCTAGACCGTTAAGTAGCTGTTGGGCTCTAGATTTTGCGGTGTAGCCGTCAATGTTGTCTAGCTGCGCGTGTAGTTCGCCTATACGCTCTGCCTGGTTTTCTCGCTCAGCTATTTCAATCTGTGCTTGAATATCCCTAAGCGCCTTATCGCCATCGAGTACATAATCTAACACACTGCGATCATCAGCTTGAACTTCTTGGGCCATGTGAGCAATGGTTTGATTGCCCGACATCTTCAGCTCACCCGCATCAAGCTGTAATTCGCCTAATAACAATTTGAATAAACTAGACTTTCCAACACCGTTAGCACCGATGATGCCAATTTTCCAGCCAGAGTGTAAAGTGAGATCAGCAGTATTTAATAGTTGCTGTGTTCCGCGAAGTAAACTAAGTTCTAGTAATTGAATCATCTTAGGCCGAGAGGTCGCTGTAATAGGGATTTTTGCCGGCGATTCTAGCATGTTGATAAGATATTGTATGCTCAAAAGGTATTAGAAAATGAAGATTGAAAATGAGCTGTGGGTTTTTGCACTAGATTTTTATGCACAGCCTAAAGTCAGTGAAGTGTTGTTAGTACTGCAAGATGAACACAGCTGTCGTATTAATCAATTGCTGTTCGCGCTCTGGTTGGCCAGTATAAATCGCCGCATTATAAGTTTAGATTCTGCGAGTGAGCGTTGGGCTGGGAGTATTACGCGTGAGTTGCGAGTGCTTCGTCGCGCTGTAAAGGGACAAATGCAAGCAAGTGAACAACTAGAGAGTACCTTGCGTACTTGTTATGAAAAACTATTATCGGCCGAGCTTGCGGCAGAACAAGTTGAGCTTGCGCACTTGTATTCACAGTATTTGACTTGCAGTGAACCTGTTTTCATCAATACCGACTATACTCAACTTGTCGTTGAGAATTTTAATTATTGTAAGGCGGTTCGTATGCACAGTCACACGGGAAATGCGGGTGATAAATACTGGAAAGAATTAGAAACACGAGCGGTGCAATATTTGACGCAAAGAAATGGAGTTTCTAGCGGGTAAGTAAGGGAAGTCGCGAATAAATTTCCAGATTTTCCCTGACTAAGTAAGTGGCGAGTCCTTTATCAGCGTTCTGACAAAGGAAATACAAATGAAACAAGATTTCATCTCTTAAACTAGATGAAACAAGATTTCATCTCTATTGAGCTGTTAGCTTTTTTTAAAACGTAAGCGGCCATCTGGCCGTACGGGATAGTTTGCTGCTTTCAAAATATTACTGTTGTAACATTAGCGCGACTAAGTTTATATTTATACGATGATTTGTAGGTATTATCAGAACTTTTTTGTATTACATTGTCCAATGGTTAACATTTATGTCATCTGTTGATTTAATTGGAAATTTTATTTATTAAGGACTCTAGAATGAGAAAAACACTGCTAGCTATCGCTGTGACAACAGTATTAAGTACAACCACTGCGTTTGCGGTTGAATTAAAAAGTGATGAGCAAAAATTGAGTTATAGTTTTGGTTTAATGATTGCAAACCAAATGAAGCCGAGCTTTGAAAACATTGATATAGATGCTTTTAGTGCAGCGATCAATGATGTTTTTAACGACGCTGAAATTCAAATGACAGAAGCTGAAGTTGAAGCTACACTTAAAATATTTCAAGAAAAGCAAGTTGCACTACAGCAAGCAGCAGCGGAAAAAGCCGCTGAAGTAGCAAAAGCAGAAGCGGCAGAAAAGGCAAAAGTTAACATTGAAATCGGTAAGAAATTTCTGGCTGAAAATGGCAAACGTGAAGCCGTAATAACGACTAAAAGCGGCTTGCAAGTTGAAGTGCTAACCCAAGGCACAGGTAACATGCCAGCAGCCACTGATATAGTCGTTGTGCATTATAAAGGTACTTCTATTGAAGGCGTTGAATTCGATAGTTCTTATAAGCGTAATCAACCTGCTACTTTCCCGTTAGACGGTGTGATTGCTGGTTGGACTGAAGGCTTGCAGCTAATCAAAGAAGGCGGAAAAGCTAAGTTATATATCCCATCAGACCTTGCTTATGGCAACCAAGGTGCAGGCCCTAAAATTGGCCCTGGAGAAACATTAATATTTGAAGTGGAATTAGTGGAAATAAAGAAACCAGAAGTTGAAGCTGTGGCAGAAGGTGAGCCGAAAGCCGCTGAATAACTTCAGTTAGACACTAAAACCTCTGCATAACGTAGCGAATGTAGGAAAGACAAAGAAGAAATAGGCGAAATAGCGGAGTCGGTGTGCCCCTCCTTTTGGGTATTACAGTTATAAATGAGCATTCTAGATGATTTAAGCATTACTTAATTCATTTCTATTGAGCCTGTTTTTAACGCCGTATTATCAAATGCAGTAGTTATGCTGAGGTTTTAAATTAAAAAAGGTAAGTTATACTAATGCTTGCCTTTTTTTGTTTGCGCTACGCAGCGATTATTCAAATTCGTTTAGAACGCCATTGCTACCTACAGCAATATATAGTCCTGAGTTAGAAAAACTTACCGCTAATATGCTGACACTATTAGGTCCATATGCCGATTTTTTATGCGCTTTCCAGTGTTTGAGCATAGTGCCATCATCAGTGTCCCAAAGTTGTACTGATCCTGCGGAATTGCCCGTTAACAGCTCTGTCCCATCACTTGAGAATCTGGCGCTTAAATAGCTAATACGTTTTTGTGTAAAAGATTCATCACCGCTGATATAGGTGATGACTTCCCCAGTTTGAGCATCCCAAACAACGCCTCTGTCCAAGCTACTGGCACTGAAAGCAAGAGAGCCATCATCGCTTAATGCAACAGAATCAATAATGTTTTCCAGTTCAAGTTGATGAAGTAGTTTGCCGCTTTTAATATCCCAGATACGGGCAATATAATCATCGGATCCAGTGATTGCCTTTGTGCCGTCTTTACTTAAAGCAACCGAACGCACACGTCCATCATGTCTAAAAGTGCGCTGTACGCCACCATTAACAATATCAAAGAAAACGGCAGTATGATTGGCTAAACCGACTAAAGCATAGCGGCCTTTAGGCATAAGATCGATAGCTAAAATTTCACCGGGAGAACTCCAGAACCATTCCGGTTTGCCTGTGCTGGTATGCCAGAGAACAAGGTCTTGCTGGTTAGCCGTTACTGCAAAATCACCCTCCGGAGAAAAGGCGGTTTTGGCGATCAGTGAGCGGTCACCTTTACGGTGATTCCAATCGTATAGGCGCTCTCCTGTCTCTATTTCCCACAGGCTGCCGCCCTCTTCTTGAGCGCCAATAGCAGCGTAGCGCCCATCTTTGGAGATGGCCGCACTGTACAGTCCTAAAGTAGCGTAATTTTGCCAGTCAAAAGGGGGCTCAGCAGAGCTACAAGCGGTTAATAAAAAGGCCAGTAATCCAGTGACAGCTAATTTAATTGGCATTCGCTATTGGACCTTTATTGAAGTGCTATTTCATTGTGAGTAATGTGTAGTAGCTCTATCATATTGTCTTCCAGTAAAAAACGATTTTCTAAGGCTTCGCCCAAGAGGGATAGTTGCTCGGCAAATTCACGGATTTCCTGCACACTAGGGTCTTTCATAGAGGAGTACTTATCATTGAAATCGAGAGCTGTATCTGTTGTCGGCTGGATAAGCGGGAATAATTTTTGCGCAGCTTCAACAGAGCCGTCGGCAAATTCGTGACCTTCGCGTAATAATTGTTCGTAAACTTCAAAATGACCTGAGGATAAGTAATCCATCAACAGATCGCAAAATAAACTCAGTCGTTCATTTAGACCATTGGCAATACTTTGTGAAGGCAATGCGACAAAGTGCGAAATTAAAACTTGTCTGCTTTCTAGCCACCCATCAATGATGTCGTTCACACCACCCCACTTCTCCTTAGCTCCCTGACATTGATCTAACATAACTAGTATCCTTTGCTTTGTTTTGCACGTTATCCTATAAGCCTATCATTTCCTCAGCCCGCTTTTTTGGGGCGTGCATAGTTGCTTACACTTTAGGTTATCGATTCTTGTAGGGGTTCCCCATCTGTAATCGATACCTAAATCTAGGAAAGCACTGTGCGTCTGAGGCTTTTTTGACTTATTTGTTTGTCCCTAATATTAATCCTAAGGTTATCATAGGTGCAAGTGCATTGATCAAAGAATACAGTGCAATGCTTAAATAGTTAATCTCAGAAATTTATTGTTATGCTCTGAGTACTTTTGCGGCTACACTATTTAAAGCTATATTTTAAAACTAAAAATGTCTGAATGTTGCCAATAAACGAGAGAATTTCGCTGGTACACACAGTTGTGTAGGTCGTATGGAGAGAGTAATAATGTATTTAAGAGCTTGTTTGTTTTTGTTGTTGAGTTTATGGATTCCTGTGGCTGCAGCCGAGGGAGAAGACGATGATGCTCAAGAAGAATATGTCGGTTATGTTGAACTGAAACCATTTGTTGCTAACTATGGTGACTCGACAGAACTGCATTTTGTAAAGTGCGAGATAACAATCCAAGCGGGATCGCTTGAGACAGAGCAAGCGTTGGGAGATCATCTGGCAGCTATTAGGAATGACATCCTTTATTTGCTCATGGCGCAAAGTGAAGAGAGTATGAACTCGGTATCTGCGCAAAAAATATTAGCTAAAAAAGCCATCTTATTAGTTAAACAAAGATTAGCCGATGAAGAGGATAGTGAAGAAGCCGCTATAGTCACCGATCTGTTTTTTGTCAGCTTCGTCGCTCAATAGATAGGAAAAACGACGGACAGTG
>Ga0209291_1003418_pt1 | contig 11801 bp, 3 predicted proteins | sample GOMGulsemesocosm_FD_184633 | JGI IMG/M metagenome (GOLD analysis project Ga0209291, IMG submission 184633) | Methane-oxidizing microbial communities from mesocosms in the Gulf of Mexico - GOM9B Gulf of Mexico (SPAdes) (version 2) | ecosystem: Environmental > Aquatic > Marine > Cold seeps | place... | reverse complement strand
GAAAAATGTAAGTGCTTCAGTTATCATAGTATAAAGATACTTATTTAATAATAAGAATTTCATTAAACTGTGTAGTATATTGTTTTGATAAATATTCCTGGCGAATTTATGGAGTTGCTACTTTTACTCGAGCATAAAAGTTAAGCCTATTTGCAAAAATAATAAATACCTTAGAAAAATGAAAAGAAGAGTTTAAAATCAAGCATTAAAAGATGGAGCAGTAAGATTAAGTTATCAACGTGATAATGTAAAAGAAAGAATTAGTATTCAGGTACAACGTTTATACAAGTGGCGCAAAACACTAAAAATAGTATGGCATTAAAAACAACAAAGGCTTTACATTACTGTAAAGTCTTTGTTTGAAGACGGCCCCACTTGTTTCATGTTTTAAAAAGAGATATACATCTATATAGAATAATAGGCAGTTGTTTCTTAATTATTGTAATTATAAAATACCAATAAATATGATTACAGATGTATAAAGGTTTGAGTATTATTTTTTAATATTTATTCCGAAAGCTTTTTATTCTTATTTTAAGAGTTTATAAAAATATTTAGTCATCATATTTAACTATAAAAATATCCCTAATAGTAGTTATTTTTATGATGTTGTAATTGCCTTTCTTGTAATATAATACCTAAAATAAATACGGGTAATATCTTGGTTTTAAAGAGTGTTATGTTTTTTTTATGATATTTGGCTAAATGTTCCAATGACTAAGTGTTGTTTTTTAAAGATTAACAGTACTTTTGTTTAACTTTTTTTAAAAAACCTACTTATGAAAAAAATATCACTTCCTTTAGCTATTATTGCTTTACTAGTATCACTTGCCTCTTTTTTTTACTTAAAATCTAACACAGAGCTAGTTTATGTTGATGTAAACAAATTAATGGATGGATATAAGCGAACTGCTATAGTAAAGAATGATTTTAAGAAAAAAGAGAAGGCAGCAAAAGCTAATGTAGATAGTTTATTAACTAATTGGCAATCTGAGCTGAAGCTTTATGAGAAAGAAAGAGCTTCTATGACTGAAAAAGAATTAGAGTTAAAACAACAGTTGTTGGCTAATAAGCAACAACAAATAAATAACTATCAAAAAGCAGTACAAGAACAACTAGGAAAAGAGGATCAGAAAATAACTCAAACTGTAGTTAATGATATTAATGATTATATAAAAGAGTACGGTAAAAATCACAATTACAACATCATTTTCGGAGCTAGTGGAGGTGGTAATATTATGTATGCTAAAGATGCAAGTGACTTAACTACTGAAATTTTAGAAGGCTTAAATAATGAGTTTGAAGGCAAGTAAGTATCTCTACATTTGCTTGGTTTTATTGATCGTTTCTTGCTCAAAACAAAAAACATTTAATTCTAAAAAAGAATTGATTGTTTTTTTAAATGAAGAGTCAAACCAATATTTACAAGTGAAAAATATTAAAGGAATAAACTATTCCTTGATGTATAGGCCATTAGATTTATTAGTAGCTCAAGAGTTAGATGACAAAATTAACGAATCTGTTGTTGCTAAAACCAGGTTAAAGTATAAAGACTATATGTATTTTAATTTGTCTTTTTCAGTTGACAATAAAGATTTATTGAGTACTATACCAAAAAGTAAAGCTGAGTTTAGTGCAATGGTAAATCAACTATCTTTTGAAATGGATAAAAAAATTCACTTATACACTCCTAAAAAGGATACACTTGGTATAGAAGATTATATTTTCCCAAGAACGTATGGTATGAATAAAGCAACAACCTTACTACTGGTATATCCAAGAGATAGAAAAATATTAGAAGCAGAATATTTGAATTTAACCATAGAAGATCTTGGTATAGAAACAGGAGAGGTTAAGTTTAAAATACCAACAGAAATAATAAAAAACGAACCTAACATTTCATTCAATAACTAGTTTAGATGAAGAAAACTAAATTTTCACACAAAGTAATAGCAGTTTTTCTTACGCTTAATTTTTTAAGTACAATAATCCCTGCCAATCAATTGTATGCTAATAATAATGGGCCTAATGCTCCTGATGCAGCTAGTTTTGAGCCTGTAGATGCAACTGATATGGTTGACTTATTGACAGGAGATATGGGGTATGTACTTCCATTAATGACTGTGCCTAGTCCTGAAGGAGGATACCCATTGGCACTAGCTTATCATGGTGGAATAGCTTATGATCAAGAAGCTTCGTGGGTTGGTTTAGGATGGAGTTTAAACCCAGGAGCAATAAATAGGTATGTAAATGGTCACCCAGATGACTGGTCGGGAGCAAAAATCAGAACAGTTGAACAGTTTCAACATAAAACACATAGTGTTACTGGTGGTGTTGGTTATGGTAATGTTGATGTTGGTATAGGAGCTTCCTGGGACTCTAATAAAATGAGAATGGGATCAGTAAGTGTTGGATTAGGAGATGAAGACAGTGGTTTAAGTGCACGTGTAGGTGTTGGTTATAGTACTGAGGATGGTGTTTTTGGTAATTTAGGAGTTGGTATTGGACCTAAGAATGGTGAAAATGGATTAGGATTGGGTATTTCTGTTGATACACGAGGATTTTTTTCAATAGGAGCAAGCTATAGTTTTGGTGAAAAAGCGAAAGATAATAGAATAGGTACTGCTCCAGGTATAGGGATATCTTTAACTTCTGGTGGAGGTAATACTTCATTCGGAGCTAATGTAGGTGATTCTAAATTTTCTACTTCAAGTAGAGGAGGAGGGTCAACTAGTTCATGGGGAGTACAAGCTAGAATTTATCTTTATGGAGTTTATGCGCGCTTAGGATATGGACAAACAACATTTAAAATAAATAAAAAAGAAGAGGACCATGTTTGGGGGCCTTTATATTACGACGTGTTGGCTTCAAATCCAGTTTCTGTACCTCATATTTCATATGGAACAGGAATATGGAACGAGCATTTGCGTGATAGTTTTATGGATAGTTATGAACAAAAAATACCTAAAGCGATAAATGATTTTGTGGCTTATGAAGATGTTTTTAAGCGGCAAAAAGATAATTATACTAGGCCGTTTTATGACAACTATTCAGTTAATGCACAAGGTTTATCTGGTTCAATTGCTCCAAAATTATTAGAAAACGGAATAATTGTTTCAGAAGGGAAAAATATTGAATATGACCAGCAAGATAGAGGTATGGGTTCTGGTCCAGAATGTGATCCTCAGCGCCCTTTACTAGGGTTTGAATCATTAGGGAGAAAAATAAATACTAGAACAATGTATGTGAATAGTCATTTTAACCCTGCAACAAAATTCACAAAGAATTTCGGTTTAAATGGTAATTTACAATTCTATTTTAACAATAGCTTTCCAAGTGATGTAGCTGTTGCTGAACAAACTTTTCAAGCAGTTAATAATGCGGTTGATTTAAATCAGTATTTAACACAACCTAAGTCAGGAATTTATGAAAGAAAAGAGAATGGTAATTTTGTAGAAACATTCAAGAATAGTGATATTGAAATATTAAAAGCTCAAAATAATTTCTTGGAAGCAAAAGATTATAATAGAGCTAATGATAGTGGATATAAAGCTGATGGAATTGGAGGGTATAGAATAACAGCTGCCGATGGAAAAACATATCATTACTCTAGGCCAGTATATCATTTTGAACAAATACATAGACAATTATATCCTACAGGTACTGGAGGCTCTTATCCAGAACACGATTTTTATAAAGAGACAAGAAGAGCAGAATCGTATGCAACACATTGGTTGCTAACAGCTGTTACAGGTCCTGATTTTGTTAAAAATACCAATAATAAATATCCTGAAGAAGGAGATTATGGGTATTGGGTTCGTTTTGATTATGGAACATGGACTGATGGGTATGCTTGGAGAATGCCATATACTGACTATAATCAAATAAAAGTTGGAGAAGGGAAAATTGCTCAAGAATACTCATGGGGAAGGAAGCAACAGGTTTATTTAAATAAAGTAGTAACAAGAACTCATACTGCTTTGTTTGTAAAATCATTAAGAAAGGATTCCGAGAGTGCTTATATTGGGAACCCAGCAACTGGAGGCTATCCTACTATTGCAGCTGATGCGAGTGATGCAGATGTAGAATATCCTTTTCAGAAGACTTTAAAGCTAGATGAAATTATTTTATTGAAGAATAAAGATTATAATGAGAATATTGTAAATGAAGCTACACAGGCGCAAACTCTATTGGCTTCAGAAGAGAAAACGGCATTGTGGGGGACAATGGATCAAATAACATATAAAACAAATCAGCAAGAAAAAGTTTTAGATGTAAATGATATAGTAAATAATCAAGAAATTAGAAATAAAGCTTTGAAAATTATTAAGTTAAATCATAATTATGATTTAGCTAAAGGTACAATAAACTCTTCTGCAGAAGAAAAAGGAAGGCTTACTCTAAATTCAGTAGAGGTTTTAGGTAAAGGAGGAGATAACATTTTACCACCTTATAAATTTGAGTATATAGGAAAGGACGTACCATACCATTTTTGTACATCAGTTATTGGTTGTACAAAGGATGATTGGGGTTATCATAAGGATTCTCCTGAGTTATGGACAATGAATAAAATAACTACTCCAACTGGAGGTAAAGTAGAGTTTTCTTTTGAGAAAGATGAATATTTCACAGAGGCTTTTTCTAGAAGATATTGGCAAAATGGTTTAGAATTTGTAGTAAGTAGTGATGGAGTGTATGCTTATTTGAATATTAAAAAAAGTCATTGGGATACAGCTAGTCCAGATTTTAATTTTCTAGATTATTTTGATCCAAGTGAACCAGTATTTTTAGACTATTGGTTCTGTACTCATAATGAAGATTGGAAAACTTTTGGGGGGTGTAGGACATATAGACAAACACTAAATATTCCGCCAGCAGGCTATGTTCCGTTTAGTGTCACATCAAACTCTATGACATTTAGAGTTCCAGCATATGGACATCATGTAGATGCTGGAGATAGTGGGGTTTTAGGAAGATCTTTTTCTAAAACGCATGATAATTTTGCTGGAACATATGATCCATATATAACAGATAGAGGGGTATGTATTGATTTACCAGGTTGCGGAGGTGATGTATGGAATGTTGTATATAATTTAGTAGCGAATAAAGTTCCGGGTACCGGTACAGGAGGAGGTATTCGTGTTGCAGAAATAAAAACAGTAGATGAAAACTTAAATGAATATGCAACAGAATATACCTACAATGACCCTATTAAAAATAGGACATCAGGAATAACCTCTTATGCGCCAATTAAAGGTCAAAAATATGTTGCGTATCAAGCTGAAGTTCCAGGCCCAAGAGTAATGTATGAATATGTAAAATTGACTGCAAAAGGAACTAATGGAGAGCCTTTAGGGAGTACACAATATAACTACGATGTATTAAAGCCTGTAGTTAATATATTTGATCCTAACATGCAATCTGGAAACCATTTTAAAGCACAAACATATGCACCACCATTAGACGCCCAAAAAGGAACATGGGGGGCAGATGTTAGGCTGCATGATAATACAGCTATGCTAGGCTCGTTAAAAGAAGTGAAAAAGGTAAACTCAAAAGGGCAAGTATTGCAAAAAAGAGTAAATGAACATTATTCTTTACAAGAGTTAATGACAGGAAATAATAATAATTTACTTGGTGTTGAAAAAGAGTCTTTTCACAATATGATATCTATATATGATTATGAAAGACAAATAATTCAGGGAAGTATGAACCTAGGGGTTTATAGTGAATCAGCAGAGTGTTTTATGTATGAAAATATTTTTAATAAAGGAAGGCATTTAAATGTGAGTTCTAAAACTGTCTATCCAGCTCAAACCAAATCTTCAACACTGTTTGAAGGAGGACATAGTTTTACTAAGAAACATAAAAATATTGACCCAAAAACTGGAAGTTTTTTAGAAAGCCATATCACAGGATCTGATGGAACATTACTTAAAACGATACAAACTCCTGCCCATACGAAATACTCGAATATGGGGAGTAAAGTAGATGATATAAATAATAAACACATGCTTGTGCAAGAAGCTATGAGTAGAACTAATATTTCTACTGATAACGGGGTAACATGGAAAACGATAAGCGCAGGTGTAGGTACATGGAATAATACCTGGACTTATAGAGATAATATTGGTCAAGAAACAACTGAAGCTGGTATTTGGCGTAAGCATAAAAACTTCGTATGGAAAGGTGATGTCGATGCTGATGGTACTTATGGTTTAGATCTACATTCTAGTAATTTTGATTGGGGTATTGGTGCTACACAATCAAACTTAAAATGGCAAGAAGTATCTGAAGTTACAAGATATACACATTGGTCATCAGCAGTTGAAACAAAAGATATAAATAATAATTTTGCTTCTAGTAAGATGGCTGATAATTTCACAAAGGTTATATCTGGAGGAAATGCTAGGTATACTGAATTGCTCGCAACTGGAGCAGAATATTTAGCTTCTGGAAATGCATTTGAAGGAGAAGTTTTAGGTGCTGATTTTAGAACAAGTGAGCGAGCACATACGGGAAAATATGGAGTAAAAAGTATTGGGAATAACAATGCAGTATTTAGTGCATATGTAAAGTCAGGTACTGATCATAATGATACTAGTGAAAACTTTAGGCCCGGGAAATATAAGGTTTCTTTTTGGGGTTATAAACAAAGAGGGGTAGATCAAGGAACTAAACTATACTATAATGGCTTTGCTGTAGATGTTGCTGAAACAGTTGATGCTGGATGTTGGAAACAATTTAATTATTATGTGGATGTTGTTCCCGATGCTAATACAATATTAGAACTTAAGAATATTAATGCAGAGAAGGAGGGGCCTTTTTATTATGACGATTTTAGAATGCATCCAGTTTATGCAAGTATGAATACATATGTTTATGATAACGTTACTGACGAGTTGCGTTATACTTTAGATGCTAATAACATGGCAAATAGGTATGATTATGATGCAGCCGGAAGATTAGTTCAAACTTTAACAGAAGTTCAGGATACTCAAGAGTTTACGGGAGGATTTAAAGTAACGAATCGTTACCGTTATAAGTATAAAAATATTAGTTCTGATGTAGATTATGAAGGATATTTCAACTGTTTGGCTGAAGGTTACGCTCCACTAAGTTTAATTAGTTTAGACGAAACTTGCAAAGGAAGTTTGGAAAGAATTTTCAAAGCAACTGCAACAGGAGGTTCGGGTAATTACAAATATCTATGGCGTCATGCGATTGATAATTCAAATACGTATACGGATTTTTATAATGGAGAGCAGTCGCAACCAATACCTTATACATTAAAACTATGTACTGGGAATACCTATAGTAAGTTTTGGAAAGCAGAAGTAAAGGTTGTTGATTTATTGACCAATGATGAAGTTACTGAAATTATAGAGGTGTATGATAAAAAATGTAATGTAATATTAGAAGATGTAAGAACTTATTGTAATCCTTCGTTAGAAGTTACAAAATGTCATACAGAATGTAATGATTCAAATTATGCATTTCATATACATAATGAAGATCCTAATACTGAGGGGGCTTTTAATTATTCTTATAGTTATTATGATAGTGGAACAAATACATGGAGTGAATATATAGATGTTAGTGATACAAATGGAGTATTTTGCCCGAAACTATATGCCTTGGCAGGAATAAATTGTGTGAGTGGATATGCACAAAATATTAGAATAAAATATAAAATAATTAATAAAGCTACTAGTGTCACTTGCGTTGGAGAAGCTGTTGTAGTTTTAGATTGTATACCTACAAGTGATGTGCCTAATTATACTATTTCAACAATTAATTCAAACCTATTACCTGTTGTGAGTAATGGAAATACAGTTGTTGAGTTGGGTGTAAGTGGCGAAGTAATTTCAGTTATAAATCTAATCGGAGAGTAAGGTTATGAAAAATTCATTTTTAAAGATAGTAAGCATACTTATTTTTGGAGTATTGAGTATTTCTCAAGCACAAGAGCATGCACCACAAACATCAGAAAACAGGAATTGGTTAAGTAAAGCAAGTTTTGATTTTTCAGGAACAACAATATCTAAAGGAATAAATTATTTTAATTTTTTAGGTAAACCTACACAATCCCAAAGTTTTGATGTTTTATCGGGTAAAGTTTGGAATTCTCAAGCTATGTATGACTACCATGGTAGGTTAGCATTACAAACACTGTCAGCACCTAAAGGAACAAATTTTGGTTATGAAAACAATTTTATTAGAAGATCTGGAAGCGATAATTTTGATATAACTAATTTTGATACACCAACAACAATCGATAGTCCTACAGCAGTAGGTTTCTCTCATGTAAACACATTAGGTTGGTATTACGGAAAATGGAATGATTTAGACTTATATCAGGATATTACTTCTTATCCTTATACAAGAAGTGTGTATAGTGAACTTAGACTTGGGCAATTAAAAAAGATTATTGGAGGAGAGCCAGTAACATATACAGACCCGGTAACCAATACAACTTCATCAAAATGGTTAAATAGCTATAGTTTTACAATGCCTGCAAGTTCCGAATTATCATCTGGAGTTGCTTTTTCAGAATCAAAATATAATGGTGATGTTAAAGTTGTAAAAACTGTTTCGAAAGATGTACATGGAATAGAATCGGTTGTTTTTACTGATACTGATGGGAAAACACTTGCTGCCGCTAGAAGTGGTAATGAGTCTGGGGATAATACAGTTCAGCGATTAATTTCATTAAAGATAGATGAGCTAGGATATGTAGATATTCACATACCACATGGGTGTTCTGGTGTTACAATAACTAACCCAGATGCAATTACGTTAAAAGTATTTGATTTAATAACAGAAGAGTTAATACCTGAATATACAGACTTTGGAGCGTTACCTGCTGGTTTTTATAGGATAGCAGTCGCTAATTATTTAAGTTATGTATATAATGAAGCTAATCCTATACAAATTGGCCATTATGAGAATTATTATGACTATTCATTAAACTACTATGATAAAGCAGGTAAGTTATTAAAATCTACCCAGCCTAATAGTAGATTTATGGCAAGTAATTACGAGTACAATACTTTAGGTCAGTTATTAAAAACCGATAGTCCAGATGAAGGGGAAGCTGAATTTTTATATAGAAAAGATGGACAAATTCGTTTTTCACAAAATAGCAAGCAAAAAACGAATAGCGAATTTTCATATACGAATTATGATCAGCTAGGTAGACCAGTTGAAAGTGGTGTTTATAAAGGAGCTATTCCTTTTATGAGTACAGATGTGATGGTTTCCGGAATACCAATGTCAGCACAAGGAAATTCGGTAACCCTAAAAGATAAAATAGGTGTGTCAGAGTTAAATGGAGTGATAACAAATACAGCTTCAGGGTGGGGGAATTCAGGGTTTGCATCTGAAGAAACTATCCTTGGAAATGGTTGGGTTCATTTTAAAACTACTGAAAATGTAAATTTAGTTGTCGGCTTATCTACAGATAATACCAATGCTGATAAAAGTACAATAGACTACGGAATATTTTTACAAAATAATCAAATTTATATCATAGAAAATGGAATTATTCGTAATAACGGATTGCCATTTGGAGCGTATACAACAAATACAATATTCAGAATTAGTCGTACTGGAAATACAATTACTTACATGAAGCAAGTTGATACGGGTAGTTTCTCTTTTTTGCAAACTATATATACATCACAAATATATACTACCGAAACACTTTTAGTTGATGCTGCCTTGGAAGTAACTGGTAACTCAATTAATAGTTTACGTTATTTTAGTAGTTATAACGCGAATAATTTAATAGACAACTTAGATGGTTTAGATGATGCGGATTGTTACGAGCAACATTTTACATTATATGATATTCCTGATGGAAGTTTAAGTGATGGATTAGACGCTTGTGGTTTGTCCTCATCGGTATATAAACAGCAATTTGTATCAGGTAATGTATCTAGAGCCCATACATTAAAACCCAAAACATCTACTACCTGGTATAGTTATGATGTGTATGGAAGAGTAACTTGGTTAGTGCAAGATATTGAAGGGTTAGACTGTTTAAAAACAATTGATTATACTTATGCTGACGCAACTGGACAAGTTGTAAAAGTAGATTATCAGCGTCATAACAAAACTGAACGTTTCATTCACCAGTATGAATATAATGTAAAAGGGCAATTAGCAAAAGTAAGTGTGTCAAGGGATGATATTAGTTTTGTTGAACAAGCTGAATACAAGTACAGTGAAAGTGGTAGTTTAAAGAGGACTGAAATAGCGGATAGGTTACAAGGAATTGATTATGTGTATAATTTAAATGGGCAATTAAAAGCAATTAATGATCCTTCATTGGATAGTGCATTAGATCCAGGCCATGATAGTCCAGCTACAACAGGATTTAATACAGATGTTTTTGGTTTTGCGGTTGATTATCATCAAAAGGATTATAATAGACCAAATCCACCTACACCTGTAACGACATCATTAAATGGGCAAAATCAATATAATGGTAATATAAAAGCAGCTAGATGGAACACTAAAGACGCAGGAACCCCACAAGGCGCATACACCTATCAATATAATAAAAATAATTGGCTAACTGGAGCTGTATTTGGTACAGCTACAAATGGAGGAGTGATTACTCCAAATTCAAACCAAGATTATAATGTATCAGGTGTTGCATATGATGCTAACGGGAATATTCAAAACTTAAATAGGAACGGGTATACTAATACTGCAGGAACTAATGCAATGGATAACTTTACATATAACTATGATGGTGGAGGTAATAAGTTAAAAAGTATTACAGATTCAAATGATAATACGGATGTTAGTCGATATGATGATTTAAAAAATCAAACTAGTATAGACCCTAGCATAACAAATTATGTATATAATAACATTGGTCAGTTGGTTGTTGATATTAATGAAAAAGTAGGTTATGAATACAATGCATCAGGTTTGGTAACTAAAGTATTTGAATTTGGAACTCAAGGACTGCCTTCAGATGATTATTCAGTAATTTATTTTAATGATTATTCTGCAGGACTAGGTTCTGATCCTAATCCATGGGTTATTTCAACAGATGGAAGTAAAGTGCTTTTAAATAGTTTTATAAAAACATTTAACCCAAATTTATTAAAGTGCTCAGGTTTAGAAAACACCTACGGAAAACACTTAGGGTTTCATAACATGACGGCTCCAAAAACAGCCACGAAAAGTTTTCGAACAATACCAAATGCAACACATAAATTAAATTTAGATGTAATTGTAAGGCAGTATGCACCTCCATATGATGGGGTATTTGAAATCCCAGAGTATACTCCAATGGGATATGTAATAACTGTGAAAACTGCAACTGGTGTTGTTTTAAGCTCTGTAACTTATAATAGTGCTTTAGCTATTATTGATGACCCTGAAATTTCAGATTGCAATGAGTTTTATGATGAACACAATGAGTTAACTTTTGTACCAACAGAGGAATCAGTATTAGTTGAAATTAAGTTATTAGAACCAGCGAACAGTAACAAAGTTTCTGTATCAGAAGAGAGTATATCTGGTAAAATAGCACCGTTTGGCCGTTATATAGGTATTGACAATGTACAGTTAGAAGTAAATGGTACATTACGCATGGCTATTCAATATAATGATAGAGGGCAGCGTGTTCGTAAAGATGCTTATTATTTTTATTATGGAAGCACAAACACTTTTTATGTTCGTGATGTTTCTGGAAATATTATAGCAATTCATGAAAAGTCTCAAGCAGATAGATCAATGACGCCGTTAGCTGTAAAGGAATACCCAATTTACGGAGCCAA
>Ga0209291_1003417_pt1 | contig 11803 bp, 9 predicted proteins | sample GOMGulsemesocosm_FD_184633 | JGI IMG/M metagenome (GOLD analysis project Ga0209291, IMG submission 184633) | Methane-oxidizing microbial communities from mesocosms in the Gulf of Mexico - GOM9B Gulf of Mexico (SPAdes) (version 2) | ecosystem: Environmental > Aquatic > Marine > Cold seeps | place... | reverse complement strand
CGGCCATTACCATCAAAATATGGATGAATGTAAACAAAAATAAAGTGCCCTAATACAATGCGAACCGATGGGTTTTGTTCTTCTATTAATAAGTCGAAAAGTGCGGGCATCATCTCTCTAACAGCCAATACTGTTGGCGGGGTATGTTTTGATTTTCGAATATATACTGGCCCTGTTCGGAAGCCGGCTAAGTCTGATTGTTTTATGATGCCGGCAGCAACACTTGGTCCAAATAAAGCTAAATACCAATCTGAATGAGTGGTTTCTAATATTTCCCCTGTGTTTTGGCCTGCTAATACTTGTTCAACCGCTAGCTTTACTAGTTGAAAGGCGTCCCAATAACCTTTGGCTGCCATTGCATCTACATGCTTTTGGCTGTCATTAGGTTGTTCAGGATCCCAATTTCCTGACCGTACATGTTCAATTAACTCGTGCGTTACTCGATAACCTTCAATCGATAGCGAGTGATAAGCGTCGGTAACAAACTTGTCTTCTACTTCAGTTAAATAATCTTGTACATTAATGTTAGTGGCTGGCGCAGCAGGAAAATGGGCTATCACATCTGTTCGCATGCTGTGCCACAGCAAGCGCAGTCTATTAGCGTAAGGTGAAACCTCACGGCGACCAAAAGTAATATGGGTTTGATCTTCAAACGGGTCGACTTCTTTTATTTTAAAGTCTGCTGCAATCATGCCGTTAATGATGTTATTAGCAATTAAGTCTCTACCAATATTGCGAAATGCCCCTGCTAGTCGGCCTGCACTGGCAATATGACCACCATCAAGCAATAGACTTAATACCTCTGAGGCATCTGTCACCATTGAAAGTAGTGTTCTCATTTGAATTGGTTTTTGGACAAAGGTGTTTTTAGCACAATACACTAAACTTGCTGCCAAGCTATAGACTCTTAAACCATCGATTATGGTTAAGTGTACTGGTGGTGGCATTGAAGAGCGAATATCAAGAACCGACGTATTGTGGATTAAATTGGTTGGCTTGTTTCGTCCTTTAGGCGAACGTACTAATAACTGAGGTGGTACGGTTTTATCGCCAATGTGAATTTGTATTGATTGCTCAGGTGATAAACACCAACGTTGTTCAAGACGCTCATCTAAATATGCTCCACAAAAATCCCAAAAAGACGTATACCAAGCGGTGCTATCGCCTTGTTGTTCATCGGGACTTGCAGGAATAAACCAACCTCGCATTACTTCTTTGATGAAGCCGTGTCTGGTTAAGCGTTCTCTGTCGGTACGATTAAGCATTTTAGATTGCACAGCAATAATACCGCTATCTTGCAGTTGCTTTAATTGTTCCAGAGAGTGTGCCAGTTTTTCAGAAACTTGGTTCATATTAGTGCCGTTAGCTTTTAGTGAGTTCGCTTGTTAGCTTTTAGTGTATATCATGATTAGCTTTTAATGCAAACTTACGTTGTTTTTAGACATTAAAAAAGCGCAGCCATTAAATGTAATGGTTGTCTTACCTTTCCACTTTATCTTGCTACTTTCCCTGAATAAAAGGGGCACACATTTTTTATCATTGAAAAGTTAAATTCGGGACAGTCACAAAAATATCATGCCAAAGAGCGTATCAGCCATTGGTGGCAAACCGCTTGGCTCGATAATAGCGATGAGCAAGTTAGAAAACAGTCCTTCGCTCAAGCCAATATCGCATTGCACAAAGCGAATAAAGCCCAATAGGGATTGGTCTTAAGAGTATCTTATTTCACCATCATCACTCTCTAAAAATGATAAGCCCAGCCTAGTGATAGTTCATTGTGGCGTAAATTATTTAGGGTGGTGGTTTTGGCTTTTAGACTGAGGGTGGAGTTGTCAATGCCGTATAGCGCGTAGGTTAGCGATAGCGATTGTTTGATGTGGCTTGATGAAAACTGGCCGTAGGATGCGCGGTATTCGGCGATGGCTTTGCCGTTGCCGACGACGTTGATGATGGCGCCAACGTGTGGCTCGACATAGGCAAAGCTGTCTTTTAGGTTGGTTGCAAAGCCTAATCCCATCATGCCGTATAGCATGATGTCTTTGTGTATTCTTGTGGTTTTTCCGGCGGCGAACGCGATTTCTGCAATGCCTTTGCTATCGAGTTGTTGGTCGAGCATGTGGTGATAACCAAGGTAGAACGAGCCTGACAATGGCGAGGCGGTATTGCTGATTGGTAGGTAAGATTTTACCGAATATAGGTCCAGGCTTTGTATTTTTAGTGACTTTTCATCAATGTTGGCGCGCAGGGTTAGTTCGGCTATTTTGAGCTCTGACTCAGAAAAATACTGGCGGTTGTCATTGGTTAGACTGTGAGAAGCCGGTAAGAATGAAAAGTCGATTAGGCTTTGGTTAGCGGCGTGATGCAAGGTGAGTTCGACCGCGCTGTCTTGTGGTGATTTGACCGGATCTTTGTATTCGGTGAGATCGATGGTTAGCTGACTTTTATCAAATGAGGCGATAACTTCTTTTAGCGCCGATATTCGTGGGCTGGGCAGTTGGCTGACGATGTCTTGATTGTTTAGTAATAGGCTGATGTATTGTTTGGCCAGTAGCGCGTCTGTTTGTGGCAGGGCGTTAACATCGGTCGTTTTTCCATTAAATACCCAAGCGTCGATGGTGGCGATTAAGCCGTCATCCATCTCTTGAGTTAGCATGTTGAGCTCCCAATCGGCACCTAGGGTTACGGTTTTATGTTCGATCATGCCGTGTTTGGTGGCGGCTTTGATGACGTCTATCGGGCTAACGAAGAATATCTCTTGGTCTTTTAATTCTGGTTTGGCGATCGACAGGATATAGAGTGTGAGTGTCGCGCAATTGTAACTTTGAAATAGGTATTGGATATCTAGGCCTTTGAGCTCCCAAATATGGTATTTGATCAGTTGTTTGTTGTAATCGTCGAGTGCTAGTTGATAGGTCCACAGGTTGCGACCTTCTTTCTTGGCGTAGATGTCGGCATCGACAGTGTAAGGCCTAACGATGAAGAAGCCTTCCATGCCGCCAACCATGCCATCGTAAATTAATCGAAATGGGTTGAGGGTATGAAACTCACTGAAAAATGAAATGGAATGTTCGACGTCATTTTCTCGGATGTTTTTGCCACTGACTTTCATAAAAGAGTGGCCCATCATGCTCGCCGCGGATGATAGTACTTCGGATGCGAAGACTAGGGATACTTGGTCAAACGGTACGTGTTGGCGATATTTTTGAAACTCAGGGCACTGGCTGTTGTTGGTTAAGTCGAGTGTCGGGAGGGCAAGGTGTTGGCTTAAAAATAATAACCGAGCGGGAAATCGACACGTTGCGGCCAATGGCTGTTGATGGAATAGTTCGAGGGTTTTGGTCATTTCTGCTTGCAGGGTAAACTGATGGTGACTGAGCAGAAATTGTTTATCTATTATTTGTGGCGTGCCATCGCGTAGGTGAAGCAATGCTTGCCATTTGGGAGATTGATAGAGTTTTAAGTGGTTGGCTTGTGTTACAGCATCGGTCAAGGGGGACGCATGCGCCGCACTTAGTGGTAATAGAAATAAAGCCAGCATCAGCCAGCTTTTTATTTGGTGAGTAAACAACTTATTAGACTAGTTAATAATGTTGTTTATTCAGGACAGCTAATTTCTACTAAATCAGCGTAATTCCACATTTTACCCGTTGATGCATCAGTTGTTGAACCTAGTAGGCCGCCAATGATGATGTTACCAAAGAATGCTGGTGCGATGTTTTTCTTGATTGGTGTTGTGCTGTCACAACCGGCTTCGCTTGTGCGAACAACTTTGTCTTTGCCGTCACGTAGTACCGTTACCATACCTGGTGCCATGATAGTTTTATCATCAACGGTTACTTCAAATGATTTGTTGTTGCTAGCGCTAACGTTGATTGATTGCTGTTCTGCTGTCATTACACTTGCACAGCCAGACGCTAAGAACGCTACGCTTAATCCAATAATTAAACCTTTCATTAAATCCCTCTCTATATTTTTATAATGGTGACCAACAGTATTAATAGGTTATTGAGGTGAGCTTGCAAGATGTCTTGCGCCCAACCAAACTATTAATACGGTCGAATTTATCTCTGCTTTTGCGTGACGGATAATACTGACGAAATTGCTATTTGTCTAATTATTTTAGATAGATAGCGTATCTTATGTACGGAGAAATCATTATAAATAAAACATAAGATCAGCGGATGGTATTAATTCATGCCGCATGTGGCAAGTCAGACAGAGATGCTTAGCGCGCCGTGGCCCCCTCCATGGGGCTTGGGCAGCCCGCCAAGCTTGTTTTGTGATAATATTTGTCCTGCTATCGACTCATTGAATTGAATTTTACTTCAGTTGCGCGTTGATTGAATGACAGACCCACGCATTGAGCGTTACCTTGTTTCCATCACAATTCTAAACATATATTTCCATAATGATGGAAATATCTTGATCTCAAATAAATGATTCGACTATACTGGAATTGTCGTAATTTAAATCAAAGGAAATTTTAGTCATGTTTGAACCATCATCCCAATTTTTAATCATGCTTGAGGAAGCGTTAGGAATGTTCGCCTATTTAGCGGTTGAGCTAACCCTATTGTATTTAATTATTAGTTATTTAGTCGGTGTATTGCAGGTCTATATCACCCCTGAGAAAGTTCAGCGAACGTTGAGTTCTAAGAATGGTAGGGGATATTTTATTGCTGCGCTACTCGGTGCTGTGACGCCGTTTTGTTCATGCTCTACGATCCCATTTTTACGAGGATTATTGCGAGCACGTGCGGGCTTTGGACCATTAATGGTGTTTTTGTTTTCCAGTCCGTTGCTTAACCCAGTGATTATTGGGTTGATGGTGGTGACGTTCGGGTTAGATGTGGCGGTGTTCTATTTTAGCATTGCGATGATTGTCTCGGTGACGGCGGGTTTCATGTTGGAAAAATTAGGTTTTGAGCGGTATGTCCGCGAAGAGGCTTATGTTGAACCCAGTACCGATTGCGGCGCTAACAAGGCTAATGACAACGCGCCTGAGCCTACTATCACTGAGCAGCCTAATCGGTGGTTAGTTATTTGGCGTTCGACGTGGAAGGATTTTAAGCAGACGTTGCCGTACTTGTTAATGGGGATCACTATTGGCTCTCTGATTTATGGCTTTGTGCCGACTGAGCTTATCGTTGAATATGCCGGTGAGAATAAATGGTATGCGATCCCTGTTGCGGCGGTGATTGGTATTCCGTTGTATATCCGTGCTTCTGCGGTGATCCCGTTAAGTGCTGGTTTAGTGCAAAAAGGCATGGCGTTGGGGTCGGTGATGGCGTTGATTATTGGCAGCGCTGGCGCGAGTCTCACCGAAGTTATTTTGCTGAGATCTATTTTTAGAATCCAGATGATCGCTGCATTTTTAGTGGTCGTGTTAGGAATGGCGATGACGGCTGGTTATCTCTATTCGCTCTTCTTTTAATTCACTTTTAGTGTAGGTAATCATATGAAAAATAGTAAAGACGTTATTGTTATTGGCGCGGGTCCGATTGGGCTTGCCGCTGCGGCGCAATTAGTCGCCAAGGGTCTCAACCCTGTGGTGTTAGAGCAAGGGGCGAGTGCTGGTGAAGCTATGTTGGCGTGGGGGCATGTGAGGGTGTTTACGCCTTGGTCGTATATGATCGATCATACGGTCGCTGCGATGCTTGGCGATAGTGGCTGGCAATCGCCTGATTTAGATCTCTTGCCAACGGGGCGTGAAATTGTTGAGCAATATCTGTTACCCGCCGCCGCGATGCCGTCATTGGTGGATAAAATTAAGTATCATTCGACGGTGATTGCAATCGCGAAAGAGAACCACAGCAAGCAAACAACCAATACTCGTGATGATGCGCGTTACGTTGTGCACTACCGTGATTTGCACGGCGAGGTACAGGTAATTATTGCCGATGCCGTTATCGATGCGTCGGGCACTTGGTCGAGTCCTAATCCGATTGGACTTGACGGTTTAGCGGTGCCGGGCGAACGTGAAAATCAGGCAATGATTAGTTATGGCATGCCTGATTTACTCGGCGCCCAACGCCTCGACTATGCAGATAAGAAAACGCTCGTTATTGGTGGTGGTCATTCGTCGATGAATATTGCGTTGTCGCTGATTGAATTGCAGCAGCAAAGTGCTCAGACCAAAATATTTTGGGGATTGCGCACCAACAATATCGACAAGCTTCTTGGTGGTGGCATTAACGATCAGGTGCCAGCGCGTAAAAAGCTCGGGATTGGCGCTAAGAAAGCGATGGCCAGTGGTGCGTTAACGCTATTATCAGAGATGAAGGTGCAACGTATTGAACAATCGGCACATGGTCTTAATGTTACGTTAATTAGTGAGGGCGTGGCGCAGGTGATTAACGTTGACCGCATTATTGTGGCGACAGGATTTCGGCCTAATCTTGAGATGTTGCGAGAGTTAAGATTGGATATTGATTCTGTGGTTGAAGCGCCCGTTCATCTGGCGCCATTAATCGACCCGAACCTCCATAGCTGCGGTTCGGTGCGTGCCCATGGCGTTGAAGAGTTAGCTCATAAGGATAAAAATTTCTTTATCGCGGGAATGAAGTCTTACGGTAGAGCCCCGACGTTTCTAATGTTGACGGGATATGAGCAGGTTCGCTCCATTGTCGCTGAGCTGGCTGGCGATCATCAGGGCGCAAGGCAAGTTGAATTGTTCATGCCCGATCACACCACGAACAATAAGTCGTGTTGCGCAGGATGAGTGTGTGACAAAAGCCGGTTAGTAAAACAACCGGCTTTTTTTGCGCTAATTAACAGCTGGTTGTGCTATCTGTTGTCACTTCGTTGGCGCAACATTGGTCTTGTAAAAAATCAATTAAACCCACCAAAATATCGTATTGTGGTACGCAATATAGCACGCGACCTTCACGGCGTTGCACGACTAACCCAACCGAGACTAGACGGGTGATGTGGTGCGATAATGTTGATGCCGGAACGTCAAGAGCCGATTGTATTTCACCCACGGGCACGCCATTGCGACCGCCTTTGATGAGATGTTGAAAAATCGCTAATCGGGTCGTATGCCCCAACTCTGCAAGTCGCTTAGCAGCGTTATCAAGATCCATGACCAAACTCCAAAATATGTAATAGTTCCATATTACTAGAGCTATTGAGAGAAGGCAAAGCCAAACGGTAACGACATCGCTGCTTGCTGGTCATAACATCAAGCTTGTTCGATAGTATTAATGACTGTGCTTAACGAATACGGTTAGAATACGAGTTGGATATAAATGTTAGGAAACTGTCATGTTTAAAGGATTAAAAATAGCATAGTTGATCGGATTAGTGTTTGTGACTAGTGCGATGTTTTGCTAAAAATACCGACATGATAACCCCTGATTCTTACGGGTATCTTTAGTGTGGTTAAACTACATTTAAATGCGCATTAAAATGTAAATCACTACACTTTCGTGTGCTTTAGGTGTGCTGGTTGGTTACTTAATGTCTTTAAACCAAAATAACTGCTTAAATAACGTATTGGCTTTAAAAGGTTGTGGGTCTAATCGTGACTTTTGTTCAATGGTAATAAAGCCAAAGAATGCCCAAAATCTTTCTAGCATTCGTATGTTATATGCTCTTAATGCTTCTTCCTGTGGTGTTGAGTAGGGGTCTTCGCAGAAATCTTCAATCGCCATTGGGAAACGATCTAGGATGTCGCGGGTGAAGTCATCGGTGGTGAGTGAGCGATTTTCTTGCTGATAAAACGCCAGTTGTCTTAATGAGAAAAAGGTTGAGCGGGCGATAAATTGTGAATCAGCCATGCGGTCTTCGTAGCCCCAATTATACGTTTCAATGTAGTATTCAAATAACGTTTGGTAGAGCGCGATGATGCTCAGGCCCTGACCTTTTTTGGTGATTGAGTAGTGATTTTTTTGAAATTTTATGATGCCTAAATCTTTAAGCAGCAGGCGAATAACATTGAGCTTTACAAAATCATCTTCTTTTTTAACGACTTGAAAACCATAGATTAAACCTTGTTCTATAAGTTGTTCTCGGCATTGGGCGAAGACATGTTGTACGGCTTTTGCCGGCAAGTTTCCTTTGGCGGTGGCCTTTAGGGGGCCATTATTGAGCAGTTCGATTAACGGCAAACAAATTTGCATCATTGGCGTTTCAATTAATGCTTGCTCGTCGATATTTTTTTGCCAACCTAACAACGATTGATTCGCTAAAGGCTCGTGCAGCATGTCGTGGACCTGGCTAGGTGATAGTCCGTTAAAATCTGGCGGTGGGCGGCTGTTTTGTGTCTCGACGTGCTGCGCCATAAACGAATGCATTTCTTCAATGCTGCCGAAATTTTGTTGTTCCATGATTGTTTGCAGTTGTTCGATGGTATCACTGACCGCTGCCAGTGCAGGTTTATTGAGTAAACAACATTTTTTGTGTTTTTTGCCACTGCCGCATGGGCAAGGATCGTTACGTGATATTTTTATCATGGATTCTGCTACTTTAGAATGAATTAGCGCTATTATACTGTTAATTTTAAATCTCACACCTCAAACTTAAGGAAGCCCATTGAACGTTCAGATATTACCTGAGATTAATTCTATTGCTGCGGATGACTGGCAGACGGTTAGTTGTGGTGACGAGGTGTTTAATCAACAGCCTTTTTTACACGCTTTAGAGCAATCTGGTTGTGTTGGTGGCGATAGTGGTTGGCATGCCTATCATTTACAATTTAGTGATGATGACGGCTTGCAAGGTGTTGTGCCTGCCTATGTTAAAACCCATTCGTGGGGGGAGTTTGTGTTTGATTGGGCTTGGGCCGAGGCGTTTGAGCAGCATGGTCTTGAGTATTACCCGAAGCTGGTTTGTACCACGCCGTTTACGCCAGTCAGTGGCGACAAGGTGTTGTCGTCATCCTTTGGTCATGGCGATGTGTTGGGGACGTTATCGCAGCTGTGTGAAGCGCAATCGCTCAATAGCTGGCATATGTTGTTTTGTCCTAAAATCGAATCGCTGCCAAACGATGTGTTTGAGCGTCATACGGTGCAGTTTCATTGGTTTAATCGTGATTATGTCGACTTTGAGCATTTCTTGGCGAGTTTTACGGCGCGCAAACGTAAGAATACCCGTAAAGAACGATTGTCGATTGCTCAGCAAAACATTGAGATTGTGCAGTTAACCGGCGCCGATATTGGTGATGATGAACTCGAGTTTTTCTTCTTATGTTATCAGCAGCCTTACCTTAAGCGTGGTCACACCCCTCATTTGAATAAAGCGTTCTTTAAACAGCTCTTTGTGCAGATGGCGGATAATGTGCTGTTGGTGGTGGCGAGTCATCAGGGGCGTTTTGTTGCTAGTGCGTTGTTTATGTTTGATAGCGCGCAGTTGTATGGGCGCTATTGGGGCTGTGTTGAGGAGTTTAATAATCTCCACTTTGAGCTGTGTTATTACCAAGGCATTGAGTTTTGCATTGCCAATAATCTCGCGAGCTTTAATCCCGGGGCACAGGGTGAGCATAAGATAAAGCGCGGCTTTGAACCGGTGACGACTTATTCTTATCATTGGGTGAAGGAGGCTGGCTTCAGGGCGGCGATTGCTGACTTTTGTCGCCATGAGCGTGAAGATTTAGCGCAATATTTTGTGTCTTGTCAGCAAGCCTTGCCGTTTAAGTCGTCTGAAGGCGCTTAACAAAGGTTAACAATCTGTTATTGGCGGGCATCTCATTGTCGCTGGTTAGTGTCAGTCCGGCAGATTGTGCGAGCATTAAGATTTGTTCGATGTCGCGAATACCACTGGCGCTATCTCGGGCTTGCAGCCAATCATTAAAATCCCTATTGCTGGTGCTAGTGAATTGGCCGTTGTAGTTAAATGGCCCGTAGATACATAGTTTACCATTATCGCTGAGGTGGTTAGACACGCCATTAAAGAACGCTGTTACTAATGGCCAGCTCACGATGTGTAGTGTGTTGGCAGTGAAGATGGCATTGACGTTGGTCATGGGCCACGGGTGATTAAGGTCTAGTGCGATCGGCTGTTTAATATTATCATGCGCTGCGTCGGCCAGCCATTGCTTGATGCCTTGATGGTTAATGGCCAGATCGCTCGGTTGCCAGCTGAGGTGCGGCAGGTGCTGAGCAAAATACACCGCATGTTGTCCGGTGCCAGAACCAATCTCGAGTACCTGTGAAACGTCGCTAAACTCTTTTTTTAGGATGTTGATGATCGGCTGTTGGTTGTTCGCGCATGCTTGAGAATAAGGTTTTGTCATGTTTTTTAATTATATAGGTTGGCTGGCATTATCTTGATGGTAACACGAAATAATTTGTAGTGATTAAACTGATGAAGATCACTTTAAATCAACGATTTTATCGGGTAACTTAGGATCTGTTGTTTGCGTGTCATATTAAGCATAACATTAGATTATGATGATAAAGGGGAGCATTAGATGGGTAAAGTAGTGTTAGATGATTTATTAATGGCGATAGAGACCGTGGCCTCTGGTGAGCAGTGTGGCACTGAGATCTTAGCCTATGTTTGCAGCCAAACCGGTAAAGTTTGGACCGCTGGTGATGAGGATTATAACGAGGAACCGTTGCCAGATGATCTTGGCAGCAATCCGCAATATCTTATGGCGCCAGATAAGCGCGATCTACCGTTAGGTCGCAATGTCGCGCTTGATTTTGTTAAAGCGTATATGCCGCATGAAGTGGAGCGTGTTTATGGCTTCTTTCGTCGTAAAGGCGCCTATGCTAATTATAAAAATTTGTTAGCTGAGCAAGATTTATTAGAGTCTTGGTATGAATACGAAGAGTTGCAAACGATGACGTGTTTGCAGCAATGGTGTGAGGTTAATGACCTTGGCGTTTCTGTCCCCGAGTCGTAGTTAACTGGCAACTTATTTCATTTGAATTTATACTCATGTCCTCTTCTTCTACTAAAGTATAAAAACAATGAAAAAATTATTGGGATTAACTCTTTTAGCCGCTGGCGTTCTTGCCGGTTGTGATTCAAAACCAACGGCTGTTATGCCTGACGTTGCAGCGACGAACTCTGTACAAGATGTTGCTCTTAGCTACGATAGCATTAACAAAGAGCAACTGATTGAGCATATTAAAGTGCTTGCTTCAGATGAGTTTGAAGGGCGCGCGCCATCAAGTAAGGGTGAAAAACTAACGCTTGATTACCTGACCTCTCAATTAACCGCGATTGGCTTTAAGCCAGGCAATGGCGATAGCTTCTTGCAAGCTGTGCCTATGGTCTCTATTGAGGCTTCTCCTGAGATGAGCCTGTCTATTGGCGGTAAAGAATATAAGTATGGCGAAGAGATGGTCATGGGCTCGAGCCGTATTACGCCTTCTTCGAGTATTAAAGATTCGGAATTAGTGTTTGTTGGTTATGGTGTTAACGCCCCAGAATATCAATGGAATGATTACCAAGGCTTGGATGTGACGGGCAAAACGGTTGTTATCTTAGTGAACGATCCTGGCTTTGCTACGCAAGATCCTGCGATTTTTAATGGTAATGCGATGACTTATTACGGTCGTTGGACTTATAAATATGAAGAAGCGAGCCGTCAAGGCGCTGCTGGTGCGATTATCGTTCATGAAACTGATGCCGCGTCATATGGCTGGTCTGTGGTTGAACATTCTTGGACTGGTGCTCAGTTTGGTTTTGTTCGCGAAGACAATAACATGGGCCGTGTGGCGGTTGAAGGTTGGGTTAACAACGAGGTCGCGGTACAAATATTCAAGGATGCTGGTTTAGATTTTGCTGAAATGAAAGCGAAAGCGGCGCAAGGTAGCTTCCATGTTGATATGGGTGAGCTAACGGCGTCGGT
>Ga0209291_1003416_pt1 | contig 11803 bp, 8 predicted proteins | sample GOMGulsemesocosm_FD_184633 | JGI IMG/M metagenome (GOLD analysis project Ga0209291, IMG submission 184633) | Methane-oxidizing microbial communities from mesocosms in the Gulf of Mexico - GOM9B Gulf of Mexico (SPAdes) (version 2) | ecosystem: Environmental > Aquatic > Marine > Cold seeps | place... | reverse complement strand
AGGTGAGATGGCTGAGTGGTCGAAAGCACCGGTCTTGAAAACCGGCAAGGGTTTGTAGCCCTTCTAGAGTTCAAATCTCTATCTCACCGCCATATTTAGAAAAGCCCGTTAATCGTAAGATTAACGGGCTTTTTGCTTTCTGAAATTTATAATCGCTAGCGAAAGGGTTTGTAGTGCTATTCCTTCGAATAGAGTTCAAACTTCTATCTCACCGCCACATTTAGAAAAGCCCGTTAATCGTAAGATTAACGGGCTTTTTGCTTTCTGAAATTTATAATCGCTAGTGAAAGGGTTTGTAGTGCTATTCCTTCGAATAGAGTTCAAACTTCTATCTCACTGCCACATATAGAAAAGCCCGTTAATCGTAAGGTTAACGGGCTTTTTGCTTTCTGAAATTTATAATCGCTAGTGAAAGGGTTTGAAGTGCTATTCCTTCGAGTAGAGTTCAAACTTCTATCTCACTGCCACATATAGAAAAATCTGTTAATCACAAGGTTACCGGGCTTTTTGCTTTCTGAAATTTATAATCGTTAGTGAAAGGGCTTGTAGTGCTATTGCTTCGAGTAGAGTTCAAATTTTTATTACACCGCCATATGCTAAGAAACTACAACTTTAACAAGTCACGGTTTATGCCTGTCATGTATTAAAGTTTCAATAGTATTCTTCTTAAAGCTTGATACTTTACGGTTAGAGATACTATCCATTATTTTCATTTAGTCATTTAGTCATTGAGTTTATTTAAGCTCATTGGCCTTTCGGTATTTACCTTGATAGTCAAAAAGTCTTTCTTTAATACGCCAGTAATATTTTTGTTTTCTGGCGATGACAAAGTCTGGACATGGCAGTATGTTGTTTAGCTTTAAAGCTTGCTCTAGATTTGTTACATCAAACGACTCAGATGAACCCAGTTGAATGTTAATTTTAGTGCTTAGGCGTTTAGAAAAGATATCGTTAAACGCTTTAACCTGATTAGGCCTAGAAAAGTCAAAAGACTCATTAAGCTCCGCCCCTTCTTCATCATGGTAAATGATTTTTAACTTATCAGCGCCTTTATCACTTACCTTTGTTAAATTAAGGCCTGAGCAGCGAATAATTTTTGAATCTTTAAGTTGAAGTGCTTTTTTTAGCATATCATCGGGATCGACTAAGACCTCAAAGCACTGTAAACAAGTACGAGCAGCGATGTCATTTTCACCACCACAGTGAGGGCACTCTTTAAAGACAAAGCGATATTTACATTGACTTTCTGTAGCTTGCAGCTCACTTGGTGAATTGACGAGGCCTTGACATCGCCTGCCGTAGTGCTCAACTAAATAACCGTCGTCATCACAAATTCCCCAAAATGTATTGGGAAATTCACAACTAGGGCAAACAACTTGCACTGGCTGACTTTTACTATTCGGCTTTTTCTCACCTACTTCTGGATGATAGAGGTCAAAATCATTGCCGGTATAGTCGATCACCAAGCAATCTTTTTTGTTATCACTCAATCGTAGGCCACGACCTATGATTTGTTGATAGAGACTAACCGATTGTGTTGGACGTAATATCGCAATCATATCGACATGGGGCGCATCAAAACCAGTGGTTAATACCGAGACATTAACTAGATATTTAATGTCTTTTCGTTTGAATGCCTTAATTAATTGATCGCGCTCTGTGTTGTCGGTAGCGCCGGTAATTAAAGCACTCAGATTAGCGGGTAAATAACTAAATACTTCTTTTGCATGTTCAACTGTAGCGGCAAATATCATAATACCTTGACGTTTATGGCCTAACTCAATGACCTGTTCAATAATACCTTGAGTCACCCTTGGGTTTTTATTTAATAGATGATTAATATCTGTAGGGTTATATTCGCCAGAAGCGTTTGAACGCAGGCTACTAAAATCGTAGTGTTCTATGGTGGCATCGACTAAATTGGGCTCGGTTAAGTATTTGCGTGTAATTAAATAACGTAACGGTAGTTCATAAATACAGTGTTCGAATGGTCGCTTTTCTTCACTACGCATGAAACCACGATAGTGTTTTTTATAAATCCAGCCCATGCCTAAACGATAGGGGGTTGCAGTTAAACCTAATAATTTTACTTCAGGGTTAACTTGCATCAACTTATCAATAATTTGTTGATACTGGTTACTGTTTGCTCTTTCTTTTGATCCGTAATTTGACCCGTCTTTAGTGTTATCTTTAGACAAGTCAGTACTGGCGAGGTTAACTCGATGACATTCATCAATAATAATTAAGGAGTAGGGCTCATTAAAATCATCTAAATTGCGGGCTGCCGATTGTATGCTGGCGAACGTGACTTGGTGTTGAGTTTCTTTAAGTTTTAACCCTGCTGAATAAATACCAGCAGTAACTCCATAGCTTTCATATTTTTGATGATTTTGCTCAACCAACTCTTTAACGTGAGTAAGCACGAGTATCTTTCGTTTTGCTAAGCGAGCAAGTTCGGCAATGACCAAACTTTTACCTGAGCCAGTAGGTAAAACAATTACCGCAGATTCATTGGTTTTACGAAAGTGTTTGAGCACCTTCGATACGGCTTCTTGTTGGTAATCTCTAAGTTGGAAAACTGCCACGCAGTACTGCTACCTTATGGGGATTTAAAGCCGTTATGATAACAAATCTATTTAGAGATAGTACCAAATGATAAAAAGCTTTTCTCTAATAAAGCCTATTGGCATCAATAACTGAATTTGGTTATATAAAGTAAATGGTTATTGTTTCATTTTGTTTGTATCTTTTATGCATAGGCCAGGGTGAAGATCTATTAAGGAGAAAAGCCTCATGTTTCTTCTATAACAATGAGAATTAGAACTAAGGCTTATAGTATGACTCCTGAAGTGTTCAATGGGGAGAAAGCACTGATCTCAAAATTAATTTGATTAGATGCCGCTAAAAAATTTATTATTGATTAAATGTAGTAGCCCACACTTGTACTGTGGGCTCCTTAGGCAAATGACATTAACTTTAAACTTTTTTGATATTTCCCATATCACTTACTTAGAAAGACTAAATCACTTTGGTAATCGTACATACGGTTGAAACTAATATGCTGCTGATCGTTGCTGACATCGAAATAACGTAAATGTTTGTTGTTTTCTTGTCGCACGGTAAATAAGGCTGAAGTTTGTGCTGTTTCTAAGTTGAAATGTTTAAGCTGATAGTCAGTTTTGGTACTCTCTTGCCAATAAATACCATCATTAAATGCGACCAAACTTCCCCAAGCACTTGACGTTACATTCGAAAGCAATTTTTTTTCTTCTCCCGACTGACGATCTAATTGCCATAAGCCAGAGTTTAGTTTTAATAGGTAGAAAAAACGCCCGTCTGGACTGGCAGCTATACTGATGGCACCTGTTTTAGTGATAGCTTGCTCTGAATGGTTATTGAGATCGTAGCGCGCTATATTAGGGCCCATTTCGCTCATACGTGAAAATAATACTCCTTTTCCCTGGCTGTCCCATACCGGAAAGTACAATTGGTCTTCACCTAAAGGAAGCTCAAACGTTGAATTGTCTTTTAATGTATGAAGTAAAACCTTATTGGAACTTAATATTAATAAGATCTTCGAAGCATCTGGTGACCAGCGAAAATCGATAATATCACCAGAAGCGAGTAATTCATTGGTAACAGGGCGGTATTTTCCAGACGTTGATATCCACAATTGATGTTTACCATTACGGTTAGAAACGAATGCGGCGAGCTGCTTATTCGCAGAATACTGGTGTAAGTAATCTAAATAATTTGAAGCAAATAATGGTTTTCCCGTGGTCAAATAATCAAAGGGTTTTGTAGTTCTTTGCTCAAGTAATGGGTTGATAACTTGGTAAATATTTGACTTTATAGATGACTGAGCCATTGCAATAATATCACTAACAGGGCTGATTACAGGCTGACTAAATATCATATTGGCCTGATGTATTTTCTGATTGCCACCATTTTTATCTGCAATCGATATTCTGCCATGAAAGGCATCAGTGATTAGTAATCTTTCTTCATCGTTAAACCAGGCGAATTCACTAAAAGGAGTTAAACCTGTGAGCCAAGACTGCTTGATATTTTGTTGCAATGAAAATTCATTAATATCCAGTTCAAGGTGACCATTTTTACGTTCCAACATTGCGATGGTTTGTTTATTTGGTGATACGGAAAATACTAAAGGGTAATGGCCTTTCACTTCTTTAAGATATAACGAACTAAGCTGCAACTGGTATAATTTATGCTCTCCCATAGTTTCTATATTTCTATCTGAAAATAACAGCCTGTCGTCATCTAACCAGTGAATTCTCCCTTGGTTGTTATAACCACAGTTAGCTACTTTTTTGCCTTTGCTGATAGTGTTTGGATAGCTAAACTTGCTGACATATAAATGGCATACCGCATCACTTTTGTGAAAGTAGGCAATGTTACTACCATCAGGAGAAAAAGCAGGAGCTAGTTCATCGCCAGAAAATTCTGATATAACAACATTTATTTGCTGTTTTAGTGAGTAAATGGCTAAATTAAAGTTTGCGGTATTATTCTTACGAGTGCTGTAAATAAGAAATTTACCATCGGGAGAAAAGTTTGGGTCGCGTTCGATACCAGCCCCGAAAGTTATAGGTGAGAATTTGTTGTAAATAGCGGTTTGACTTACTGAACTTGTAAGTACTCGCCAAACAATGATGAGCATTAGTACTAAAATTGAACCAACTACTATTTTTTTCAGCCAACATTTAATTCTTGATGCCGTTACGGTGAGGTTAATAGTTTCCTTTTCGGTCGTGTCAACATCAAGTCCTATTTTATCCAATGATTCGGCTTTGTCAGGTTCAATAACAGTGGCAACCAGCTGATAGCCTTTCTTTAATCGCGTTATTATATATTGTGGTTTTTTGGCATCATCTTCTAGTGCTTGACGTAACATACCGACCGTTTTGGTGAGAGTATTTTCATTTACAACAACGTTTTCCCATAGGGCATCTAACAGTTCTGCACGGCTAAGCACTTGTCCTTGATGCTTAGCTAAAAATATTAATAGCGCCATACATTGCGGTTCGATACTTTTTGTTTGTCCATCTTTGATAAGACAATTTTGCCAGGGTAATACTCGCCATTGACCAATATGAAATTCGCTTTTGGTCGTCGAAGCTACAGAGTTTTCATTAATATTCAATTAATTATTACCATTTTATTGTTTTTTGTAAGTAGCTGTTTTTATTTACTAATAACTTGGTGGTTAGAGGTTTCATAAAGATTTCACCTCCATTTCACTTGTTCTTCAGTTCTCAATAATGATTTGTCGTTATCTTTGAATAACAAATAACCTATGTTAACAAAAAATATATTATTAAAGGAAACCTTATGAAAATTAAATACCTTAAACGCACGATTATATCGTCAGTTTTAATAGGGAGCACTGTACTTGCTATTCTTTTATATGAACCAGAACTTTATGGTCTTGATTGGCAACCTCTACCTAACATAGAAACGGCTGATGGACAAAGTCAGCAATTCGAGCAGGGATTTCAACAAGAAATAGTAAAAGCAAAACATCTCGTAAAGCAAGGGCTAAGTAGATTAAACGTGCCTGGAATATCTATTGCGGTTGGCATAAAAGGTGAAAAGGTATGGGCAGCAGGTTATGGCTTGGCTGATGTTGAGAATAATAAACCGATAACCTTGGGATCTCAATTCCGAATTGGCAGTACTTCTAAGGCGGTAACTTCATTAGCGCTCGGAAAAATGTTAGAGCAAAACTTACTGAAATTAGACGACAATATTGAGACTTACTTACCTGATTTACCTCAAGCTCTACATGGCATAACTATTCGTCAATTGGCGAGTCATCAGTCGGGAATTAGAAGTTATGGTTCTTGTTTCTGTTTACCAATGGCAGAATATTTTAATAATGATGAATTTTCTTCAGTAGCAGAGGCGTTAGAGGTATTTATTAATGATGAATTATTATTCAAGCCTGGTAATCAATTCTCCTACAGTAGCTATAACTATACATTACTAAGTGCAGTAATGGAGCAAGCCGCTAAACGACCCTTTTTAGAAATTATGCAGACTCAAGTTTTTGATCCCTTACAGATGAATCTAACGGCAGCAGATGCTACCGGCGTGAAAACACCACATAAAGTTAATTTCTATAACGTTGGTTATGGGTATTATCAGCTAAGTTATAACGTTAATAATAGTAATAAGTGGGCGGGAGGCGGTTTCTTGTCAACGCCAAGTGATTTAGTGCAGATGGCGAGTCAACTTGTTAGTGGAAAATATCTACAAGAAGATACTTTAGCTACGCTATTTGAACCACAAAAGTTAGATAATGGTGAAGTTAATCGACAGAATTACGCTTTGGGTTGGCGTCATTCAATAACCAAAAATCCTTTGGCTGGCAAAAATAAAGTCCACTACATTCACCATGGCGGAACAGCGGCAGGCAGTAGTTCATTATTAATTATGTTTCCTGAATATGACTTAGTTGTATCAGTACTTATTAATAGCAGCATCGGAAATTTTGGTGAATTATGGGATTTAACTTTTGAAGTGGCGACCCAGTTTTTATCAGTATTAGGCAATAAAAAAAGTGAGCAGTTTATAGCTAAACAGAATAACTGATGTGGGTAAATTAAGGTATGTAAATGGACTCAGCTGTTTTTTGTAGTTAGGGTTATCAACCTCAACCGTGCGCTTATTAGCACACGGCGTGTGCTGTTCAATAGGTTGGGATAGTGTCTGCTTTAAGCTCAAACGCTGTCGTTGGTATTTAATTTATAAATGGCAATGTTATTGACTAACACCGGTACCTATGGTCGTGCTATTCTCCCTCCCACATTAGAAAGCCCGTTAATCGAAAGGTTAACGGACTTTTTGTTTTCATAAATACTAATAGAACTTTAATCGTCAAATAAACACGGAGGGTTAGCTTGAATGGTTTCTGATGCTAATTGTCTTAATATTCGCTGAGTTTCCTCTGGCACTTTAATTGACTCGATAAAGGGCAGCAAATCAGCAGACTCTCCGGTTATTACCTCATAAAAAACATAAGAGGTAAGTAATAGACCCGCTAAATTGGCATGATTGCCATCACTGCTATGTAAATTAAGCAGAGGCTTTGTTAGCAATACTTTATCCCAAGTTAAACCAACGGGGGCTACACATGACTTTTGTCGTCCGGCAATGCCTGCATGGATATCATGAACTCTACTGCCTTCACTTGTATTGCCCCTTTGTGGGTGTTCTGGAAATAGTATTGGGGTTACCCGGTGCTGTTTGGCTTTATCAATCCATACTTGTGCACTGATAGTGGGGTAAACGGTTACTCCTGATTGTGAATATTTTTGTCCTTGTAAAATAACATGTGTCCATGAGGTATTCTCAAGTAAGTCTGCTCGATACGGATAACTGCTTTCATTGTCTAAGAATCCACCGCTAGCATTAGTAAATGATATATTTGCATGAGGAATACCTGTAACGATAAGTGTTTGTATTATGTTACCTAAGCCTGATACATGACTATTGCCAAAGAGAAGAATTTGGTAAACATTAGCATAACGGTTATCAGGAATAGACAAGTTTTCTGTAGGTGCATATTTAAACGGTTTTGTTGTATTCCCTGAACTAGGCGCTTCTTCAGAATTATCTATTTTATCTCCAGAGCATGCGGTTAAAGCCAGTAGTGTAATTAGCAAAGCAAAGGTTGATCGCATAATATTCCCTGTAACAATTATTAGTTGGTTAGAAAGTAATAAATAGTCGTTAAAGCGTTATTTTTTATTACCATTAAAAAGTAAATAGCAGCATGTCACACGCTTGATTTTACTCAATAAAGAGGTAACAATGTTTTCATAATGAAATGATAATGATTAATAATTTTGAGGCTTTAATGCGTTTTTCATTTGGGGACATTATCGTTGACCCTAACAAAGTTAAGTTAAGTAAAAACGCACAGCCAATTGAGTGTGAGCCGAGAGTATTCGAACTTTTAGTATACTTTTGCCTACATCCGCAAAAAGCAATTTCCCGAGAAGAATTACTAGCACATGTGTGGAGCGGGCGCATTGTAAGCCATGCTGCAATAAATAGAGCGATAGGTGAACTACGTAAAGTTATAGAAGATAATCCGTCAACACCGCAGTGGCTGATAACAATAAGTAAAGTAGGGTATCGGTTAACTGTTGTGCCCACAGTACTTGAAAACGATGAGCTAGATAAGCCAGTAAACAGCCAAGTTAGCCCCGAAAAAGTAGCGTTCAAGGCAGCGTCTGATCCTAAATCAGCAATAACGAGAAAATGGTTTGGTTTATTAGCCGTTGTGATTTTGTTATTTTTTTATATGCTAAAAAATAACAATGCAATTGAAGAAATGACTGAAGTCAATGTATCTGAGAGACAACCTATTACCTTCTCCACAGGAAATTCTTTTAATCCCAGTTATCATGCAGAAACCAACCGGCTTGTTTTTCTCTATCGCGCAAACGCCGATGCTTATGCACAAATACATATGCAAGAAAGTATTGGCCAAGCAAAAGCTGTTTTAAATGACGATTATTATTATACCGATGTGCTTTATGGCGCAGATGATTATATCTATGCCTCAAGGTTAGATGATTTACAAAACAGGCAATGTGAAATAGTAAAGATCAATCCACAGACAAAACAACTTAGCTCAATCGTAAATTGTGGCAAAGGCGTTATTACACAACTGGTATTTGATGAGAAAAGAAAGCGTTTAATATATAAATCTAGACCGAGTATTTCTGAACCTTATGCAATTCACTCTTACCAGCTTGATACCGGCCGCAAGCAGCAATTAAGTCATCCTGAGCAACTGGGTAATAATACCGGCGATTATATTTTTGCAATTTCACCTGATAACCAAAAGCTTGCCATAGTTGAATACAGCAGTGATGATATTGATAGGATTAAAATCCTAAACTTAGCTGATAACCGCATTATTACTGCAGCCCCCCTGATTAACAATGTGCATGGCTTGCTTTGGCATTTACAAAATAACATTTTAGCGTCAAACGCTAATGGTTTGTTTGGTTTTGAGGTGAATAAACAGGTGGTTTCAACTATTGAACAAAGTGATCAATTTGGCCGGCTTACTCTAGGCGATCACAACCAAAACATAATTACTGAACGAAGCCAGTCAACCGTTAATATCTATAGTTTTTCATCTGGTGATTTGGCAGCAAAACCATTAACTGCAAGTAGAGGTATTAGCTTAGGTCCAGTACTGGGAAATAGCTCAAATATTTTAGCATTTAAGTCTAATCGAACGGGCGAACAAGAGATTTATATTCAACTAGAAGAAGCAGCCGCTTTTATTGCTGAATTCGACGGTAATATTGAATACATTAATGCCATGGCGTGGTCAGCAAATGATGAGATGCTTGTCGCGAGCATCAATAATGCATTATACCTGTACTCAATGAACACAAAAAATTGGCGACGAATCGCAAAGGATCATAAACGAGTACACCACGTTGCTTTTGTAGGGCAGTCGATAGTATTTAGCGCTGAAATTGACGAACAATGGAACATATGGCAACTATCATTAGATACTAAAAATATACAGCAGGTAACCACACATGGAGGTTATAGTGTTCAAGGGCACGCCAACAAGCTCTTCTTCACTAAGTTCAACTATGACGGCATATACCAATTTGATCTGTCGAATAAAACCGAATCAATACTCATTAAAGAATTTCCCATTATTGGCTGGCGACATTGGCAATTACGTAATAATAAAATTTATTATTTATTAGGCAATAACTACAAGCAGTTAAACCTGAATACTGAGCAAAATACTATAGTGCACCAGTTTGAGGGGCGAAAACCCAATAGCTGTCATACGGCTTACAAAGAAGATTTTTTTGCCTGTGAGCAAGTCGAATTTAGCACAAGCAACATTTGGAAGTTCCAACTGTCTCAAAAACAATGATCTCGTAAGTAAACATCAGTGAAGGAAGAACAACATGCGATTTAAAATATCTTCATTACAAATAGCGCGATTGATCATTTCATTTAGTTGGCTGTACCATGGAATATTCCCAAAGCTCGTACATATAGCGCCATTAGAAAAAGCGATGACTGCCAGTTTAGGCTTATCTAACGAGCTATCTTATCTAATAACTAAGTCAGCAGGGGTAGGTGAGGTTATTTTCGGCATAATCTTTTTTGTTTTGTACCGCAGTAAGGCGATTATATTATTTAATATTATAGGGCTTGTTGGTTTATTACTTTTTGTTGCTATATTACAGCCTCATCTTCTTATTGAAGCATTTAATCCTGTTACCACTAACATTGCTCTAATTGGCTTTAGCTTCATTTTATTAAACGAGCTTAAGCAGGAAGCTAGCGACCAACATGATTGACTGTTAATTGAAATAAAAGGAATTAATGATGACGAATGAATGTATAAAATATCGAAGCGGTTATAAGTATCAATTAGCGTTCGAGTATCAGATTAATATCAATATTAAACCTAAACAGGATATCAATATTCAATTTATTAAACTCGATACTCAAGGTCAGTTAATTATTGCAGATGGTTACGCATGGGACGGGCCCTCAGGACCGGTTATAGATACAGATGAGAATATGCGTGCTTCTTTAGTACATGATGCTTTGTACCAATTAATGAGATATAGAAAATTAACAGCGAAAGATTACAAAGATAAAGCTGATAAGATTTTTAAAACGATTTGTATTGAAGATGGAGTGAGCCGGGCGATTGCTCATAGTTACTACTTAGGGCTAAAAGCTGGAGGAAAACCAGCTACAGAGCCTAAAAATAAAAAGAAAGTTCATCAAGCTCCGTAAATTATAGGCAAAGTAACTATTGTCTCGTTTATATTCTTGATAATACTATGACTTGTCTAGAGTATAATAACTTTTAGTCTGGATAAATTACGCTTAGCTTCGCCCATAATACTTAAGTATTTAACATCCTAAGCAATTGCTTTTTTGACCGAGCAAGTAAAGCGTGTCTTTTTTTTTCATTACTATGACTGGGTCCATGAATAATAATCGGGTTTAATATTTCCATTTTTACATAAGAAAAAACATCAACACCGAGTTGATGAATCTTTTTTTGGTAATACTCCATTTCATTGTCGTCATTAGCGCCGCCCGTTGTCACCGATAATAAAACCTTTTTTCCTGATAATAAATTATTATTACCGTAAGCATACCCGTAGCTAATGACTCGCTCTATCCAACCCTTTAAAATTGCAGGATAACTTCCCCACCACAATGGAAACTGAAGAATAACTAAGTCTGCCGCTAATAATTTACGTTGTTCAATACTAATGTCATGACTAAATAGCATGTGTTGATGAGCAGACTCTTGTTGTTTAAGTAAACTCAGAGGAACTGACTCTGCTATATTTGGAAAGTCTGCAGGACTTAATACCGGACTAAATCCCTGTTGATACAAATCAGAGGTACTTATTTGCCAATCATGTTTGTGAAGCAATTCAACCGTTTGATTTCGTAATGCAAAATTAAACGATTCAGTATAAGGATGAGCAGTAACTAAAAGCGAATTTTTCATATGTTTTTCTCGTAAAATAAAAAACATACTTTATGAGAAATCGCTGAAAGCTACTAATGAACCTTTTTAACTTACGTGAATAATATTCATGTATGTAATGTTTATGGAACACCTATCTGGAAGTTTATAAATCAATACACTAATTACAATAACCCGATTAACCAATTTTTAAGTCGCCGAATATTAGGATCATTTTTTCGACGCTTATGCCAAGCAAAATAAAATCCATCATTCGGGAAAACG
>Ga0209291_1003415_pt1 | contig 11806 bp, 11 predicted proteins | sample GOMGulsemesocosm_FD_184633 | JGI IMG/M metagenome (GOLD analysis project Ga0209291, IMG submission 184633) | Methane-oxidizing microbial communities from mesocosms in the Gulf of Mexico - GOM9B Gulf of Mexico (SPAdes) (version 2) | ecosystem: Environmental > Aquatic > Marine > Cold seeps... | reverse complement strand
CTTATACACAAACTCTGCTGACTCACTCATCACATAAAAACCATGGGCAAAACCTTCTGGCACCCATAACTGTTTTTTGTTTTCAGCTGATAATTCAACACCTACCCATTGCCCCAAAGTCTCTGAATTCTCACGCATATCAACTGCTACATCAAAGACACACCCTTCAATCACTCTTACTAATTTACCCTGAGTATTTTCGGTTTGATAGTGTAACCCCCTCAAAATACCATGACTAGATTTGCTATGGTTTTCTTGCACAAAGATTGTTTGTCCGCACTCGTCATCAAACAAGCTTTGTCTAAAGGTTTCGGTGAAAAATCCGCGGTTATCACCAAACACCTGTGGTTCAATAATTTTTACATCTGGAATTGCTGTGTTTAAAAACTTCATGATTAATTTCTTTTTATTAGCTTTATATTTTTATTTAAAGATCATCATCAAGTAGACTTAATAAGTATCGTCCATAACCCGATTTAACTAAAGGTTCAGCGAGTGTCTTTAATTGCTCTCTTGATATATATTTCATCTGGTAAGCAATTTCTTCAGGACAACTAACCTTTAAGCCCTGCCGTTTCTCTATTGTTCGTATAAATAATGCCGCATCAAGTAAATCATCTAATGTTCCCGTGTCGAGCCAAGCAGTACCACGCCCCATTATTTCAACCGTTAAGGTCTTTTGCTGTAGATATTGCTCAATAACATCGGTAATTTCAAGTTCACCACGTTTTGAAGGCTGCACATTTTTCGCATAACGAACAACGTTTTCATCAAAAAAGTAGAGACCGGGCACGGCATAATTAGATTTAGGATATTGGGGCTTTTCTTCGATTGAGACAACGGTTCTCTCTTTATTAAACTCCACTACTCCATAAGCGCTAGGGTTACTCACATGATAACCAAAAACTGTCGCGCCATGCTCTTTTTGATTGGCGTTGCGTAATGAAGTAATTAGGTCATGGCCGTAAAAAATATTATCCCCTAATATTAAAGTTGCTGGTTTGCCAGCAAGAAATGTTTCGGCTAAAATAAAAGCCTGCGCCAACCCGTCAGGCGATGATTGCACAATATAATCAAAACGAATACCCCAATCAGAGCCGTCACCCAATAAGTTCTTAAAACGATGGACTTCCTCAGGCGTAGCAATAATAGCGATTTCAGTAATGCCCGTGCGCATTAAAATGGAGATAGGATAAAAAATCATTGGCTTATCGTATATTGGCATTAATTGCTTGCTGACGACTTTGGTTAACGGATACAAGCGGGTGCCTGAGCCTCCAGCAAGTACGATTCCTTTACGGCCATGTGGGTTTAAATTTTGCTCGTTCATGGATGTATTCCTTTAGATTCTTTAATTCTTTAATTCTTTGGAAGTTACCCAGACAATTTTAATGATCCCAAATATAATATTTAACATCGAAAAAAGTAGAATGAGATTGTACCACACTCTAGGATAGGTATTGTCGTCAGGAATACCTGCTGTTTGCACGGTAATTAAATACTTTAATTGTCGATAGGCTTCAACCCGTGATTTTTCTAATGAAATTTCCGACGAGGTGTAAGCTTGCAAGGTTAATTCAAGGTTTAATTTTAAATCTGTAAATTGAGATAAAATTTGACTCACCGGAATGATTTTCCCCCCATTCTTTTCTGCTAGCTTATCACGTTCAGTACTGAGCTGACTTTTTAATGAGGCTAGCTCATTTTTAACCACAAGCACTTGTGGTGCCGTTGGGCTCATAATTAAACGAAGATTTTTTAAGGCGACTTCTTTTAAGCTAATTTCGCCTTCTAAGGTATAGGTTATTTGTTGTTTTGCGATGCCTTCTGCTGTTGGATCAAGCAAGGTATACTTTTGCTGATAAAGCATTAAGTCTTTTTGAGCTTGTTTTAGCTTGTTGGTAATTAACTCATGTTCACCTTCAATAAAAGTTAATTGAGACTGCGCTAACTGATGACCTATAGAATTAATATACCACTCAGCTTTGAGAACAATTTCAGACACCAATTTTTTTGAAAACTCCGGCGTAAAACCTTGTGCCTTGACGGCAATAACTCCAGATGTATCATCAATTAAAACCTCTACGTGCTGCTGATAATATTCACTAAAGTCTTTATTTGTGTCCCAACTATGTAATCGACTGAAAAAGTCGGCACTATTAGACATATAATGCTGACGTAACGCTATTTTGGTATCTAAATAATTTCGCATGTCTGATGAATAAATATAACTTTTTAACAGTTCATTATCGTTCACGGCACTCGTTGACACACCAAACCCCGTGAGTAAAGCCATTGATGCATCCATGGTAGCCATTCCGTCAGGCTGCTGCACAATTATTTGGGCGGTACTTTCGAAACGATCACTGGCCCAGAATATCTGATATAACGAAAATAATATAAAGGGCACTAAAACTAAACGACCATACCAACTGTGGATGATTCGTTTTTTCACCCATAATCTGATGGACTTATTGCCTAGTGTTGCAAACTGGTGAAAGAGCTTGCCCCAAAAGCTATTAGCATTGTTATTGCGGCTTTGTCGTTGTACATTTTTAACGCGCTGCATTATACGTTTCGCTAATTGTGGATTACTGTTTTTTTGCTTGCTAGCGGCTTGTGTTAAAAAGTCGATGTCATTAAATTCAGTTTGACTGCAGGATGCTCTAAATTGTTCAAATTGTTGCTCAATGTTCATTACAGCCACTGTTATAACCCTTTATAAATATTAATAGCGTGTTCAAGGTTGTCATAATATTCCAGCAGCCCTTGATGAAGTATCACGGCGCTATCACAAAATAATTTAAGCTCGTTTAAATCATGGCTAACCATGATGATATTAGCGGTATCTTTTTTATTGATTAATGCCTGTTTTGCTTTTTTTCTAAATTTGATATCCCCTACCGATGTTGCTTCGTCAATCAAATAAATATCAAAATCGATTGAAATACAACACGCAAAACTTAATCTGGAACGCATGCCACTTGAATAAGTTTTTACGGGTAAGTCGAACTTTACGCCTAACTCAGAAAATTCAATGACTTTTTTTACGTAGTCATCTAAGTCATTTACACCATTAACACGGCCTATAAATCGAGTATTTTCACGCCCAGTCATCTGCGGATGAACCCCTGTCGCCAAAGCAACAGGCCAAGACACCGATAAGCTAGTTTTTACCAGGCCTTTATTAGGGTATTCGCTGCCTGCGATTATTCTAAACAATGTCGACTTGCCCGCGCCATTTGAGCCTAAAATAGCAATATTTTTTCCTTGGGGAAAGGTAAAGTTAACACCTTCAAACACAAATTGTTTACCCATTGCTGAGGGATAATACTTTGTTAATTTTTCTAATGATATCATAGGTAAACAACCCATTTATTTGCACTATTCATCGGCTTATCGCTTGTTTCCAGCTTATGTGATAACAGGCTAAAGCTAGCCCTAAACTTGTTAATGTAAAGATATTCAAATAAAAGTCGCTGACGCCAGCATCGCCATATTGCGGATAAACCGCATATCGCGTTAATTCGATCGCGTGCAGCACCGGGTTCCAGGTTAAATACGGCCAATATTCTTGCGGTATATCTTGCAAGCTAAAAAACACCCCGGAGATAAAAAACATTGGCCGCATTAACAAGCCTGTTATTTTGGCCGCCTCAGGTACATAGCATGCAGCCAGCGCGAATAGAACGCCTATACTCATGGAGAAAACAGCTACTTTTAGTAAGTTAGCAAGCACCGATAACGGGTCACTAATATGAATGTCAAATTGCAGTATTACACAAATCATGCCAATGACTAAAATAACAAATACTTTGACTAAGCATTCAAATAAAGTAATGGCTAAAATTGAGCTGATTGGTTGTACTTGGCGGAAGGCATATAGGGGTTTGCTTTTTTTTATGGCTGTAGAAACAGAACTTACAAGCCCCATAAAGAATTGGACTAATATCATGCCATAGACCATAAAAAAGAAGGTAGGAATGCCATGAGTATCGCCGCCACTTATTGCTCCACGCAAATACGACAACATAAAAATAAAGGCTACGGGTGATACGACAACCCAAGCAACACCGAGCTTATCGCTTGATTTACTTTTGACTTCACGCAAAAAAATGGCGTAGATAACATCTAGCCAAATTCGCCCTAGTGTACGAGGTGATACGTTAGCCACTCTACTAATCTCTAATTTTGTGAGAGTGGATTTTCAGTCGATTAAGTCTCGGGGATTTTATAATTACAACAATGTTGTTAATAGACATCTTTACCCTTAAAACCTTTAAAGCAGCTGATAACTACAATGTATAAATCAAATAATACAGACCACTTTTTTATATATTCCAAGTCAAATTTCACTCGGTTTTCCATCTTGTCTAAGGTGTCTGTTTCACCGCGAAAGCCATTAATTTGTGCCCAGCCAGTGATGCCTGGTTTCATTTTATGCCTCAGCATATAACCCTGAATAAGTTGTCTGTATTCTTCGTTATGATCAACCGCATGCGGCCTAGGGCCAACAATTGACATTTGCCCCTTTAACACATTAAAAAACTGCGGTAACTCATCTAAGCTGTGTGCTCGTAAATACTTACCAAAACGGGTAACCCGAGGATCATTTCTCGTGGCTTGCACTATATTTTGTTCTTTCGACATATCCATTGTACGAAACTTGTATACCTTAAAACGTTTGCCATCCATGCCGTACCTTACTTGCTTAAAGATTGCCGGCCCTGGTGACAGAGTTTTTACTAACCCAAATAACACAAGTAAAAATGGTGAAATAAACACTATGATGATAACCGATAATACAATGTCTTCTATGCGCTTGATCAACGACTGCACACCTTGCATTGGCGAGCTATAAATACTAATGCTTGGAATGCCAACCACATTTTCAATTTTAGAGTGTAATAGTTCAAACGTAAAAAGGTCTGGAATAATGTACACTCTCACCGTGGTATCACTCAATTTATTGATCAGTTCGGTTGTTTGATACTGTTGACATAATGGTAGTACGATATAAATACGGTCAAAATTTTTATTTTTTGCATCAAAAATTAGTGATTCATAATCGCCTAATAAATCACTAATTTCATAGCTGCTTTCCTTATTCTTTTCAACACCACTTTTATGCAGGTCTTCGTTCGTGACTTGTTCGCCATAAAAGCCCAATAAATTAAAACCTAAGCCCGAATTAGCATTAATTTTGGCTGCAAACTGCGTAGCTGACTTTCCTGTTCCTACAATTACAATTTTTCTAGAGTTTAAGCCATTGGCTCTTATCTGCCTTAGGATATAACGTAGCAATACCCGATAACTAACCATCAAAGTGATAATGGTTAGCTGCCAAAAAAGTGCAAACTCTAAATTAATGTTTTTTTCGACATTGACATTAATGAGTAGGTAATCAATGCCAAACCGAAATAACACAAGCGACAGTAGCCAGTAAAAAACAAGATTTTTTAATTCAGACACCACAGTTTCTGAACGCCAAGAGTTATATAGCGGACTAAAAATGGTTGTTAAATAAAAAATAAATGAATACGAAAACAACACAATAAACAAATGTGTTGTCTTAAACACTAAAGGATATCCCCAATCGCTAAGCAACCAACCACTGCCAACAATAACGAATAAATCGATTATGCGATGGATAGCCGAAAATAAAGCCTCATTTGATTGTAAAGCGCCCTGTTTTGGCATAACTTATTTTACCGCTACATTTGCGGCAATAGCGACCTGATACATCACTTGGGTTATGTCTTTAATCGACTGCATAATTTTAGTATCTACCTTAGGTAACACTAAAACTTGGTCACCTTTCTCCACTGTTGCTGTTTGATCAAAGGTAATAAAACCATTGGCCTTAACAAGTGCAATCCGTTTGTCTTGTGCGCGCTCAGTAAATCCGCCGGCCCACGCGATATAGTCATCAAGTTTGGCATCTTTGTTATACACAACGCCTTGAGGCATTAATACCTCACCCGACACTTGAACCAAATCTGTAATATTAGGGATGACAATTTGATCGCCCTGTTCTAATAATATGTTAGCCACCTGATTATTCTCAGAGACGATGACTTTACCCAATGGCACAATTAACTTTGCCTTAGCAACAAACTGCATAATGAGCTGCGCTTCTTGCACCCTTATGCTGCCTTCACCCGTCGAATTAACTGGTGCGGTTAACACACTGCGTTCTAGTCTATTTAACGACTCGTCAATCATCTGTTTTTGTTTTAACGCCGCGCTTTTACGCAATATATAAATATTCCCAAAATCTGCCAGCTTAGGCTCAATAGGAATATGCTGTAATAATTCGTGTAAGCGGGTGGTGTTTTCAACGGTGAAATATGAAGGTCCTAAATAACTACCTGCTATTTGTACATCGATAATTTGCGCATGCAAGTCGTCATTAAAAAATATTTTGTCACCGTCGGCTAACTTGAAGTTCAAAAAACTTTGATACGGCATATATTTTGATAACGGTCCGCCGATGCGATTACCCACGACACCAACGTGACTTACTTTGGCTAACGGCCGAGAAAGTTTGACTAACTGCAAGCCATCAACGTTGTCATTTTTCAACTCAAAACGAAATGGATTTCTTACGCCACCAGACACAGTAATAGCCGACTTTTGAGGCGTTACAAGAATAACATCACCGTCTTTAAAATTAACTTTAGGGATGATGCCGGTTTGAATGAATTCATAAAGGTCAACTGTTTCAATAATTTCATTATTTCTAACAATTTTGATTTCACGGTAGCTGCCACGCTCAGAGTCAATGCCGCCTGCCCTATTTAAGTAGTATAAAACACTATCAGACGCCATTCCTGCATATTGTCCCGGCCTTACTATTGGGCCAGACAAATACACACTAACCGGGGTAGAGGTTAATAGGTTTACGTAGACATTAACGTTATTAATATACACTTTTTTAATTTTAGCCGTTACATACTTGTTGACTGCACTCGCTTGTAAGTCTTTAACATGGATAGGGCCGATTTCTGGAATAAATATATTGCCCTGGTTGTCGACGGTAACCACACTCGAATAACTTACTGCTCCCCACATCCACACATTGATTTTATCACCTGCGGCAATAAGATAGTTATCATTAAGGCCGTCGCTACGTTCTGATTCGTAGCCACCTGCAAATAAGTTTGCACCGTAGGGTGGTGGGTGATCTTCGCCTGATGATGGCAGTAGTTTTTTGATATTCACTTCGCCGGGTAACAACAAATTATTTCTATTTTCGCGGCTGTATTGCCCAAGCGCAGGCACGGTTGTTGAACTTTTTTGCGTTTGGCTACTGAGACCTTTGGGGCTAGCGGCCATCTTTTTTAAGTTAGCGGGTATTGTCCCTGCTAAAGCGCTCACTTGAACTGAAAACGCACCTTGACTAAGAGTGATCAATAATAATGCAAACAAGTAATTCAACTTCATAATTTCACCTGTTTATCATTGGTATTAATTGATTTAATAAGTAGCCAAGTATCACTTTTTTTGTTCTGGCAAGCCGTTTTAGTTATGTTTTCATTTAGCTTAGTTTTAAAGATTAAATTTGTGCAATCAAAACCTAGTGCCGACTTGTAAATAGCTGAAATTTCAATGGTATAATCATTATAAGCAATAGTTTGCATTACTGATTGGCTTAAATATTTACCAATGGAGAAAGGGACTTTTTCACCTAATAATACAGCTGAGTTATGTGGAACTAGAGCAATGGATGCATCAACTTCTCGTGGCGCGCTACTGCAACCTACTACGGCTAAGAGCAGCATACTCAGTATTATATTCTTTGAATTCACACGATCCCTCTATGATATCTTTAACATTACTTATGCCAGTTATTATCGCTCTACGCATTATATTCTTCAAGTTATATATTTGAAATTTAACTATTTACTAGACAAATTCAAACAATTATTTAGTTTGAAATTTTAAGTAAAAAAAAACCGATAGTTTAAAACTATCGGTTTTTTTTGCTCACATAATGCTTACATTACATGGGACAATTAACCACCAGTACCGCCACCGCCAGTACCGCCAGTACCACCAGTACCGCCAGTGCCGCCTGTGATATCGTCATCTTCATCAACAGAACCAGCGATTTCACCAGTATCTACTTCAGTAGGTACTGCTTTTACAGTAACGTCATTACCAGTATCTTGTTTAAGATCTGCTGCTAAGTCTGTAATGCCTTGCGAAATGACAGCTTGCACTGTATTAATTACTGCTAGTGCCGCAATCGTATCTGCATCTAATGCCGCTGCAGGATCTTTGATAATTGCTTTTGTCACTACAGTAACAGCCGCAAGGTAATCAGAAATGGTTTCAGCAATAGTTTTACCTGTGCTAGCCTCTAAACCTGATAATGACGCATTAATCAGTGTTAGAGTTGCCGCAAGAGCATTGTCAGTTACAACATCAGCAGATTTTGATGCATCTACAATGTTAATATCAAACAGGTTAGTTGCAGATAAATCAACGCCTAAAGTAGCACCAATAATACGTGAAGCATCTTTTTGCAATTTTAAAAAGGCTGCTGGCGCAGAAAGGTCAATAGTACTGTCTGACTCAGCAATAGATAACATGGCTTCAGTAGCAAGTGACGTTAGTGCATTAATTTTTGCAGAAACTGTACCTGAACCGTCTGAATTAGTAATTGTAGACAGTTTTAAACCTTCTAACTGTGCTGCTGGAACAATCTCACCACGTGAAATGCTGCCATCACCACATTTAACAGCATCACAAATCATTGTAGTATCTTCGTCTGCACTTAAACGCACAACAAAAGTACCCTTGATAGCTACACCACTTGCATCAGTTAATGAAAGAGTATAATCACCGTTTGCATCTGTTTGCGTAGTAGCAACAACAGTATTTAAATCAGTGCTCTTAAAGGCTTCAACTAAGGCACTAGCAAGTGTCCCTTTAATGCCCGAACCTGATATAGCCAATGTAGAAGGCGTGATAGGATCTGGTTTAACAACTTCAGCTTTACGAGCTGTTTTGCCGCTATGACATGCTGTTAACGATAACGCGACCGCAGCAGCAAGCGTTGTAGATATAATCTTATTCATATTAACCCTTGATATAAAAGTAAAAAAGATATAACACTCCTTGTTATGTATATAAACAACAGAATGATACTAAAGTGAGAAGATGATATCACCCTGATTACACCTGTTCAACAAAATTAATCACTAAATATTAAGTAAGGAATAGAACGCCATTATTAATGATGATTTAGGATCATAAAAACCATATAAATCTGATGCCTATGCTAATTTAAAATGTCATTTTAGGACTTTGTTTCATGCTGTTTATAGGTATAATTTTGTTATGCTTCATGTCACAAAAAAGTAATATTAATATTATAAATAATTTTTCTCATCTAGGCCCGTTAACAGGTATCACACTGAGAGATTAATCTACTGCATCAATCGTTTGCCATCAAAATGTACAGGTTGACCATAGGTAGGTAGTATTTCGTCATATATAGGCCCAATCCAGACGGATAATATAGTAATACAACAAAATTCACGGTATTTTAGTGCATAGATTTGACCAACCAACGTTGCCACGTAACTCTAGCTTTAATCTCATGTTTACTAAATTGTGGCGTCTACTTTAAAGAGAATAAATAATGTTAACGACCGCCCCTTGGTTAAGCCATATAAGAACAGCCCTTTTTAAGATATTGAGGCAATCCAAAACTTATATTATCCCTATTATCTTCATCATATTGCAAATAAGCGTCGTGGCAGTCGCTCTGCTGACAACAACTTATAGCCAAGCAACTATATCTTTAGCGACTACTTTGCTAATTACAAACTATATAGTGCTGTTAGTTCTTATACTTTCACATCAAAAATTTCTCAAAGACTCGTTTCAACCTCAACCATCCAACAATAATCACAAACTAAAACGGCTCACTAAATTATCGCTTAATTGGTTTAAAAAGCATCACGTATCAATCACCATCATGCTGGTATGTAATACATTATTTATTTTTCAAAAGACCCACAACATTGCTTTAATATATAACCTGACTATTGCATTTAGTTATGGCTTGGTACTTTTTCATGTAGTTCTATTTATAAAAAATATTGTGGGTAGCACCCAATATTCACCGGATTTTAAGAGTCAAAGGATCTACTTAATATACGCCGGATTCATTGCATTAAGTTTTTTCTTATCAACAACAGTAGATAACAGCAATGCATACGGCACTGAATTTCAATTAACTCTGCTTAGCTGGTTAATGCTACTTCATTTATTCATACATTGGGCGACTAGTCAGTGGAAGCTCATTAGACAATTACAAAACGAGAGGGCTCATGCGCAGTTACAACACTTAAAAAGTCAGGTTAATCCACATTTCCTCTTCAACACCCTCAATAACTTGTATGGACTCGCCCTTGAAAAGTCAGATCAAACCCCAGCGTTAATTCTCAAATTATCAGCCATGCTGCGCTACACCATTTATCAAGGTAAAAATGAGCAAGTACTAATTAATGACGAAATAAACTACCTTAATGACTTTATTGAGTTGCAACAAATAAGATTCCATCATCCAGTCAACATTACATTTAATTGTAAAAATGATGACAGCAGCTCGACTATTTCACCGTTATTACTATTAATTCTAGTAGAGAATAGCTATAAACATGGCGTTGAAAAGTTAACAAAAGATGCCTATGTTCATATATCCCTTAAGGTTACAAATAACCAACTTATATTCGACATAAAAAATAACTTTGAACTTGATGAGAAACACACTGAAGTAGGTATTGGTTTACAAAATTTATCAAAACGCTTAGCCCTTATTTACCCCAACCGGCATCAACTCGATATGACATCGCACCGCGGTGTTTATTCAGCATCTTTAGTCATCACACTCAATTAACAGGGCCTACAAAATGAATAGAGAAATAAGCTTTATGATCATTGATGACGAGCCCATCGCTCATCGAATAATCCAAGAGTATTGCAACGTACTACCGCACCTTAGACTAGTAAATCAAAGCTATAGTGCGTTCGAAGCCATGCAGTTTTTAGCCAGCAATAGCGTGGATTTAATGTTTCTTGATATCAACATGCCCAAACTTACTGGCTTTGATTTCCTTAAAACCTTGGTTATCAAACCACAGGTGATCGTCACGACAGCTTATCAGGAGTATGCCTTAGAAGGGTTTGAGCTTAATGTGTGTGATTACTTACTAAAGCCATATAGCTTAGAACGATTCTTAAAAGCTGTTAATCAAGCTACATTGCAATTAAGTCTGTCTCAGCCCAAAGATCTAACACCGTTAGTTTCAAATGAGCCATTGGAAAGTGTCAATCAGACCATATTCATTAAAAGCGAGAAAATGCATCATCAACTAGCCCTCGTTGATATTAACTATATTGAAGCCTGCGGCAATTACTGTTTTGTATTTCATCAACAAGGAAAAATAATTACGCTGGCAAAGATATCTCAATTTGAGAAAGACCTACCACAGCATTTGTTTTTAAGAGTCCATAAATCATTTATTATCGCCAAGAAAAAAATCTCATCAATCAGTAGTAGTCAATTAAACATTGTAGAGACTACTATCCCCATCGGATTGACGTATAAATCAAAAGTTGATGCGTTGATAAAATAACAAGCCGTTGTTGTGGGGAGAATCTACTGCACCTCACCTCTCGTTATGTTTTGCTTAATCAACTGTATTAAATGTTCCACCATGGCCAAGCGCTTGTCGTAATCAAGTATGTTTGCTTGGTGGTATGCTCCGGTCCAGCAGAAATAGATTTG
>Ga0209291_1003413_pt1 | contig 11814 bp, 10 predicted proteins | sample GOMGulsemesocosm_FD_184633 | JGI IMG/M metagenome (GOLD analysis project Ga0209291, IMG submission 184633) | Methane-oxidizing microbial communities from mesocosms in the Gulf of Mexico - GOM9B Gulf of Mexico (SPAdes) (version 2) | ecosystem: Environmental > Aquatic > Marine > Cold seeps... | reverse complement strand
TTTAATAAATAGTTTCATTTTCATGTTAGTTTAAAGTTCTTAAAAATTCTAATACAGCACGAGCATCATCATTTGTTAAGTTCTGATTAGCCATTGGCGCACTATACTCCTTTAATAAAGCCATTGCAGTAGGGTTTTCTGCAAGCATTTGTTCTGGGTTTAGCATCATGTTCATAACCCATTCTGGCGATCTTCTTTTTGTAACACCACTCATAGCAGGCCCTATGTATCTTTTCTTGTTTTTATGACAAGCCGTACATTTACCTTTAAATATTTCTTTACCCTTAGCAGCTAAAGCATCATCTAGTCCTTCTAACGTTATGTCTTTTATTGGGCCAACTCCTTTATCACTTAAGTCTGATGTAATTTCTTCTACAACTTTTACCGCTTCTTTTTTCTCAATAGTTTTTTTAGCAGCTCTTTCTTTTCTTACTGGAGTGGTTGTTTCAGTGTCTTTCTTTTTGTCGCTTCCACAGCTTGTTAATACAAATAATGCTAGTGTAAGTAATGTGAAAATTTTTAATTTCATTTTTATTTTATTTTATAATTAATAATTGGGTGTGATGAATTATTCAAGTTATTGTTTAGTTATCCGAAGGCACTAATACATCGCCAATTACATGAACCCAACCGTTACTTACTTTTACTGATTTTAATATTTTAGTTCCTCCTACGTAGAAATCATCACCCTTTCTCTCAACTTTTAGATATTTACCTGAAGCCATGTATAATTTTCTTCCTTTTTTTGCTTCCTTGTTTAGTTGTTTTAATGGGTAATTAGCAGGAGCAACATGATTTTTTAAAATAAAACCGAGTTTATCTTTGTTTTCTGCTTTTAATAAAGTTTCAACAGTTCCCTCTGGAAGTTTATCAAAAGCTCCGTTAACTGGGGCAAAAACTGTTAATGGTCCTGCGTTTACAAGAGCATCTTCAACACTTGCAGCCTGTACAGCAACAACCAAAGTTTTAAAATCAGGTATAGACAATGCTAACTGTAATACATTTGGGTCTTCTCCCTCGCTGGCTTTTACACTAGCTTGCCCTTTATGACTAACTGTTGTAGTTTCTGTTTTTTTTATAGGTACATCAGTAGTTTGCTTTGTATCCTTTTTACATGAAGAGAATGTAAATGCTATTGATAAGAATAATAAGATAAGTTTCATTTTCATAAGACACTATTTTTGTATTGAACAACAAAATTAGTTCATCTTTATGGGATAAACCATGATATAAATCATGATATAAGACAATAAGGTCTTTTATGTGTTTTTAATTAGAAGAATACTCTTATGAAAGGAATAAAAGCTGTTCCGTAAACACTTTTTCTTTCATTATATAGCACATCATAACGCATTCCTATTGCGGCAAAATCACCAATTGAATATCCGGCACCCAAAAACAAAGCAGGAGACCAGTAGTTAGAGCTTGTATGGTATATTTTGTCATTATAGTTTATGTTATTTTGTTCAAACTCAGCAGACAACTGAAGCTCATAAATAGGTTTGAAAACACTAATAATACTTGCGCCAAGTATAGTGGCGTCAAAATCATTTTTTCTGCTTGAGTAATTTCCAATCAAACCTACACCCAGAGCAAATTGATCGTTAAATTGATAAATACCACTTGGAGATATAGATACATTAGAATAGCTATCGCTAAAGCTTAAACCAATTCCTCCTCCAAAGCGGACATTACTCCAGAATTCACTTTTAACTTTAGGGATTTCTTCAGTTGTTGTTTCCTGTGCATTCATAATAATGGAAAAAAATAGCCCGAATAATATGAAACTGAAATATTTTATAGAAACATTCATATATAATTTATGATATCGATTAAAAATTAAAGATACAATTAAATTAAATTAAAATGAAGCCTTTGTTTTTATGAAAAATTGTACTTTTGGGTCGATTTAGTTTGTAGTAGTTTTATGCTGTTATAAAAAACTAAAAAACACTGTTTTTGTGTGGTTTAATTGCATAAAATCAGAAATTGTTGGAAATAATAAACTTCCTTGATGAAATTATGTTAAGGAGAATTAACAATAATATTTTTCGGTTGAGTTAAGTCTCAGCGAATTAAACCCACAAGTGGGAAAAGAAAGAAGCGAAACATAATGGATAAGTATTCCTTTTTAAACGCAGCACATACAGCATACTTTGCTGAATTGTATGATCAATATTTAGTAAACCCAGATGGTGTAGAACCAAGTTGGAGAGCATTTTTTCAAGGATATGATTTTGGCGCAGAAGAGTCAGGGTTAAATGGAGAAGCTACTATAGCGGAAATCCCAGAAAATGTACTAAAAGAATTCCAAGTAGTTAAATTAATTGATGGATATAGGACACGTGGACATTTGTTTACCAAAACAAATCCAGTTCGTGAGCGTAGACAATATCAACCAACTCTAGCTTTGGAAAACTTTGGGTTATCAAAAACTGATTTAAATGAAACTTTTGAGGCAGGATCAATATTAGGGCTTGGGAAATCGAAACTTTCTGAAATAATAAAACATCTTGAAGCTATTTATTGTGATTCAATAGGAGTGGAATACATGTATATCAGAAAGCCAGAAGAGATTAAATGGATTCAAGATTGGATTAACATTAACGATAATCACCCTACCTATAAAGCTAATGAGAAAAAACATATTTTAAAGAAGCTAAATCAAGCTGTTTCTTTTGAAACCTTTATGCATTCAAAATATGTAGGTCAAAAACGTTTTTCTGTTGAAGGAAATGAAACGCTTATTCCTGGGTTAAATTCCTTAATGGAAAAAGCAACTGAACAGGGAGTAAGTCAATTTGTAGTGGGGATGGCACATCGTGGTCGTTTAAATGTATTGGCTAATATTTTTGGGAAATCTTCTGAAAATATTTTCTCAGAATTTGACAGTAAGGAATTTGATGAAGATGAGCTTTTTGATGGTGATGTAAAATATCACATGGGATGGACTGCTTACAGGGAGTCAGATTCTGGTCAGAAAGTAAGAATGGATCTAGCGCCAAATCCATCACATTTAGAAACAGTAAATACTGTTGTTGAAGGAATTTGTCGTGCTAAATTAGATAATGAGTTAAATGGTAATGAAAAAGAAATATTACCAATATTAATACACGGTGATGCTGCAATTGCTGGACAAGGAGTTGTGTATGAAACTATCCAGATGGCTCAGCTTGATGGATATAAGGTAGGTGGTACAATTCATATTGTTGTAAACAATCAAGTTGGATTTACGACTAATTATCATGATGCTCGTTCAAGTACGTATTGTACGGATATTGGTAAGGTTACCTTGTCTCCAGTATTACATGTAAATGCGGATGATGTAGAGGCGGTTTGTCATGCATTCGCTTTTGCGCTAGAATTTAGAACTAAGTTTGGTAGAGATGTGTTTATCGATTTATTAGGGTTCCGTAAATACGGACATAATGAAGGGGATGAGCCACGTTTTACACAACCAAAATTATATAAGGCAATTGCTAAACATGCCAACCAAAGAGATATTTATGCTGATAGATTGTTAGCAGAAGGTGTTATTGAAAATGGTCATGTTAAGCAGTTAGAAAAAGAATATAAAGCTGATTTAGAGGTAGGTTTAGAAGCTTCAAGAAAGCATGAAAAAACTATTGTTACTAAAATAATGGCAGATGATTGGAAAGGATATGAAATCGGGAAACTGAAAGATATTCTTGCGCCAGTTGATACTACTTATCCAATTGAAAAATTAGATAAAATTGCTGAAGGAATTACAAAGTTACCTTCTGATAAAAAATTCATTAAGAAGATAGAGCGTATTATTGCGGATAGAAATAAACGTTATTTTGATAAAGACTTTAAAAATTACAACCAATTAGATTGGGGTATGGGTGAGCTTTTTGCTTACGGTACTTTAATGGAAGAAGGGTTTAATGTCCGTATTTCTGGGCAAGATGTTGAAAGAGGAACATTCTCTCACCGTCATGCAATTGTAAAAACAGAAAACGGTGACGAAGAGATTAACCTTCATAACACCATTGGTTTAGATGGTCATTTTGATATTTACAATTCATTGCTTTCAGAATATGGGGTTGTAGGTTTTGATTACGGATACGCTATGGCAAGTCCGAAAACATTAACTATTTGGGAGGCGCAATTTGGAGATTTCAGTAATGGAGCTCAAATTATGCTGGATCAATATATTTCTGCTGCAGAAGATAAGTGGAAAACTCAAAACGGGTTGGTGATGTTATTGCCACATGGATATGAATTCCAGGGGTCTGAGCATTCTTCAGCACGTATGGAGCGTTACTTACAATTGTGTTCTAATCATAACATGATTATTGCAGATTGTACTACGCCAGCAAATTTCTATCACTTGTTAAGAAGACAAATGAAATGGAATTTCAGAAAACCATTAGTGGTATTTACTCCAAAACGTTTATTGCGTTTGCCGGAAGCAGTATCTACTAAAGATGAATTGGTAAACGGAAGTTTCCAAGAAGTTTTAGATGATGTTTCTGTAGATAAAAAGAAGGTAACTTCATTGGTGTTCTGTACAGGTAAATTCTATTATGATTTAATGGAAAAACGTACAGAATTGGGTAGGGAAGATGTAGCTTTAGTTCGTGTAGAGCAATTGTTCCCATTACCTCAAAAGCAACTGGATGAAATTATAGCAAGTTATTCTAATGTAACCGATTATGTTTGGGCACAAGAAGAGCCTAAAAACATGGGGGCTTGGGGGTATATGTTAATGAATTTTGAATCAGTTAAGTTACGTTTAGCTTCTAGAAAAGCGTATAGTGCTCCTGCTGCAGGTAGTTCTACACGTTCTAAAGCGAGGCATAAAAAAGTAATCGATAGTGTTTTTGAAGCACCTAAGAAATAATAAAGTACAATACAGACTATAAATTATATATTATGATTTTAGAAATGAGAGTTCCTTCACCGGGGGAATCAATTACAGAAGTAGAAATTGCAGAATGGTTAGTTGCTGATGGGGATTATGTTGAGAAAGATCAAGCCATTGCAGAAGTAGATTCAGACAAAGCAACTTTAGAGTTACCAGCAGAAGTTAGTGGGGTTATTTCACTAAAAGCTGAAGAAGGTGATGCTGTTGCCGTAGGTGAAGTAGTTTGTTTAATAGATACTAGTGCTATTGCTCCAGAAGGAGGAAGTGCTAAGAAAGAAGACACTCCTAAAGTTGAAGAAAAGAAAGTAGAGGCTCCAAAAGCAGCTACTGAGTCTAAAACTTATGCAACAGGAACACCATCTCCTGCAGCTAAGAAAATCTTAGATGAAAAGGGAATGGCTGCTACTGATATAAAAGGAAGTGGTCGTGATGGTAGAATAACTAAAGAAGATGCTGTAAACGCTGTGCCTTCTATGGGGACTCCTACTGGTGGTGCTAGAAGTACTGGACGTAAAAAAATGTCTATGTTACGTCGTAAAGTTGCAGAGCGTTTGGTAGAAGCGAAAAATACTACTGCAATGTTAACTACATTTAACGAAGTTGATATGCAGCCTATTTTTAATCTTAGAAGCGAATACAAAGAAGCTTTTAAGGCTAAACATGGGGTTGGTTTAGGATTTATGTCATTCTTTTCAAAAGCAGTTGTTAGAGCATTAGAATTATATCCTGATGTAAACTCAATGATTGATGGTAAGGAAATGATTACTTATGACTACTGTGATATCTCTATTGCTGTATCAGGGCCAAAAGGATTAATGGTTCCAGTAATGCGTAATGCAGAAACGTTAACGTTTAGGGGTATTGAAGCTGAAATAAAAAGATTAGCTATTAGAGCAAGAGATGGGCAAATTACTGTTGATGATATGACAGGTGGAACGTTTACAATTTCTAACGGAGGTGTGTTTGGGTCTATGATGTCAACACCTATTATCAATCCACCACAATCAGGTATTTTAGGAATGCATAATATTATCAGCAGACCAGTGGTTGTTGATGGAGAAATTGTAGCTAGACCAATGATGTATTTAGCATTATCTTATGATCATAGGATTATTGATGGTAAAGAATCTGTAGGTTTCTTAGTCGCTATTAAAGAGGCTCTAGAAAATCCAATAGAATTGTTAATGGATAATGATATTAAGAAAGCATTAGAAATGTAAATTTATTGCTTTTAAAAGATAAAAAAACCGAAACAAATAGTTTCGGTTTTTTTATGCGATATGGTTTTATTGAATCACTAGTCGCTTGACTCCTTTTTGGTTGTCAGAAGTTAGTTCTATGAAATACAAGCCATTTGATAAATCAGAAATATCGATATTGTGCAAGTCGTGATTTATTTCTTTTACCAACTGTCCAGTTAAATTAATGATTTTTACAGAACTTAAAATAGTACTGGTAGTTATTGTAAACTGATTTGATGTAGGATTTGGATGGACTTTGATATCTTTGAAAAGCACATTGTTTTTAATGCCTAAAACATCTTCAGTAGTCCAAAAGGAATTACCGTTTTGTAATCCATCACCAGTATACACAAATGGCGAGCCGTCAACAATTATAAATTGTCCAGCTGTCCATATTCCTTTGGTTACTGCTACGCTTTCTCTACCAGGAACAGATGTTCCGCCCCATTGAGTAAAATCAACCATGGTTGCTGCTGAAGAAAAAGCCCCTGCCGCTAGGTAAAGTCCTAAGTCGGATACGGATTGGAAAGGTCCTCCGGTTAAGGTGTTCCAGTCTACTGTAACTTCTGCATTAGAGGCTAGATTTAAATTTCCAGAAACTAATAGTCCAGTAAAATCTCCTGATGTAGTGTAGGTTTGTCTTGCGCATAGCCTATAGTTGGTTATGTCGACTGTAGCTCCGCTAAAATTTTTAATGGTTACCTCCCCGCTTGAAGTGTCTGCTTTTATAATTCTTATTTGAGCAGTTGCTTGGTTAGCAAAGAAGAAAAGCCCCAATGCTAATAAAAATGTAATTTTTTTCATAATGATTAATTTTAGTTATTATAATTACGCGTGTTTATTCATAACATAAGTATCGTGTTTTTTTAGGTTTATGAAGGGTAACTAATTATTCGAAATCTTGAAATAATACCGATAGTTATCGGTACAGGATAACACATTTGCTTTTTTTCTGGTTATAATTGTAAATCCAAGAACGCTTAGGCAAAAGCACAAATTCGTTTGGGAAAGTAAATTGTTTATGGGAGGGTAAAGTGTGTAAAAAGAAATTAACGTCTTCTTTTCGAATGGATTAATGTACGTTTAAGTTGCTTTTCATGTAACTAAAGTTACTGAAATATTTTGTACTATAAATATTTTGAGGACTGTTTTTTTTATCTACTTAGAAAAGTGTGATTGTTTAGATTGGGTTGACGCTATAGGATGAAATAGTTTCTGGGGTTTCTAATAAAGTTCGTTTTACTTGTAAGGTCCCATCCTTTTTTGTGTCGATAGACCATTTTATTAAGCTTAATTTTCCGTTTTCTATCTCAATTCCAGTAATACTTCGTGGATGAACACAGCTTCCATCATTAAAAAAAGGAATTTCTCCGGGTTTAGGGAATCGTGGCCGATGTGTGTGACCAATTATAGTGATTAAATTATTGTTCTCACTAATCCATTTTTTAATTCGGCGTTCAATTTTTATGAGTTCTTTATAGTTTTTAGCAGGACTTGTAGGGTCGGATATTCCCATTATTTGTAATGGTTTCCATAATACGCGAACAAAAAAACGACTCCATTTCCAGAAAATATAATTCCACCAATCTGCCTGATGGCCATGTGTTAAAAACAGTTCTTGGCAGGTATCACTATCTCTTAATACAATTCCTTCATGGTGTTTTAAATTAGTGAATAGCGCTTCTTCTTTTTCTGTTTTAGGGTCGAAGTAAGTAGAAAGATGTTTCGCTACATATTTTGGGTTTTTATACACCATATCATGATTTCCCCAAATAAGATGTAGTCTGTTTTCTGAATGGAACTTTTTTAATAACTCATAAATGTTCCTATGGGCATTAAAAATAGTCTTGAACGACCTGTTTTCCCATAATTCATCTCCATCTCCTAATTCACAGTATTGAAAGTTATTTTCATAATAATGGTTTAACGCATGGGTGTATATGTTTCTGTTGTTTGCAAAGTCATCAGCAAAACTATTATCACCACGATGACAGTCACTAAATAAGATGAATTTATCTTCTTGAGAAAATTCAATTATTTTGGCTTGTTGGTATGCTCTTGTGAGTCTAGTATGTGATGACATTGAATATAAGTTGATAAGATAAAGGTATTAAAAAAGCCCTTCAATTTGAAGAGCTTTTTTAAATATTTATTCATAAGAGTGGGTTGTCAAATGTAGCTTAGCTACTTATTTAAAAGCATTTAATCCAGTAATATCCATACCAGTAATTAGTAGGTGGATATCATGAGTACCTTCATATGTAATTACGCTTTCTAGGTTCATTGAGTGACGCATAATGCTGTATTCACCACTAATACCCATTCCTCCAAGCATCTGACGAGCTTCACGAGCAATGTTTATTGCCATGTCAACATTATTACGTTTAGCCATAGAAATTTGAGCAGAAGTTGCTTTTCCTTCATTACGTAATACTCCTAAACGCCACGTTAATAATTGCGCCTTAGTGATTTCGGTAATCATTTCAGCTAATTTCTTTTGTTGTAATTGGAACTGTCCAATTGGTTTTCCAAATTGGATGCGTTCTTTTGAATATCTTAAGGCAGTATCATAACAGTCCATTGCTGCTCCAATAACTCCCCAAGCAATACCGTAACGTGCAGAATCTAAACATCCTAACGGTGCTCCTAATCCTGATTTGTTTGGCAATAAGTTTTCTTTAGGAACTTTTACGTTGTCAAAAATTAATTCTCCAGTAGCTGAGGCTCTTAATGACCATTTGTTATGTGTTTCTGGAGTAGTAAACCCTTCCATTCCACGCTCAACAATTAAACCATGGATGCGTCCTGATTCATCTTTTGCCCATACAACTGCAACTTGTGCAAATGGTGCATTAGAAATCCACATTTTAGCACCATTTAAAAGATAATGGTCTCCCATGTCTTTAAAGTTGGTAACCATTCCTCCAGGGTTTGATCCGTGATCAGGTTCAGTTAAACCAAAACATCCTAACCATTCACCAGAAGCCAATTTTGGTAAATATTTATTACGTTGTTCTTCATTACCATACTTCCATATTGGGTACATAACTAAAGAAGATTGAACAGAAGCTGTTGAACGAACTCCAGAATCTCCTCTTTCAATTTCTTGCATGATTAAACCATAAGAAATTTGATCTAAACCAGCACCACCATATTCTTCTGGGATATAAGGTCCAAAAGCACCAATACCTGCTAAACCGCTTACGATTTGTTTAGGGAATTCAGCTTTTTGTGCGTAATCTTCAATAATAGGCGAAACGTCACGCTTTACCCACTCACGGGCAGCATCACGAACTAACTTGTGTTCTTCAGTTAATAAATCGTCTAGTTGATAATAATCCGGGGCTTGAAATAAATCTGGTTTCATTTGTTGATTTTTGTATAGTTAATGATTTTAAGCTGAACGAGTCAGTATAATCATGTTTTATGTTTAAAGATTATGAGAACAAATGTAGCTAATGAATTGTAACAAAACAACTTGATAATGTTATTTTTTAAATCCACTAGTTAGGTAAATAATGAGGGGTGGGTATGTATTCGTCTCAGTTTATTTTTTTAATCAGGATTAAGTTAGGCTGTGGTTTTTGCTGACTTACATTTTTAAATAAAAATCCTTAGTTAAATTAATATAGTCTTCAGTGTATTGATGCCTGCTTGTTTCTATGATTAATTCAGAAGCATCAATATTTGTTTTAGTAAAAGAAAACGATAATAAGCTTCTTTTTATTTCTGTATTAGGTGTTCCTTTTACGCGAGTTATTTTGTTAGGGAAAAACCCTACTTTTTCCGCTAAAGCAATAAAACCAATTTCTTCTGAAAAAGGGATGATAAATGATGCTATTCCGCTTTCGGAAAGTAGCTTGGAAGTACCATGTAGTAAATGTTCGAATGGTAGTGCGTCTGAAAATCGAGCTAAGTCTCTTTGTTTGTTTTCTGTTTTGTAATTTTCTGTATAGAATGGTGGATTAGAAACGATTAAGTCATATTCATCATCAATTTCTTCAACAAATTCATTAAAACCTGCGTGATAACAAAACAATCGATCTCCCCAAGGTGAGTTTTCAAAGTTTTCCGCTGCCTGTTCAAAAGCGGCGTCATCAATTTCAATAGCTTCAATTGTTTCTGCGAGACTTCTTTGTGCGAGCATTAAGGATAGTACTCCGGTTCCAGCTCCAATATCTAAAATTGATAAAGGGTTATGGGCAACTGAAGCCCAGGCGCCTAATAAAACACCATCGGTGCCAATTTTCATAGCGCATCGGTCCTGCTGTACAGTAAATTCTTTAAAAGTAAATGGAGTACTCATAAGTTTTAGGTGTTATTCTTCTGACTGGTTTTTATTCTTTTCTAATAATAGTTTTTTCTGGTATCTCCCTTGTACAAGGTCAATAATAACCAATACAATTATTATAAAGTAAAAGGTTGTTTTGCTCATAGGTGTAACAACGTTTCCAAATAAATGTAAGTGCGCTAAATGACCACCTTCAGATAATAACATTATTCCTACAATCAATAAAATGAACAGTCCTAGTACTTCATACATTCTGTTTTTTTGTAAAAAGGTAGAAACTTTATCAGCCATAACAATCATTAATACCCCTCCTAAAACAATAGCAATGGTCATTAAAATTAGCTGGTTTGTAAATTCCATATGACTAGTTAAGGCCATAGCGCTTAAAATAGAATCGAAAGAGAACACTAAATTCATAATCACAATCCAAACTATTACAGTGTTAATGGACATTTTCTTTTTGTCGGTTTCTTGATGTTCTTTTAAAAGCATCATATGCCATATCTCTTTTATTGCGGTGTAAATGATAAATACACCACCTCCAAGTACAATTAAACTATGAATATTGAATTCAAATTCAAGAATGCTATTGTCGTGTAAACTTACAAACGGATTTTGAAAAAATTGTATTAATGACATTAGAGCAAATAGCAATACAATACGTAAAACTATGGCTAAGCCAACCCCTATTTTACGCACAAAACTTTGTTTTTCTTTAGGAGCTTTTTTTGATTCTAATGAAATGTATAATAAGTTGTCAAATCCAAGTACAGCTTGTAATAAAACAAGCATTAATAGTGTAAAAAGACTGTCGATTGTAAAAAGTTCTGCCATTGGTTATGTTTTTTTTGCACCTGTGAAGATAAAATATTTATTGGTATTTTTTTTGAAATATTAAAAAAGCTCAATACTAGATGTATTGAGCTTTTAGTAGAGAGGAAGGGATTCGAACCCTCGGTACCCTTGCGAGTACTCTACCTTTCCAGGGTAGCCTATTCGACCGCTCTAGCACCTCTCTAAAGCATAGTTCTTCGTATTAGTACGAGGAATATGGAGTAATAATTTATTATACGTTTAGGAAAACTAAAACGAATAAAGCCCACGAGTGGGTTAATTTTCCAAATATAAGTCAATTAATCCTTCAGGAGTGTTGACTAGTATTTGTTTTTTGTCTCTGTCTACTTTTTTTATAAATTCATCGTTTACAGGAATCAGAATTTCAGTTCCATCTCGATCAATCACAAATAATTCTTGAGCTCCAGTGTCGTTAATGTTATCAATAACACCAACTTCTCCAAAATTTTCATCAATTATGGTAAAGCCTGTAACTTCGTGGTAGTAAAATTTATTACCACTTAATGTTGGCAGGATAGATAATGGTAGGTATAAAT
>Ga0209291_1003409_pt1 | contig 11823 bp, 8 predicted proteins | sample GOMGulsemesocosm_FD_184633 | JGI IMG/M metagenome (GOLD analysis project Ga0209291, IMG submission 184633) | Methane-oxidizing microbial communities from mesocosms in the Gulf of Mexico - GOM9B Gulf of Mexico (SPAdes) (version 2) | ecosystem: Environmental > Aquatic > Marine > Cold seeps | place... | reverse complement strand
GATCACTTTCACCAGCGAATCGCCTAGCACTATTGCCCGTAGACTGTTGTTCTTCTAACTTTTGTTTTTCTGATAATAATGATTGTATTTGCTCTTTTATTTTAGTGATTTGTTGATCGTCGCCTTCTTCATCTAAGCTGACAATCATGTTATCAATAGCTTCGATATCGTCGTTAATCCGCCTTGCTAAGCCACTTGTTTCGACTAACTCTTGATCGAGTAACGACAGGGTATTATTAATTTTAACTAGGTGTAATTCACCGTCTTGAATTTCTTGTTCGAGTAAAGTCACTTCCGCTTGAAGTTTGTTATCTTCAATTTCTATTTGCGTGGTAATGTCATGTTTAATAATTAAAAAAATGAGGATGACTGCACCTAAGCCGCACGACATAATATCGAGAAACGATAAACTGAATGTAGTGAATTTACGTTTAATTGCCATATACTTAGCTTTCCTTTTTCAGGTAATTTATTGCATAGTTAACTTTAATAATTAAACATCCATTATGCTGGTTCATTACCTTCTGCACTTAAGTGATTAAGTAGATTATTATCACAATAGTCTTGGGTTCTTTGTACTAATCGTTCTTGCATGAGTTGTAATTGATGAGAAAAGAACATGATGAATATGCTGATCACTAAGGCAATAAAAGTGGAATTAAACGCGACCCCCAAACTATTAGTGATACCGACAATATCACCTTCAACTGCTTTATGAGCTTGCCCCAGAGCATCACCGATACCTCGTACCGTGCCAATAAACCCAATAGAAGGTATTGCCCAAGATATGTAACGCACCATAGCTAGTTCACTGTCTAATCGATCTGATTCAGAGTCACAAATATTTTTTATTGCCGCGGCTACAGCGGAAACGCTACCCGTAGCAGCAAAGCGTTTTAGGGAAATAAGTAACGTTCTTGGCGCTAACATTTGTTGTTTATCTGCGGGCAAAGCTTGTAATGGCTGACACAAGTTTTGTGCGTCTTCAGGTAAGATACTTGCTCCAGCTTGTACACTAAGCATAGCTTGATCAAACATACTTTTTTCTTGGAAAGTACTATAGGCTTTATATGCCATGATCATTAACGCCCACAACATCAAAATTAAACATGTTTCTTGTTCATAGTCTTTTAAAACTAAATAAATTGAACGTTTTTCTGTCACTAAACTGCCCGCTATTTGCTGAGCTTGCTGCATTTGCAGTAACACTTCTGCTTCTGGGCGGATAACAGTTACAAACAAAGCGTGCACGATAATAATGGCTAAGAGTAACGAAAAAAGTTGATAGAAAAATTCAGTACCGTTATTGTTTTTCATAGCTAATCCTTAGATATCAACGGGAAAAGAAACAACCAAATCTTCTGATATTTCTTCAGAAGGAATAAAGTCAGCGGTTTGTTCTTGTTTGTTCTTAACCGTTTTTTCAGGTGGCAGATCCTCAGTTAAGACAGGAGACTTAGTTGTTGAGGCATTTGTCGCTGGTAATGCTTTTACTGACTTGGCCTGCTGATTGTTTATCTTTTGCTCGACATTACCTTCGGGTACTTCCTGTACCTGAACAGCAACAATAGAAAAAGATATCAATAAAAAATAACTACCGATTAACTCTGTTTTCATTTATTTGCCTCCAATTAATTTTATTTTACGTAACGTGCAATACGAAACCCGACATCATTACGTTTATCGTTACCGTAATCTCGATACGATAAACGCAGCGTAGTTTGACTACCATGTGCCCAACTAGAACCACGAATAACATGGTAATCACCTGATAAGGGGCCACTAGGATCTTGCTCTATAGCTAACGAGAGGCCGGTATTGATTTGGTAAAAATCGTGTTGCCACTCAGCAACATTGCCAGCAAGATCAAAGAGTCCTTTGTTGTTTTTAACAAATGACCCGACCGGCGCACTGGCAGCATATTTATCGTTATATTGTGGAATGATTGTGCCTAAAATTGCGGCGCCTGAAATATCAGCAAAATTCCCAGAATTTTGGCTTGGAGGAAGGTTTTGCCCCCATGAATATTTGAGCATTTCCTCAGGGCTGTATCTACTTGCCCAAACCCATTCTGCCTCAGTAGGCAAACGATAACCTTCTTGTTGAAGATCAAAACCTACGAGCTTGTTATTTTCAATGTGATAAACGGGCACTAAGTTTTCTTTTTCAGACAACCAATTGCAAAATAAAGCGGCTTGAATCCAAGGAATATTAACCACTGGTTGGTTACTGCCATTCAAACTATTTCCTTTTACGTTGCCAGAAGAGTGTGTCCTTAAAAATTGTTTAAACTCTTTGTTAGTTATTTCCATAAAACCTAAATAAAAAGGTTTCGCTAAATGAATACTTCGTTTTACTTCATTTGCTCGTCGTCCTTGCTCTCGACGAGAAGCCCCAGTTTCGAAGGAATCATTAATTTTGAATAATTTAAGCTTACTACCTGTCGCTGTAGTGATGACGGTTTTGATATTTTCCCACTTTGCCTGTTCTATAGTTTTTAACTTTACGGTAAAGACTTGTTCAGCATTCGGTGTAGGTAAAATAGAGGTCTGATAGTCGACATAACCTTCTTTTTCAATGCGTATATGCTGTTGTTTACTGGGTAAAGTTAAGGATTTATCTGCTCGTCCCATTAATCGCCCTTCCACATATAACAAGGCATCGCTTGGTGTCACTTTAAAATTGACCTGGGCAATGATAGGTTCAAGGGTGAATTGTGTGTTTTTACTTTGACCAGACTCAACAAGTAAATGATGCGTTTGAGATTGATAGCCATCTTTAAAAAGTAGCAATTGTTGTTTCTTATCTGGTGCTACAGCAACCGATAAAGGAGTGGTACCTAAATACTGCTCCCCATAAGTAACACTGACACCAGTAGGTTGAGAAGTGATATCTAGTTGACCGGTTAATTTAAACAATGGCACTTTAGCTAGTATTTGATCTTGCTCTGCTATTACAGAAACTTTTCGACTAGTTGATTGATACCCTTGTTTTTTAAAGAGTATTGACTGGTCGCCTTCAAGTAAATTAACACTGGTTGGGGTTAATCCTAAAAGCGTATCTTTATGGTAAATTTCCACACTAGGTGGATTGCTGGTTATTTCAATGCTTGCCCACGCGGGTTTTAATGAAACAGCTAATTGTTGGCGCTGACGTTTACCTAGAATGTTAATAGTTTTCTTAAGTTCGAAATAATCTTTAGCATTGAAAGATACTTCATGTTCGCCTGCCGAAATTTCTTTGATTAAGCCATTTTTTACAGTTACCAATTCACCGTCAATTTTGACGACCAAATCATTGGTGACATTAACAAGGATTTGTAACTCCCCGGGTAAAGGGGTAAAAGAAAATTTTTGTTGTTGATTTTGCTCATCGCTGACATGAAACGTCTGAGACAAAGGATAATAGCCAGTTAATTTGGCAATGATTTGATAGTTACCTGGACGCATTAATAAATGGTCATCCAGTTTAAGGTGCACATTACCTTCTATTTCAATATTTTTCACCGCAGGTACGGTGGCTATAACCACAGACTTTGAAGAAAATAAAAACCAAAGTATCAATGCAGAGCTCAATAAAACAATGCCAACAAGGTAACGGGATAACTTGGGTTGTCTATTGACTATCTTGTTATCAACAGCAGACGAAATACTTGTTTTATCGCTAGTCGTTGGGTTGTCATTTATGCTTGATTCACTCATCCATTACTCACTTTTTCAATGCAAGAAATCTCTATGGTATGTTGAGAGCTATTTGGCATGATGGTTACTTGATGACGTACGTCTCTGTATCCTTCACGAGAACCTAAAAAGGTATACTCTCCCGGTTTAAGCTGTAACTCTTTATTGGTGAAATTCCCCAGCTCACCAACACGGTGTAAGGTAATTTTAGTTTGATTATCCGAGGTGATATATAGCGCAATCGGAATGGTAAGCTGTTGTAATATTGACGATATATTCGCTATTTGTTGATTTAGTCTAGGCTCAGGCTGTTTAATCTGCTTTGCATCTTTGAGTGTATTAATTGCTTGAACGTATACCCCTCTATTGGTTAATCGTTGAGGCTGATTAATAATATTCTTCAACTCAGTATCAAGCTTTTGACGCGATTGGCTGCGGATAAGGCCAATACGAGCAGACATTAAGGTTTTATCTAGTGCCAATATTTGTTGATATAAAGCAACAGCTTCAGACCATTTTTCATCACCTTCATCTGTTATTGCTTGCTGTGTTTGTAAGGTAATTATGGCTTGTTTTTGCTTGTTTTTAGTTTCTGTAATGGCTTTTTGAGGATCTATTATTTTAGGTTTTACTTTTTGCGCCCTGTTAAATGCTTGTAACGCTTGAGGATATTTTTGTTTGTTTAAAAACATATATCCTTGCGACATCGCACTTGAGTAATTTCGTTCAACAATGGCATCATTAACCAAAATAAGTTGTTGTTTCACTAGCTCAGAGCGTTCATCTACTTTTTCAGCTTGTAAAAAGCTATTTTTAGCGGCATCAAGCTTTTGTTCAGCAATTAAAACCGTACCTTCATCAACAAGTTTAATAACATCCTGCAGTACTTCTCCACGTTGTAAAGCAATATGTGCTTGTTCATCATCTGGTTTTATATTTAAGGCCACGGTTAACTTACTAATCGCTTGTTGTTGATTACTTTCCGTTAATGCAATTATCCCAGCTTGATAATATTGCTGAAAAGTATTTTCCGATCGCGCTTCAATTGATGCCAATTGTTTTAAAGTTAATTGATAGCTTTTAAGGGCTTGATCAAACTCTTGTAAGCGGTAATGCACGTCTCCTGACTCAGCAATAGATATAGCTTCTAAAAAGTCTTCTTTAGCCCATGTCTTAACTTTTTTATCTTCAAGTAATTTCTGTTTATTCATCACTTTAGACAAAATATCTTGTGCCGATTTCCTGTTTTTAGCCAGTTGAGCTTCTTGCCAAGGGGAGACATCTATTGGTTTTTTCAGAGCTTCTTTGACGAAATCTTCAGTATTGACTTGTTGAGGCAGACCAACATTTTTCGGCAAGGTAAAGACCACGACGTATAACACCGAAAGTAAAATTAATAGAGCAAGAACAACAAGGTATCGTGTTGAAAACCAAGTACTAAAAGTTTCAAGAACAGGTTTTCGTTCTGGCGATAAATTTAACGATACCTCGTTAGAGACAAAATTATTGTTATCATTTTCTGGTTCACTAGACATACGCATCTTCCATTTATTCAATCAAAGTTATTATTTTTTTATTAGTAACACTTACCTTAGTGATGCCAATTAATGAATAGAATTGTCAGTGTCTACTCGGTAAATCTCTTGTAAAATCTTGCGCCACTGCTGATATTGGTTATCAACTGTGCCACTGAGAGTTACCGTACGGTCTTCTAATTCAATCACTTGAGACTCAATACTCGCCTCGAGTGAATCTCCTAATTCTTGTAATGCCTCTACGTGGATCAACGCTTCCTCCGAACGCTCCATACCATCTTTTAAAACGTAGCCACCTGCCGTCATCCCAACTATGCTTGCCGCACGTACCGAGGCCGAAGAATTACCAGCACCTAAAATGCCAGCAATAATGGCGGCAGCACCGATAATTTTTTGATTGCGAGCTTGGTATTGCATTTTTCGCATCGCTACAACTTCTTTGAAGCTTTCATGACGCCATTCTTTATACGGTGCTTTCATTTCTTTAACATAGCTGCCGTAATACTCTTGCAGTGTATCGATAAATAAATAATCACGTTCACGTATTCTTTTTATTCGTACCATCAAGGGTTCGTTTTCAGCAGGTAAGCGATTAATAACAACACGCCCATTGTCATCACTCGCAAGGTATTGAGAAAACTTTTGCTGAGAAAATGATTGGGCGAATTTTAATTCAGATACTAAACGAATATGTTGTAACTCTTTAGAGCTCAACTTTTGTCGATAATTATTGAGATCATTAGTAATTAAGTTATAGATATTTTGGAAAGGCTCATAACGTAGTTGCGTTTTTTTGTTATAAGCATAGTGGCTTGCTTTTTCATGATACGACTTAGTAAACCAATGGCGGCCAGAAGAGTCCGATACTGTAATATCTATATCAAGCATTTCACCATCAGAGTGCTTAATGGAACCTTTTACTGTCACATCTACTGATTGATGGCCTACGGGAATGACTCTTACAGCTCCCCATGCAGAGCTTGATTGCACGGTTTCCATCAAAATATAGGGAAAATAACTCGCTTCAGCGATTCTAATTTCAGGAAAAACCAGCATGTCGTCATCTTGGTCGGCTAACTGTTCTAGTCCTGGATCAAATATTGTAATGCCAACATCAAGTAATTCGTTTTCTGGAATGTTTTCCGTTACCTGGTAGACGGGGGTAACCTCAGTTGTTTTTAATTCAGTACTACTACAACCACTGTTAACTAGCACAATGCCTATAATGCTACAGCGTAAAATTAGTTTTATTGTTGTTATCGCCATCATATTAATTTCCTTGCGATTGATTTTTATATTTTCGGTACTCTTGCCATAATTTTTCACGTAATGTCGGATCTGATTCTTTTACGGCAGCTTCTCTAATTTGTCTCGCCACCACATCGTCATCATTCCCGCTTGGAATATCTGCCGGTGGTGCATAAACATTGGCTTGTTGTTGACCTTCTCCTTTTCTACCTCCTGAATTGATAGGGGGCATACTACCGTTACCCGAGCTACTTTCACCGCCCATTTGTTGTTCCGCTTTTTCAGCAGAACTCATTTCACCGTTTAATACATCGTCGTATAAACTGGCAAAGTCGCCAGTTTGTTCGGCTTCTTGTTCACTGCCTTTTTCATTTGCTTTATTTTGAATGTACTCTCGTTCACTTAAAATCATTCCGTCGTAATTTTGCATTCCTTGATTTAACTCACTGTCTAAACTCGCAATGCGCTCACCACGTGTCATGGCACCTTCTTCATTGCTTTGCCCATCAGCTGCTTCACTTTCATCTCCCACTTTCCCACTTGATGTGGATGATGAAGAACTATCCCCAGATTCTAGGCTTTGCTGACCCTGTTCACTCTGCTGGCCTTGTTCACTCTGTTGACCTTGCTCACTCTGTTGACCTTGCTCACTCTGTTGACCTTGCTCACTCTGTTGGCTTTGTTGGCTTTGTTGGCTACTGGCCATCTCAGCATCTTCACTTGTATTAGATTGGCTAGAATTACTACTTTCCTCTTCAGAAAAATCGATATCTTCACTTGGGTTTTCACTTGTTTCACCAGACATTTCTTCTGTTGATGTTTCTTCTGTGACTTCCATATTTGCTGTTTGAGTTGATGATTGAGCAGTTGATTGACTTGCGTCTGATGGCTCACCTTGCTGCTCTGATTTATTTTTAGCCTGTTGAGGATCAGCACTTGGAAATGAACTGCTTGTTTGACTCTGACTACGGCTAGGAGGTTTAGGTAGACTACTTCTCGAAGTTGGCGAAGGACGAGAAGGTGAACTAGCTGCCTGGCTTGGTGGCTTGGGTCGTGTTCTGCTAGTAGAAGGCGAGCTTGCGCTAGACGGGTTACTTGCACTCGGAGGAGTACTTGCGCTAGGGGGTTGCTGGCTTGGTGGTGGCGGTGGGGTTTCTTGGGTAGTTTTACAGCCAGTAACCACTACTGCGATTAACGCTAAATGAACTAATGAATATGATATTTTCATAGATACCTTCTTATCTGGTCAAAACATATAGAGGCAACTTTTTTGTCTCTACCGGAGCACCGTTTATAAGTTTTGGTCTAAATTTAGTATTTCGCAAGTATCTAGAAATCTTAATTCTTTTAGTCACATTGTCCTTATTAGCTTCATCGGTCACTTCAATGTTTCTCGCGTCACCATTTCGAGTAACATCGATTGAAACGCGAGTGTAATTTGCACGATCTTCGACTCGAATATCATCAAGATGACTACTGGTAATTCTATCGAGGTAAGGTAAATTGGGTAACGAGATAGGTTGCGTAAACAGCGACTCTATTTCAGGGGTGAAATTCGTTTGTTTCAGTGCATATTGGTAAGTATTTCGATATTGCTCAATAGCACTATGCTTCTTATTATAAACAAGATACCAATCCGCTAATTTCAATCGATTTTGAATAAGTATTGCATCAGTAGTATCTGTTTGCTTTTTCAATATTTCATATTCTCGTTCTATGAGAAATTTTCCCGTTTTGTAACTTGTTCGTTGCATTCCAGGTATAAAACTTGAACTTGAGTCATAAGCTATAGAACGTGAATTTTTGGGTGAGACAGGGTTAGTTAATAAATGCTGTGTAACCATTAAACCGTTAAAGGCTTGAACCAATTGAATATCGGTATCTCCAAACTGTAAGGCAATTAAGTTTGCAGCCCGAAAATAAGCGGTTTGAGAGTTAACAAGATCTTCAATGGGTTTATCTGAAAAGTTTGATAAAAATGACTTTAAGTACCATTTAGCAAGTGTTAATTCAAAATCAAGTTTTTCAAAATCATGATCTCCGTAGTTACGACGATAAATTTGATAAAGATAATGATAGTTCTTTTTAACTAATAACCATTGTTTACTTTTCTTTAAGTTACTAATTAGTTGAAAAACAATAGGAATTTGTGAGCTTGAATAAAGCCCTTCATTGATTTTATTGACGTGTATTGAGCGCTTTAAAACTTCCACAGCTTTATAATATTTTTCATTTTCTTCATAGATATTCGCAAGACCAATTAATTGTTGAGAAATAGGTGCGGCATACGCCCCTTGAGCAGATTCCAACTCTTCAATGGCATCTTCATATTTTTCAAGATTTTCCTTAAAGGAGGTCTGTTTTTCTTGATAAGTAATTTGAGCATCATTATCTATGAGCACATCGGAGTTAACAGAGCTTGAATCCGCCCGTGAATAGTTAGGCGTATAAAATATAAACGATAACAAAACAACTTGAAAAATATAGCTTCTCATATATCCCCCTCATAAGGGTATTACACCATACACACGCTCATTACAGCGCCATTTACTTATTGCCTTAAATGACAATACAGCTTGGGTATTATTGAGATTCTATATTTCCGATATATCGTTTTTATTATATTGAATTCTTTATGATTTTTAGTATCGTTAGCGAAAATAAAAAGCAAATCATATCTATTGATTTAGCACTGCCGTTATATCACCACCCTTAACTATAAAGTATAGATTGCAATGTGATTATGTAAAGAATCAACTGAAGAAATTTTAAACAATGATGGTTAGTGGACTTTTAACATTGAACTATTCGCTGAAGTAATCAAGCCTTGATGACATTTATTCAGTAAATGAAATTTTATTTTAGCTTTACCCTAATTTGCTAGGCAGTGATTGAATATAATGAATTAAAAAGGCTACTCTTGACAATGAGCAGCCATAGTTAGGTTAAATAGTGAGTTTTATACAGACAAAGCCAATTAAATATTAAGTTTGGGCGACGGCATTACCTTTATTAGTTACAGCATCACAGGTACTGTCTTTAATAAAATAAACTGAAGCCGCACCTAAAATCATCGATAGTCCCGCTAACATGATGATATAAATGGCTTGATTCTCAAAGACCGACGTTAATATCCAACCAGCGAAGATACCTGAAACAATTTGAGGTGCTGCTATGGTGAAATTAAATATTCCCATATAAACCCCTGTTTGCTTGACCGGCAATGAACCCGCTAATATTGCGTAAGGCATGGCTAAAATAGCAGCCCAAGCAATACCTATCCCTATCATAGGAAGAAATAGAGATACTGCCCCTTGTGGTACTTCAATTTCAGTAATACCCAAGTTAACCATGGTCAATTCAGGGTTTTGTAGCATAAAAATACTCAAGTAGCCTAAGCCACCAGCCAGTAAAGACAATGAATAGGTTAACTTACGGCCAAACTTATTGGCTATTTTAGAAAGAAAAATCGAAAAGATAGCAGCAAACAATGAGTAGGCCGCAAAAACGATACCGACCCAATCTGCTGCGGTACTCTTAGCATTAACTATATGCTCAGGAATATTTTCTACTGTAGCTAAATAAGTAGGATCAAACCATTTAGCATCTACTCCCCAGATATGTTGCGCAAGCGCTGGGTTGGTGTAAACCCACATAATAAATAAGGCAAACCAAGAGAAAAATTGCACAACAGCAAGTTGTTGCATGGTTTTAGGCATAGTTTTTACTAAGGCAAAAAAGTCTTTTAACTTAGTAAATATCGGCAGATCTACAGCTGTTTTATCAATTAACGGCTGGCCATTTTCACCTGGCGCGTATTCTTTAGTTCTAAGCACAGTCCATAATACCGAGCCTAGCATCACCGATGCACCAATATAAAAGGCCCAGATCACTGAAGGAGCGACTTCTCCCGTACTTGCGGTATTTTCTAATCCTATAACATTGGTCAGTACAAACGGTAGTATTGAGCCACATACCGCACCGATATTAATTAAAAAAGACTGTATCGAATAACCAACATTATGTTGTTCGGCTGGCACCATATCGGAAACTAAAGCCCGAAAGGGTTGAAAGGCCATATTAAATGAAGCGTCCATAAAGGCTAACATCATCGCACCAAAGAATAATGGCGTAATAAAAGCCGCTAATGAAGATGAGTTTGGCATTAACAACATACCAATTGCAGCCAACAAACCACCCACTAATATATAAGGGTTTCGTCTACCCACTCGGTTCCAAGTGCGGTCAGATGCAGAGCCTACCAGCGGTTGTATTAATAACCCCATAATAGGTGCCACTAGCCAAAAGAGTGACAGCGAATGTAAATCAGCTCCTAGATCAGATAATATTCTACTGGCATTAGCATTTTGTAATGCAAAGCCAAATTGCACACCTAAAAAGCCGAAACTAACGTTCCAAATCTGCCAAAAACTTAACTTCGGCTTAGTGCCGGAGGTATCCTGTATATCACTATTACTCATAGATTCGAACTCTTCAGGTGGTGAAAATTATTCATCGGTATTAATACCAAGTGGATCAATATACTCAGTAAGCACTGCAACAGCTACCAATTACATACGTATTCACAAAAAGTTTAAGGGCTTAATATTTGAGCCGTTAAACTCTTTTAATGAACTGTTATCGTTAACGGTTGATGTTGCCAAGCAAAGTTAATTGATAAAGTTTGTGCTTCTTTATCCCAATATGCGTTGTCACTTTCTGACGTTTGGCTATTAACTTGGTCGCTAATGTTTAATGGTTTTCCTGCCACTTTAATGCCTGTTGGGGCTTGTTGCCAATGATGAACCACTAAGGTTATTGCTCTTTCGGCTGGCATTTGTTGATAACCTTGAGTTTCTCTTTCTAAGGTAATACTAAGACTTGGTTGCTCAGCGATAACCGTTTGCTTTGCCTTAAAGTGTAGAAGTTCAAATTGACCATCTTTAATGCTTTGAAAGGTCTTGCCATCATCTTCAAACATCATGCCTTGTGAAGAAGTTACTGAGCTATCGCTATAATAATGAAGGTTAAGTTTTTGGCTAGAATACTGCTGAGTAGATTGAATATCCTCTATCATCGGAATAAACGAACCAGCCCGCACTAATACCGGAATGGTTTCTAAACTCACTGGATAGTGGATCTTCTGCTCGCCTTGATATTTTTTGTCTGTCCAAAAGTCAAACCAAGCCCCAGAAGGTAATGATATTGGCACACGTGTCACATCCGCATCAGTGACAGGCGTGACTAAGAAGGCATCGCCCCATAAATAACTTTCTTTATTATTGATCAAGCTTAAATCGCTAGGGTCTTCAAAAAACATCGGTCGCATTAAGGGCATGCCTGTGGTGCTGTTTTGATAA
>Ga0209291_1003408_pt1 | contig 11825 bp, 10 predicted proteins | sample GOMGulsemesocosm_FD_184633 | JGI IMG/M metagenome (GOLD analysis project Ga0209291, IMG submission 184633) | Methane-oxidizing microbial communities from mesocosms in the Gulf of Mexico - GOM9B Gulf of Mexico (SPAdes) (version 2) | ecosystem: Environmental > Aquatic > Marine > Cold seeps... | reverse complement strand
TTTAAGCATGGACGTGCCCGTTTCCATCGCCATTGGCGGGGCCTATGTTGCCAGTTGCTGGGCAACCATTTTTGCAGACGGTGAAATATATTTCGATTCTGTATCAATGTTTACCTTCTTCTTGCTCTTTGGTCGCTACCTAGAAATGCAAGCGAGACACCGAACAGGACGAGCGGGTAATGCGCTGCAAAACCTGCTACCACAAGCTACAATCAAACTCACTGGTGAAAAAGATAATTTAACGGAGCACTTGGTTGCTGTATCGGAACTCGCCGTAGGCGACATTATTTTGGTTAAGCCTGGTCAAAGTATTCCCGCGGATGGTGTGCTAATTGATGGGTTTTCCAGTATCGATGAATCAGCGCTCACCGGCGAATATCTGCCTAAAAAACGCAGACTCGGCGACAGTGTCATTGGTGGTACACTCAATGTAGAGAACCCGATTCAGGTAGAGATTGAAAAAATTGGCGCTCAAACGCAACTTTCAGCAATTGTTCGGCTGCTTGAGCGCGCCGGTGAAGACAAACCCAAAGTAGCCAAAATTGCCGACAAAATCGCCAGCTATTTTGTCGCCTGCGTATTGGTTAGCTCTGTCATTGTCGCCACTAGTTGGTGGTTTATCGATCCTAGCCAAGCTTTTTGGATCACCCTTGCTGTATTAGTGGTCACTTGTCCTTGCGCCCTTTCTTTAGCGACTCCTACAGCATTGACGACTGCGACAGGAAGCCTGCGCCAACACGGCCTGCTGATTACGCGCTCGCATGTACTTGAGAACATTGCCAATGCGACGGATTTTGTCTTTGATAAAACAGGCACTTTAACGAAAGGAAATTTGGCCATTGAAAGTATTGCTCAATGTCATGACCAGCAACAGGCATTGGAAATTGCAGCGGCACTTGAAGCAAACTCCGAGCACCCTATTGCTAAAGCTTTTAAGCCTTATTTGCAGCGAAACGCTGATGATATTGAAGTGACTTTAGGTGAAGGTGTGCAAGGAAAAATAAATGCGCTAACTTTTCGTATCGGCAAACCCTCCTTCGCCCAACAGATCCTGAATAAAAATACCGATATAGATGCTCCGAGTGATAAAGGGCATTGGTTATTACTGTGCAGTGAAGAGCAAATAATTGCCTGGTTTTCAATCTCTGATACGCTTAGAGATGATAGCCACCACTGCATAGAGCAACTTAAAAGAAACAACATTAAAGTGCACATGCTAACGGGCGATAATAGTGATAACGCGACAATTATCGCTAAAGAATTAGCCATAGAGCACATAAAGACCGATGCCAGCCCCTCCGATAAAATTACATACATTAATCAGCTACAAAACAACGGCGCCAAAGTAGTCATGGTGGGCGACGGTATTAACGACTTACCCGTACTCGCTGGCACACAAACCTCTATTGCGATGGGCAGCGCATCTGATCTTGCAAAAACTCATGCGGATGCTGTTTTAACGAATGGACAGCTTAGCGTCATCATCGACGGCCTATTACTCGCCAAGAAAACCCGTAGGATAATTATTCAAAACATCTGCTGGGCATTTGGTTATAATATGCTGGCTTTACCGCTGGCAGCATTTGGCCTAATTCCCCCTTATGCCGCTGCCATTGGCATGTCACTTAGCTCATTAATAGTTGTTTGTAATGCACTGCGCTTATCTAAGAGCCCGGTAACATCTAAACAGTTCAAGCTCCGTACTGAAGGAGCATCGTAAGAGGTCAGCATGGAAATACTTCCTTTTTTACTCGGCATTTCGGTGCTTATATTTTTTGGTGCTATTGCCTTTTTCTTTTGGAATGTCAACAATGGTCAATACGATGACTTGGAGTCTCCTGCACATAAAATTCTATTTGATGATGATGACGATCTAATACCCACTGATATAAGGCCGGCTAAGTCATCAGATTCTGTGCAGAACAAACAAGACAATGCTTGATCAGCTAACTTTAGGCACCGCTTTACTATTAGGATTACTCGGTAGTGCACACTGTATTGGCATGTGCGGAGGTATTGCCTCTTCTATCTCCCTTGGACAGGCATCCAAGGCCGGTAAATACTTACTATTTTACAATATAGGCCGCATTAGTAGCTACACAGCAGCCGGTGCTATTTTGGGATCACTCGACTTTCTAATTCGCTACGGATCCATGCAAATACTCATGCGCAGTATTGCCGCCTTTATGTTGATAGCCATGGGATTGTATGTAGCCCAATGGTGGCGTGGATTGACATATCTTGAGCAATTTGGCTTTAAACTCTGGCGCCATATCAGCCCAGTCGCTAGCAAACTCCTCCCCGTTACTAGCGCTCCAAAAGCATTTATTCTAGGTGCTTGTTGGGGATGGCTCCCCTGCGGTTTAGTTTACAGTACGCTTATTTGGAGCAGCGCTGCTAATTCAAGCACTGAAAGCGCCTTACTCATGTTCTGTTTTGGCTTGGGCACACTGCCTGCAATGATGACCACCAGCCTACTTGCTAAACAGTTTCAACAGCTTTTGAGCAAGCGCTACTCACAACAGATTTGCGGTATGCTCATCATCTCTTTCGGCTTATACAATGTACCTTGGCATGCACTCGCCAACGTTTTAAAAGGATAGCTCATGTCGAGTATTTTGTTTATTTGCGCATTAGCTGAGGAGAAACAAGCTCTTACAGACCTATTACCTCCTCCTGAAAGCGACCAATGCATAAGCGCACCTCTCTCGCTGAATCTAGAACACCACAAGCAAAAAACTCTCGATATTTATGTCAGTCAGTCTGGTATGGGAAACGTCAATGCCGGCGCTAAGCTCGCACTTATTCTAACAAAGCTCAAAATAGATCAAGTGGTCTTGATCGGCGTCGCAGGAGCTTTGCACTCAAAATTACGCATTGGAGATATAGTGATCTCCCGAGAAGTTATTCAACATGATTACTACTCCTCTCTAGAGGAGGGTAATTATTTAATGAAACCCGGCGAGCTAATCCTATCTTGCGAGCAAGCACAACAATACGACCCTGTTTTGAGCTCTGTTGAAAGCTCGCTTAAATTAACAAAATTAGAACACTCAAGTATTAATATCATTGAAGGTATCGTCGCCTCTGGTAATGAATTTGTCGGTACTGCCATCCGCAAAAAGAGTATTTACAAGCAGTGTCAAAGTGCGCTGATTGTTGATATGGAAGCCTCTGCTATCGCTCATATTGCCAACACCTTCCAAGTACCATTTTTGATTGCCAAAACGGTTTCTGATGAACTGCACAGTGATGGTAGCATTAGCAGCGATTTCAGCTCTTTTTTAGTGAATGCTAGTCGTAACGCCGCCATCATTGCTAAGCTCATTATAGAAATGAATCAGGAGTAACATTGCACTGCCACTAATTTTAAAATTTAGCTCGTTACTCAAACAAAAAATCAATACAATAGGCGGCCGTTTATTTAGCCTGAGCCAAAATCCATTTTCATACCGGCTATCAATACAAGGATTCATCGCACATGTGGTTTAAAAACATAATATTTTATCGATTCACTGAGAGTGTTAACTACAGTGCTACGCAGTTAGAAGAAGCTTTCAAAGAGCACGTTTTTACGCCTTGTAAATCACAGGAATTATCTCGCTATGGCTGGTGCCCTGCGCATCCGAACATGCTCGATTCAAATGTTTTTACTAGTACTGGGGCTTTTTTAATCACTGCGCAAAAAGAAGACAAGCTAGTACCTGGCTCAGTGGTCAATCAGCAGCTTAAAGATAAAGTGACTATCATTGAAAAACAAGAAGGTCGCAAAATTTACCGCAAAGAAAAAATGACACTAAAAGATGAAATCATCTTAGACCTACTACCCCGTGCTTTTAGTAAATTTAGCCAAACAAGTGCACTGATTGTTCCTCAGCATGGCTTTATTGCAGTCGATAGCTCAAGCTATTCAAAAGCGGAAGAACTGCTTAACCTATTGCGTAATAGCTTAGGCTCTTTACCGGTAAAACTGCCAGATGTAAATCACTCACCAGGTGTTATGATGTCTCAGTGGCTGGCGCAGGAAAACTTAGTACCCGCCTTTAAATGTTTACAAGAGTGCGAGCTAAAGGATCAATCTGGCGACGGTGCTGTCATCAAAGTTAAAGGGCAAGAATTACAGTGTGATGAAATCACCATGCACTTAGAAATGGGCAAACAGGTCAGTAAACTTGCACTGGAGTGGGATGAGACATTGAGCTTTGTGCTGAATGAAGACCTGTCGATTAAACGCTTTAAACCAAGTGAGCAATTATCCACTGAGCTCAATGAAGAAAACTCAGAAGACCCGTTGATGCGCTTAGATTCTGATACCTCTCGACTAACGCTTGAGCTTAACCGTTTATTGCCACAACTACTTGAAGCCTTTGGCGGAGAAGTAAAGCGATAAACTACTCGCTTATTTTACTCAATAGCTAAAGGCGCTGCTTTTAGCTAATTAATTCTCTAAATCACGAAATAACTATGTATAAAGTCAAAGAAATTTTCTACTCACTCCAGGGCGAAGGCGCCCACGCTGGACGTCCCGCAATATTTTGTCGCTTTACTGGCTGCAATTTATGGAATGGCCGTGAACAAGATCGCGCTAAATCCGTTTGTGATTTTTGTGATACAGACTTCATTGGCACTGACGGCCAAAACGGTGGGAAATTTCGTACTGCTGACGAGCTCGCTGAAAATTTACAGAGCTTCTGGCCACAACACATCATCGGCAATAAACTCGCCGGATCTCCTTACATCATTTTTACCGGTGGTGAGCCTGCATTACAACTAGACGCCTCACTTATCAATGCCTTAAAAAAGCGTGGCTTTGAAATAGCAATTGAAACAAATGGCACAAAAGAATTACCCGATGGTATTGATTGGATTTGCGTTAGCCCTAAAGCGGATGCAACATTAGTCATCACAAGCGGCCAAGAGCTTAAACTTGTCTTCCCTCAATCTCTTGCACCTCCGGCGTCCTTTACCCATTTAAATTTTGAAAACTTCTATCTACAACCTATGGGTGAGAGCAGCCAAAACTATACACAACAAGCGATTAGTTATTGCCTTGCCCACCCTCAGTGGAGCTTAAGCTTACAAACACACAAAATCACTGGCATAGATTAAGCCTAAAGTCGGCCGTTGAATGCTTTATACTTAAATTAAGCTGTTGTTTATATTTAGTTTTATTGCAACCGTTGTGCTCGTCAGTGAGAGAATACACTACACCACTTTAGACTTGCCAAATCCCATCGTAAAATTGTTATGCTTACGTCTAGGGAAAACCTGTAAAGGGAACAACCATTTACTAACGATGAATTAGTCCTAAATCATTACAAGGTGTTAATTAATCATGCCTAGTTACAATGCGACTGTTCTGCGCCTAAATGATGCACAACTGTCGAATTTAGATTAAAAGATGCAGGCTAAACCCGCCCACCGTGTTCCGCTGATACGTCTTCGCCTAAGCCATAGTTGATGTCAGCGTACTCATCAATAGACTTGTGTATTGGATATAAATCCAGCATTTCCATCGGAATGCCCTGTTCATTAATGATTTGTGTATGTTCTCGACTTAATTGCCTAGCTTGCGTAACACCGCAAGAGTGCGCAATCATACCCACTTCGTACATCATTTTATTGGCAAACTGATGAACCCGCTCACCTTTATCCTCTATATCTAAACCTTTTTGCAAACCCTCATCATGGGTTGTGATGCCTGTTGGACAAGTGTTTTTATTGCATTGCAGCGCCTGGATACAACCTAATGCAAACATAAATCCGCGCGCCGAAGTCACAAAATCAGCGCCCATGCACAGCGCCCACGCAACATCTGAAGGATTTATCAATTTGCCAGAACAGATGATTTTAATCCGACCGCGCAAATTGTAATCCATCAACTTATCAACCACCAAAGGAAGCGAGCGTTTAATAGGTTGGCCCATAAAATCAATTAAAGATTGTGGCGCAGCGCCTGTACCGCCATCGGCACTATCAATCGTAATAAAATCAGGCGCACTCTCAACACCGCGCTGGTGAATAGCTTTACATAAATCATCCAGCCAACCGCTAGTACCTATCACCACTTTAAAACCAACGGGCTTGCCGGTCGCTTCTCGTACTCTGTGGATCATATCGAGCAAATCGTCTACGCTACTTATTTCCGGATGCCCATTAGGGCTAATGGAATCGACCCCCTCCGGGATATTCCTCGTTTTGGCAATGATAGCCGTCACTTTCTCTCCAGGAAGTATGCCTCCTTTACCGGGCTTAGCCCCTTGGCTCATTTTAATTTCAAACATTTTAACTTGTGGATGTGCAGCGACTTTGGCCAACTCTATATCGCACAGCTCACCTTGCGCATTACGCACCCCGTATTTTGCAGTCCCTATCTGATATACAATGTCGCAACCACCTTCTAAATGGAATTCAGATAAAGCGCCCTCGCCAGTATTCATCCAGATACCCGCTTTTTTTGCGCCTTTTGAAAGCGCAGTTATAGCGGGTATTGAAAGAGCCCCAAAGCTCATTCCTGAAATATTAAACAACGATGACGTGGTATAAGGATGCCTTGCAACTCCTTGACCTATAGTCACATTCGCTGCTGGAATAGCATCTTCTGTCAATGTTGGAAATAGGCAATTTAAAAAAAGGATTTCACCTGGTTGGTTTAAGGGCCGGGTGGATCCAAAGGCTACTGTCGCATCAACATCCTTAGCGGCTCTATACACCCATGCTCGTTGCGCACGATTAAAAGGCAGTTCTTCGCGGTCCAATGCAAAAAAGTACTGGCGAAAAAACTCACCTATATGCTCAAAGAAATATCTAAAGCGTCCTATTACCGGATAGTTTCGTCTAATTGCCTGCTTTGTCTGAGTCACATCGGCGATATAAAAATAAATGAGTAGCACAAGGCCTGCAAAAACTATGACAACAAATACAAATGAAATGAACTGCATGACACCTGCAGTGAATTCACTTAAACGCTCAATATTAAATCCTGACATGCGTATATCCTTGTATCAGGGCAGAGAATAAACGGGCTGTTACAGACAATGCCTGACTTACTCTGTGCTCTAGAGACCACGGCCAGTCCCAGTTATTTTTATAAGTATAGGTTTTAACAAAGAATATAACAGTTTTAAAGAAGATGGCAAACCGTTCATCAAGCGTTAATTATATAAGTTTTTTAAAATCAGCCATAGCTTAGTAATGAACTGTAATAAAAAAGGAACCAATCCTGCCTGTTCTTGATTTCCCATTCTAAAATGAGTGAACTTCGCTGTCGAATAATGTCTGATATATGATACTATTTCTTTTAAATACAATTAATTGAGAACTGCTTTATAAGGTTTTAAATGAGTCAAATACTATGCGGCCCAATACTTCGCAAGACAGATGCACAGCAATTGATCTTGTGGTGGGTGAGCGACACTCCTAGCGAAGGGCACTTTTACTGCTATAAAGATAACCAGCAACTTCTGAGTGTGAAGTTAACCAGTAACACTCTTAAAGAATTCAAAATAGGCAGTAATGCATACGTCTATTTATTAGATATCCAACACTCGCTACCTACCGACTGCATTATTGAATATGACTTGGCACTCAAAGGCTTGCTCTGTGAAAGCGGCTACCATTTAAAGCAGCAGCAACCCGGCATATGCTACGAAGGGCAAAACCGCTGTAGTTTTATCATTAAAACTCAGCTCAATAATTTATTGCACGGCTCTTGTCGAAACCCGCACCACAGTGGTGATGACTCTCTAATTGCTGGGGATAACAAGCTTGCCAGCACTGTTACAAATCACTTTGAAAGACCCTCACTCTTGATGCTTAGCGGTGATCAAATATATGCAGATCATGTCGCAGGTCCAATGCTTTATGCCATTCACAAAGTCATTAAACGTTTAGGTTTAAATACTGAATGCCTTCCCGATATAAATTTGCAGAACGCCTCACATATCATGGGCGAAGACCCTAATTACTATCAACGAAAAGCATTTTTACCACTGACCAAAACATCCAAGTATTGGCGCAACAATCAGCAAGAAAGTATCTTCACGGGAGATTATGTACATAACCACTTAGTCACTTTTAGTGAAGTTTGCGCGATGTATTTATTAATCTGGTCACCTCAACTTTGGCTGGACATCGACCTAGAGCAAATGCCAATAAGTAGCACGCATCGCACAGAGCAGGAAAACGAACTCAAACATATATCCAATTTTGTAGCAGGCCTAGGACAAGTACGTAGGCTAATGGCCAACGTTTCATGTTACATGATATTTGATGATCACGATGTAACTGATGACTGGAACCTCAGTGCAAAATGGGAACAAAGTGCCTATCAAAATCCACTTGCTAAAAGAATTCTTGGCAACGCTTTGTTTGGTTACTGGCTATTTCAAGGATGGGGTAATTGTCCTGATAATTTTAATAGTGAGTTTATAGCAAGTGCTTTGCAATACCAGCAAGAGCCTGTTGATCAGGCGCACGATAAGTTTATTGATGTGCTGTTTAAATTTAATCACTGGCATTACGAAATAGATAGCAGCCCAAAAATGATAGTGTTGGATTGTCGCACGCAGCGCTGGCGCAGTGAGAATAACTTGAAAAGCCCATCAGGGTTAATGGATTGGGAAGCGTTAAGCACATTACAACAGCAACTTATTGGTGAAAGCGCCGTTATCTTGGTCTCTCCCGCGCCTATTTTTGGCGTTAAGCTAATTGAAGCAATTCAGCGTTTAGCGACTATTTTAGGGCAACCTTTAGCGGTCGATGCAGAAAATTGGATGGCGCACCCTGGTTCTGCTAATACCATCTTAAATATTTTCAGACACCCCAAGACGCCACAGCATTTTGTTATTTTATCAGGCGATGTTCACTACTCTTTTGTCTGCGATATCCATTTACGCGCTCGAGAGAACTCGCAGAAAATATGGCAAATTACATCCAGTGGTATAAAAAACCAATTTCCAAGCAAATTGATACGCCTTTTAGATACCCTAAATCGATACTTCTACAGTATCCACTCGCCTTTAAACTGGTTCACTAAGCGCAGGGATATGGCGGTTGATTTTCGCTATACCAAACAGCACAAAAAACGACAACTCATCGAGAATTCAGCTTTGGGTTATCTTGAACTTAATCCAGATGGTTCCCCTAATCGCATTATCGATCTACACACAAATGGGAAAATAACTGAGTTTATTCATGAAGATAGCTAACGCTCAGAGCGCTAGCAAAATACTTTAGGTTAAGCGCTAGCAAGCGCCAATTTGATGGCAAAGAGCACAAAAGCAGCGCCGACACCGCCTCCGGATACCGCGGTGATTTTCTGCCTTTTTCTAAATGCTTCCGCAAGTTTTGAGCCTGCATAAATAAGCATGGCTAAATAGAGCAAACTAAATAACTGCAGGGTAATCGCCAAGATGAAAAAAGGCAAAACCGGTTCTGGGTATTCGGGGTCGACAAACTGTAGAAAAAACGAAAGCAGAAATAAAATCGCTTTCGGGTTTAGAACACTGACTAACAATGCTTTTTGAAAAGCCTTTCTAGAAGATGCTTTAGACACCTCCTTAACATTCTGGATACTTTCATCATCTATCTGACGCCAGGTTTTAATCGCGCCACCAATTAAATTGATCCCTATATAGATCAAGTAAGCTGCACCTGCGTACTTTATCACCATAAAAATCGCAGGGTAAGCCGTTAAAATAGTGATTGCGCCCATAGCAGTGGCCAGTATTAACAGTGAATCCCCTATAAAAACCCCTACCACAGCTGCCCAACCGCTTCGCTTCCCCTGCTTTGCTGCGAGAGATAAAACGTACAGAGAATTAGGCCCGGGTAATAAAATAATCAACATCGCACCGAGCACATAGGTTAGATAATTAACGACACCAAAATTTTCCAATGCTACATCCTATTTAAGCCTATTCATTGACCACTGTTATATACCAGTCATGAATCTTCGACAAGCCATTATAGATAGTTTTCATTCAGAAAAATGGAACTTGCGAGCGCGATTAAATAGATTCAGATTTAATGATTAATTTTTTTCTGGTGCTTGTTTTGAACCAATGTGACTTTCGCTGTAGATCTCACTTCCTAAATAGCAGCTAGAAAAGTATAGCAAAGATTCTTTCCAGTAGCTTAGACGACCTATTTACCTTGGCTGCTTCTTTTTAAGAGAAAGCGTTAGTTTGAAAGTAGCCACAGCTTCATCACCAAATTTATCAGGGCAGGTAGCAGTAATAACCACTGGCATATTATGACGTTCACCACTGGCAACAACTTGCTTCACAAAGGATTTAATTTCAGCTCCTTGGTTACAGCTAAAATACACATCTGCCTCTGGACGCTTTAAAAATTGGGCCTCAAAGTCTTTAAACGCTAAAGAGACCGATTCACCACTGTCTATAATCATTTTCATAGCGGCAAGCCCGCCGGCACAATCAGCACCACAAGCTAGTACACCAAAATACATTGAGCCTAAATGATTTTTTGAACGACGCTTAAAAGGAATCTTAATGACACATTGTTCATCACAGAGCTCTACAACACTAGGTCTTAACCAAAATAAAAGAGGCACCTTAAACAAACCAAAGCTACGTAACATAATTGTATCGCGATATTTAGCAGGTAACTTTTGATAGATATTTTTTGCAATACTCATTTATCTCACGCTCTTTTAATTATTATTAAGGGAATCAAAGATTAATTGCGATCGAATATACCGAGTTAAGCGACTTTTAGGTAGCCTTTTCGATAAAAAAGTAACCTATAGGTAATATTGATTGTGTTTCACTCAGCTCAAATCAGATATTTTAGTAACGAGAGATAGATTTAAATTTACCATTGCTATCAAAGTAGATACAAAAACTACCACTAATGCCTGAATGCTGTAAGAAAGGTTTTAATATGTTAGCGGGAAACTGAATACTACGGCCATCTCTAGAGATCGTACTGACCATACAGTTAGGTTGTTGATACTGTTTTAGATATTCTTCATTTGAAACACGAATATCGATAATGATTTTGTTCATAAAGGTGGTTAATTATGGATCTAAATGATGACTGTTCGGTTTTAAGAGGCACCCTATTTTATCTAAGGATGCCTAATGCTATTACACTGCGTTATTGACTAACTTAGCAATGATAGCTTGTACCATGTTCGCCGAGTGGGTGGAAGCCGTTTCAATAAAATCTGCAAAAGACAGGTTTGAAGACTTACCGGCAATATCCGATAGCGCACGCACTACAATGAAAGGTGTTTCGAATAAAAAGCAAGTTTGAGCAATCGCAGCGGCTTCCATTTCTACCGCTTTCACTTTAGGAAACAGCGTCTTTATCTGCGCCACTTTTGTGGGGTCACTCATAAAAGTATCACCAGTTGCTATCATACCGCGCACAGCTTTAGCACCTGCTACCGATTCAATGCAAGACTGGGCAGTTTGAGCTAATAACTCATCGGGAGTATAAGTAACAGGCATACGCGCCATTTGGCCAAGCTCATAACCAAAAGCCGTTACATCCACATCGTGATGAATAAGTTCAGAGGAAATAACAATATCACCGACGTCCAGCGACTCATCAAACCCTCCTGCAGAACCGGTATTGATAACACAGTCAGGCGTAAACGCTTGCAACATTAACGCTGTACTGACTGATGCATTAACTTTGCCAATACCTGATTGCAACAAAACGACTTCAACATTGCCAAGCTTTCCGGTGTAAATATCAAAGCCTGCCAGTTTGTGGTCTACACGACCCTCTAATGCATCACGCAAGATTGCAATTTCTTGCTCCATCGCACCGATAATGCCAACTTTTATGTTACT
>Ga0209291_1003404_pt1 | contig 11833 bp, 7 predicted proteins | sample GOMGulsemesocosm_FD_184633 | JGI IMG/M metagenome (GOLD analysis project Ga0209291, IMG submission 184633) | Methane-oxidizing microbial communities from mesocosms in the Gulf of Mexico - GOM9B Gulf of Mexico (SPAdes) (version 2) | ecosystem: Environmental > Aquatic > Marine > Cold seeps | place... | reverse complement strand
CGACAACTTGAATAAATTGCCAAGAAAATAACTGACTAAACGTTGATAACCAGATATTAGTTTCTTGGTCAGATTTTGTTGCAATAGCAAAGCCGGTAGTATGGTGTGGGTGAGTAAAATCCATTAATGCTTCACGTTTTTCAGTAATGGTTATAGCGGCAATCACTGCATCTAAATTACCTTGTTGTACGCCACTGAGTAGTTCTGGCAGAGTATGCTCTTCAATTTGGTATTTAATATTTAATTCATTGGCGATTTCTTGCCAAAGTTCAATGCTTATCCCAGACCAACTATTATCTGAATTTTTAATGGAAAAAGGCGGTGAGTGCATAGTGCCGATGCGTAGCACTTGCTGTGGTGACATTTGATGGTGATCATCTTCTGCCAAAACGACATTATTCGGTAGTAATACTGCCAATATAAAGGCCATTAAAAAGATAATCTTACCCAAAACGTTAGACCTCAATCGTTAGTTTCCAACCGATGGTAAACTTAAAATGTAGCTGAATCACCAATGTGTTTGTAATGTCGATAAAAAGGTACAGACTAGAGGCACAACTAAAATGTTTCCACCATATTTTTTGCATTACAAGGTCACGATTTTTAGATTTGGAGGTGATGGTATCATCAGGCTCTTCATAATATTCAATCGCTTTTGAATTATGACGTATTGTTAAACGTTTATTCATTGGGCCCCAACGACGGGCTCTGAAATATTATTATTAGGTAAAAATGACAATTTACTGTTGCAATAATACCCCGTAAAAAAGAGCATTAGAGCAACTGATAATGTTATATCAACTTACATGCGGTTTAATACATCTTCAAGTGAATCGGCTGCGCGAATGCAATCAAACTGTAAATTATCATCTTCACCAGTAACAGAGTAAATTGCTACTCTAGGTAAGCTGTTGTAATCAAAGTGATTACTAAAATAATAACCGCCGGTATCATGAACCATCACATAATCATTTTGGTCAAGTTTTGGTAATTGTTGATTAACAGCAATAAGATCGCCGGCAAAACAACAGGGACCTGCTACATCTGTGGCTACAACCTCTGTTGAGGACACTGTTTTTTCATCACCCTTTGCAGTGTAACCCGTAACGCGCAGTGGCCAAGATTTAGGTAGGAAGGCGGTGCGGGTAAGGATTTGAGCGCCAGCATGGGTTGTTGCAATGTGACGACCACCGGAGTTTTTAGTGTATTCAACGCGGGTGACAATTACACCATTTTTGGCGGCTATGGCACGACCAAACTCGGTTTTAACTTGGTATTTATTGGTGAATAAAATGGGTACATGCGCGCGTAAAACATCCGCATATTCAATAAACGTAGGGGTTACATCTTCACTGCTGAAGTTAACCGGTAAACCACCACCGATGTCTAATCGGGTGATTTGTTGTTGGCCAATAATTTCATTAATTTCTTCTGCTAAATCAGCAATGGATTTTACCCCTGTTGCCATAAGTTCTAATGCACAGCCTTGTGAACCCGTATGAGTATGTATGCTTTTCAGCCAAGGTCGTTGTTGATAAATAGTAATGAGTGCTTGCTTGTTATCACCATCGGCTAATGCATAACCAAATTTAGATGTTGCTGTAGCAGTGCTGGTCGAGCTGATTTTTCCACCACCAATTTGTGGGTTAATACGAAATCCAATAATGGATTCAGTTTCTGGGAATTCAAGCATTAACTCGTCTACACGAGCAAGTTCTTGCAGGTTATCAATATTAATAGATATACCATTTTCAATGCAGGTACGTAAATCAGCCATGGTTTTAGCCGGTGAATCAAAGATGATCTCTTGTGCTATATATCCAGCTTTCAACGCAATTAACAATTCACCTGAGCTGGCAACTTCAGCGCCCATGCCATACTTTCTAAGTGCGGTTAATACACTGACCAAGGCATTCGCTTTTACCGCAAAGGTATGATAAAAATTTTCAGAAAAAGCGGCATAAGCATCATTAACAGTCTGTTTTAGACCATCAAAGTCCATAATACCTATTGCTGTGAGGTTACTGTCGATGACATTCGCTTGGATAGCATTTTGAATTATTTGATTTTTTCTGGTCATTTGAACATCTCTAGATTGTGGTAAATTTAAATAATGCCAACTTCGATACTCGACAACACATCTTATTTCTTTCACTCTTTAAGCGCTAAATGAAACATGGCGATTAGTTTAAATGTATGAATAAAACAGTTTAATAACTAAAATATGATGAAAAAGTGATTAAATGATCGATGTATCCGCATTGCGTTCGCTTTATGAAAATAAAAATATTTGATTCATTTAAGGTAAAACACTGTAGCGATTAACGACAATGGTAAAAGTTTTGTGGTTTATAACCTCGGGTTATAGCTCGTAGTCCAGCCTTATTACCGGCTTAGTACAACATTGGGTTATACCTTACTGAAGCATTTGAAATTGTTGTTACGCTGATTTCTATTATATGATTTTTGAAAAGACTTACATTTTAGAGCACCTAAGTGTTTGCGTAATTCAATTCAATTTAAGGTAAGCAACATGAGTTCACATGACGCAGGGGAATTCACCCTATACATTAACAATCATTATAACGAAGCTAACGTTAACGAGTTTGTAATGTTTGCTGAAGAACTGTTGGAGTCTTCGTTAAATGATGAAGTTCAGCAGTTCTCAACTGCACATCGCTTTGAGATAGCTTTGTCAGCATGGCAAAACTTTAATCGTCGAGCAGCGAATGTTAATTACGTAGAATTCAAAACTGCGAAGCACGGTACTGCAAGGGACAGTTTCTCAAGCTTACAAATAATTAGTGATGATAAGCCCTTTATTGTCGACTCAATCACCGAACTCTTGGTGGCTCATGGTTGTAAAATCACCACCTGTTTACATCCCTTAATTTCAACTGTACTGAGTCAGTCAGGTAAACTGTCTGCAGGTGTTGACCAAGCAAGCTTTAGCTCGGTAATTTATATTGAATTATCGACTCAACTCGATGCACAATTGTGTGCAACGTTACGCTTGAAAATATTAGCGCTTTTAAACGATGTTGCCGCAGTAACTAACGATTGGCCGCTAATGATGAAGCAGGCTAGGAATATTAATAATGCGCATAAAAATCAAGAGCTGGCGAATGAAATAAATGAATTTTTGCAGTGGCTTTGCTTAGGTAATTTTACTTTTTTAGGCTATTGCTCTACAAATGTAACGATATCATCCGCTACAGATACTGAAAAATTAGGATTATTTAGTATATTAACTACAGATACTTCATTACAAAACAGCCAATTACAACTAATTGAACAAGAAACTCATGCTTTTATTTCTGCAGAGTCACCACTATTAATTTCAAAGTCGAGATCTAAGTCAAACATTCATCGACGCGATTACTACGATCAAATTAGTGTTAAGGAGTATGCGAATAACGGTGATGTTATGCGCGTGCACAAATTTATTGGTTTATTTACCCAAGCAGCGAATCAGTTAAATCCGGCGCAGATACCTTATCTTAAATTTAAACTAGACATAGCATTACAACATAGTACGCTTAAGCCCAACGGACATATGTATAAGAAGTTCAAACACATCTTAGAAGCCTTACCTAAAAGGGAAATTTTTGAGAGCAACGCAGAAAATTTATTTGCCTTAGCTAAAGGTATTTTTACGCTTAATGCGCAAAGTACATGTGGCACATTTATTCGTGAAAATAAGTTCAATCAACAGGTTTCTGTATTGGTATTTGTTTCTAAAGATGCATTTAGTACCGACTTACGTGATGAACTCGAAGCCTTGTTGTGTAACGCATTTAATGGCCAAATACTGTCTCGTCGTTCAATGCTTAATGATAATTACTTAGCACAGTGGCATTTTACTCTGGTAAATGACGTTAAGTTTAATGAAACAGTTAATATTGAAGAGCTTAAAGCTAACATCGAAGCAAAAATTCAGAGTTGGCCGGAAAGTTTAAATGCGGCTATTCTCCATAAATGGGGTGATTCAACTGGCGCAAAATTAATAAATAAGTACGTCAGTGGTTTTTCAAAAAGTTACCGCGAAAGGTTCTCTCCTGATACTGCTATTACCGACATTGCTTGCTTTGAACAACTCAATGTTCAGAGTAAACATCAATTTAATATTTACCGTAACGAGCAAGACGCAGATAACTTACTGCGGTTAAATATTTATCCGAAGGATCAGGGCATTGCGTTAAGTGATTCGATCCCTATTTTTGAAAATTTTGGTTTTCGTCCGCTTGATGAATTTAGTTTTAGCGTGCTCAATAAAAATAATGGCTTGCAAGGCAATGATCTTTACACCTACACACTTGAATATCCTAATTTCAATCAATTGCCAGCCAATGGCTTAGATTCAGAACAACTAAAATCAAACCTTGAGCAAGCGCTTAGTGAAGTGTGGCAACAACATATCGAAAACGACGGTTACAATAGATTATTGTTGTCAGCTAATCTTGATATTAGACAAATTGTCATTATTAGAGCCTATGGTAAATATTTACGTCAATTAGGTCTAGGTTACTCTGAGGAATATTTTCAACAAGCATTGCTTGCTTATCCACAAATAGTGAATGAATTAATTACATTATTTGATAACCGTTTTGCGTTAGACGAAAGAACCATTGCGCAAAAAAAATCTAGTGAAGTGTCCATTAAAGCACGTTTGACCGATAGGCTAAATGCGGTAGTAAAAATTGATCATGACCGCATTTTAAGTAACTTTGTCGAAGCTATCTGCGCCACAGTGCGTACCAATTTTTATCAAAATTGTGCTGCCGGAAAAGTAAAACCTTATTGTTCATTTAAAATTCGTAGTGGCGAGATTGAAGATGCGCCGCAACCAAGACCCTATGTAGAAACATTTGTTTATTCACCCAGAGTTGAAGGTGTACATTTAAGGTTTAGTAACGTGTCGCGTGGTGGTTTACGCTGGTCAGATAGGCAAGAAGATTTTCGTACAGAAGTGTTAGGTTTAGTAAAAGCACAACAAGTGAAAAATGTGGTTATTGTTCCTCAAGGTGCAAAAGGCGGGTTTGTACCTAAGCAATTACCTGAAAATGGTAGTCGCGATGATATTACCACTGAGGCTATTGCTTGTTATAAAATTTTTATTTCGGCTTTGCTAGATATTACGGATAACAATTCCAGCCAGGGCATAGAGAAACCCAAGCAAGTGATTTGTTTTGATGACGATGATCCCTACCTAGTAGTCGCTGCTGATAAGGGCACTGCTACATTTTCTGATATCGCTAATAGCATTTCCCATGATTATGGTTTTTGGTTAGGTGATGCCTTTGCATCGGGTGGTAGTGTAGGTTATGACCATAAAAAAATGGGGATCACCGCAAAAGGTGCTTGGGTATCGGTACAACGTCACTTTAGAGAAATGGGCATAGATGTACAGAAAGATGAGATTACTGCAATGGGCATTGGTGATATGTCGGGTGATGTCTTTGGTAATGGTATGTTGTTATCAAACAAGATTAAACTGGTAGCAGCATTTGATCATCGCGATATTTTTATCGACCCAAATCCAGACTGCGCCACTAGCTTTAAAGAACGGCAGCGACTGTACGATTTGCCTCGTTCATCTTGGCAAGATTATAACCGCAGCTTAATGTCCAAGGGGGGGGAAGTATTCAGTCGCAGTGTTAAAAGTATTACATTAACCGCTGAAATTAAAACGTTATTAGCGATTGATGCACAGGTGGTGAGCTTATCTCCCAATGAATTAATTACTCGCATTTTAACCTCTAATACTGATTTACTGTGGTTTGGTGGTATCGGTACGTATGTAAAAGCGACTAGTGAAATAAATAGTGACGTAGGCGACAAAAATAATGATGCACTACGCATTAATGGTAATCAATTGCGTTGTAAGGTAATTGGTGAAGGTGGCAACTTAGGTTGTAGTCAATTGGCCCGAATAGAGTTTGCTAAAGCCGGCGGTCGCATTAACACCGATGCTGTTGATAACTCGGCAGGCGTAAATTGCTCTGACAATGAAGTAAACATTAAAATTCTGCTTAATAGGCTGGTTGATCAGCAAAAACTAAATCAAAGTCAGCGTGATGCATTATTAGCCGAAATGACGGACGATGTGGCTCAGATGGTATTGCGTAACAATTATTATCAGGCACAAGCATTGAGTTTAGATGAAGCAAATAGTCATTCACATTTTGACAGTTTTACTCGTTTGACTCATTACTTGGTTAATAGTGTGCAATTAAATCGAGAGATTGAATACCTGCCCGATAATGACGAATTAAAAACTAGAAGTATTAATAAGCAAGGGCTTACCCGACCTGAGCTCGCGGTGTTAATGGCTTACTCGAAAATGGATGTTAATAATTCTTTATTAGAGCAAGATACTTTACTTGATGATGCCTATTTTAGCCGTTACTTACTGTCGGCATTTCCTGCAACATTAGGCGATAATTACGCGGTAGATATTGTTGAGCATCCTTTAGCTAAGCCAATTATTGCGACTGCCGTTGCCAATGAAATATTTAACCGTGGTGGTATTCATGCCGTTAGAGAACAAACCGGTGCAACAATAGCCGAGATAGTGAAAGCGTTTATTGTTACCAAAGAAATATTCAAGCTCGACTCTATATGGCAAAAAATTGAATCGCTAGCCGAAACAGTATCGGCACAAATTCAAATTAAAATGATGATTGAAGTTCAGCGTTTTTATCGATTGATGGCGATTTGGTTTATTAACCATAGTAATAGTGATGACAGTATTCAGCACATTATTGACAAGTACTCACCAGGCATTAGGGTATTACAACAACAAAATGATGCTGATGTCACACTGCCATTTATGCCAATAACACAGTCTTTGTATCAATTAGACTCAGGTGAAAAGTGCAGAGAGCTAGTAGATGAAATTCATCAACTGAAAGTGTCTAGTGTTGTGTTTTGTGACATTATTAAAACATCCTATGAATTAAACCTTAACGTTGAACAAGTACTACCGACGTATCAACAATTAAGTCAATACATTTCAATCTCATGGTTACTCGAACAAACAGAAAAAATACCAACCAGCGATCACTGGTCAAGAATAGCTTTATTTTCATTGTTACTGGATATACTTGAATTACGCGAAAAATTAGTGGTACACATTGCCCATATTTATCCGCAGCATTCCCTTGCTGTGGCTATTGATGAATGGGCTGCTACAAAAACCTCAGATTTAAACCGTATAACCCGAGTGATGGCCGATTTAAAATCAACCAGTGAACTTAATATTGATAAATTATGTTTTGCCATTAGGCAGTTACGAACCTTGCTCAGCTAGCGTTAAATAGTGCACTGCGACTACTTTATTATGGTTGCAGTGTTATATTTTTTAAAGCCATCGATAGTTATTTTAATACTATTCGGGTAAACATCTTAATGAATAATTATTTTTTATTAGTAATTGCCGCTTGCAAAATAGGGATAAACTCTTCGGCTACTTTTGGTAAGCCTTTACTTTCTAAATGTAAGCCTTTAATAGAAAACTCAAGTGGTGGATCAAAAGATGCAAAAGCCGTATCTTCAGTTAAATTACCCATAGCGGTAAATTTATCTACCACACAAATGCCTAAACCTTGAGCCACCAATCGCGCCGCAATAAAATAGGTACGAACTCTAATTTTTGATTTGATTGCTACTTTTTCTGCAATGATTCTTTGCCAGGCTAGTTCGCCTAAAGGACCACTATTGGCTATATCAATAAATTCATATGACTCAACGTCACTGAATTTTAATTTGTCAGGGCAGGATGGAAATAATTCCTTAGGGTAAATCAACACCAGTTCAGATGTACCAAAGTCAACTGCTTTGATGCCGGGCATTTCTTCAGGAGAATATAAAACAGCTAAGTCACAATCGTGTTCTAATAGCGCTTGCATCACTCCTTCATTATGAATAGTGGTGATATCAAAGCTAACATTAGCAAATTTTTTATGATAACTCGCTATGGCTTTAGGAGTAGCTGCAAAACCGAGAGCAGGGGTTATGCCTAATTTGATATTACCATATTCAGATTTTTTTATATTCTTGGTAGTATTTTTCAATGTTAAGATTTGTTTGTATATTTTATCAACTTCTCCATACAGCATTTCGGCTTCATCGGTTGGGATCAAACGCCCCTTAATGCGTTTAAATAAATCAAATCCAAGCTGAACTTCGGCATGAGCTAATACTTTACTCACCGATGGCTGAGACACATGCAAGATGTTAGCCGCGTTGGTGATAGATCCTGTTGTATATATGGCATGAAAAATTTCAATATGTCTTAAGCGCATGCGTTTTTATTTCCTGTATCTATCAAAAAGATTATTTAATTAAGTCGAAATAGATCAATCAATAATTGCTAATTAAATTTTTTAAATAAGCAATAATGAATCGAATATGTGACTACTAGTTAACAACTCGTCACCTTGATTATATTAATAAAAAATTAATATTGCTAATTGCATCGAACTAATTGTTTATAGCATGTTTTCAATAACATAAAATCTAATCTTCATCCTATACTTAAGTATTTTACATTAAGACTATAACTTTAGGTTATGAATGGGCGATTAACAATCATTGGTTTTTTACTCATGGTTAATTTGTATTCGAAACGTATTAATAAATCGCTATAAAAAAACTGTGATTTGTTTACAGATTTTACAAGAAATAAAAACGATTGAATGGGAACAATGGGTTAAACAAATGAAAACTAAATGCATGTCAAATTTTAAACTGAAGCATTTAAGTTTGTGCGTGATGACTGCATTGTCATCACAATTTTCATACGCACAAGATCAAGAATCTACTCAAGCTGAAAAAGAAGCTGAAGTTGCACGAATTACAGTTACTGGTTAAAAAATTAAAGGTGGCACATTGGCTAGTGCCTTACCTTCTGGCTGTGGTGTTATGGGCGATGTATGTCTTGACCAAGCCGGCAGCCATGACAGAGTATTACGTCCTAACCGTAATACGGAGCGTACCTTAGTACCAGATATTGACAGATTAAATATTTTTACTAAAGGATCGTAGCCTGTTCTTCGTTGTTGACCGGTGTTTTATCATTCATGGCTTTAGCAGTTTTGGTAAGCCTAAACGAAAAAATAGAGATTCATTATTTTAATCTAGTTTTACTTTTAGTATGTAATGGGGATGTCAGAAAACTTCTAGCACATCTTTGACATGAGATACCGGTATCAATTTAACTCCTTCAGTTTCTAATCGTTTATTGTAATTGCGTTTAGGTAATATGATGACTTTAAAGTCATTACGAATAGCCTCTTTGACACGCTCTTCACCGGAAGGCACAGGCCTAACACTGCCGTCTAAACCTATTTCACCAAAAGAGATAGTATTGACTGAAAATTTGTGTTCTCTGGATGATGATATCATGGCGAGGATTAAAGGCAGATCAGAGCCGACATCTTTCGTTAAATTCACTCCTGAAACAACGTTCACGTAAATATCATTACCTCCAATATTCACGCCCATCCGACTTCTCAATATAGCTAAAAGCATTTGCATACGTTTATAATCAAAACCTACACCACCCCTAATAGGGTTTTCAGCTTGAGACTCGGTTACCAGTGATTGAATATTAATTAATAAAGTTCTGCCGGTATCGTTAGAAGCGTAAGCCATGTTACCACTTGATTCAGCCCCATCTTTATCCAAAAAGATTGCCGATGGGTTGACAACATCTTGCATACCTCTGGCGGTCATTGCAAAAGTGGCTATTTCTGTAGTGTCACCAAATCGATTTTTAGACGTTCTAAGTGTTCGGTATTTACTGTCAGCTTCTGGTTCTATTTTACACATGCAATCGCCAATGTGCTCAAGTACCCTAGGTCCTGCCATATCTCCCGATTTAGAAACATGACATACTAATATAACAGTTACACCATGCTCTTTCGCTAGTCTGTTTAACATAGCTGCAGACTCTTTAACTTGAGTAACACCGCCTGGAGAATTTGGTAGTGAACTTATAAATGCAGTTTGGATAGAATCAACCACGAGAAACTTATAACCATCGGTAACCATGACATTACAGATAAGCTCAACGTCACCTGAGTTCATTATGTCAATTTTAGAAATATCTGCTTGTAACCTTAAACCTCTGTCTCTTACTTGACCTTTAGACTCTTCACCTGAGGTATATAAAGATTTACCGATTTGACTTAAATGAGCGCATGTTTTTAATAACAATGTACTCTTGCCCGCACCAGGGTCACCCGCGACAAGAATAACCGAGCCCTCAACAATACCGCCGCCTAAAACTCGATTGAATTCAGAGCTTCCAGTATCAAATCGAGTTAAATCCATATCAGATACTTCACTCAGTTTACATATTTTTGCATCTTGCTTAGAGTAGCCTCGGTGAGCGCTTTTACTGGGTGTACGCTGGGTTATAACCTTAGATTCTTTAAACTCTGTGATGCTATTCCAAGCCGAACAGCTTGAACATTGACCTAACCATCGAGGGTGATTTTCACCACACTCAGTGCAAACATAAGTTGTTTTATCTTTTGCCATAATATTCTTATTCGTTTATTTGTGGGGTTATTATATCGCGCTAATCATATTAGTTTAACTAACAAGTCACTAGCGTCAACACTGTTACTCGTTTGACAAGCTTTAGCTTTATTTAAATTGTCTTCGCGCATTTAACCACAAGCTCAGGTAAATAAGCAAAAATAAGAAATGCTTTTTCTATCTTCTCGTAAGGTTATTGGAGTAAGGAAATCATCAAATTTGAAAATGTTGGGCATAGAGATTGAATTTAAAAAAAACCGCAACTTATATCAGATGCGGTTAGTTATTTTAATACCTATATTATTGTTTTAACGCTAATTTGTAAATTCTTCGAAACTTCCTACGCGTTGTTTGAGTTCTGCCGCTAGTTCTTTCTTCAGGCTAGCCAAAATTTTTGTGTATTTTGCATCGTCAATTAAGTTTACTTTCTCCTTTGGATCTTTTGCTACATGATAGAGCTGATCTACAGCGAAATAATTTTCTTTGCCGTATGTTTTAACCACTAAACGTTCAAGCCCTCTGCCACCAGGTACACCACCCATATGCATCCACGGAAGACTAGCAAAGTCTTTGACATTTTTATTATGACGTTGCGAAAGTGCTTTTTTCTTACGCTCTGCTGCCGACAAATTCATTTTACCTTCAGGAACTCGAAAAGCGATGTATTTCCAACCATCGCGGATGATGGAACGTGTCATACCAATCTCTGAAGTGAGTGATTGTCTCCAGTCATCAGATGGTTTTGTTAATAACTTGCGAAAACTCTTGCCGTCGGTTTTAGTTGGCTTGTCGATATTGGCAAAATCATAAATCGTTGGCGCGAAATCAATATTGGCAAGTATATTATCTAATCGAGTGCCACCTTTGATCATATCGGAAGCCCAAATAAATGAAGGGGCTAACGTGCCACCTTGGTATAGGCTACCTTTACCACCTTCTACACCGTGATCGGTAAAATATAAAATAATGGTATTATCTAATTCACCCATAGTCTCAAGTTTAGAAAGCAATGCACCTACGGCATCGTCAAGCCACAATACATCTGTTGCCCGTTGTTCGAGGCCCGCATCTTTAATACGTTGCGTGATAGAATCCCTTGATGGTTGTACTTTAGGTAACTCTGCTTCATTTAATAAACCAATAGGTGTCATGCGGGGGTCTCCTTGATATTTTGTTCCTTGTTTATGGGGACCATGTTCTAGGGTCGTAGCAAAATATAAGAAGAAAGGTTCTTGTTTTTGCTCTGCTTGCGACAAGAACTCGATAGCACCTTCAGTGATCCAGT
>Ga0209291_1003400_pt1 | contig 11843 bp, 14 predicted proteins | sample GOMGulsemesocosm_FD_184633 | JGI IMG/M metagenome (GOLD analysis project Ga0209291, IMG submission 184633) | Methane-oxidizing microbial communities from mesocosms in the Gulf of Mexico - GOM9B Gulf of Mexico (SPAdes) (version 2) | ecosystem: Environmental > Aquatic > Marine > Cold seeps... | reverse complement strand
ATTCTGTTAACTCAATACCCAAACGTTCATATTCCTTGTTCAGGTCGTCTAAACGTTTTAAATAGTCTTCAAAAAGAGCTTTAGTTTCAGATGTATACTTCAATTTTGAGAGCTCTAAATTGATACTCGCTAAATAATACTCCTCCACTTTTTTTAAGTTTGGTGAAACATCACTAAGGGTTTTTGTGTCAACTATATCTGTGTTTTCAATATTGTTACTAGAACTTGAAGTTGTAAAGAGATTGTAACTTCCATAACTAACTCCTAATAATAATATAATGCTGGCAGCAATATTTAACCATGAGGGTTTTGATTTCTGATTTTTTGGAAAATTAGCATCTAACTTTTCAACAAACCGTAGCTCATGCCCTTTGGGCATCTCTTTTTTTATAACCTCTTGCTTTAATAGCTTTTTAATATCTTGCGCCATAGTGTTTAGGTATTAATAGTTGCTGTAATTTCTGTTTTCCTCGGGATAATTGTGTTCGTGATGCTGCTTCTGAAACTTTTAATATTTCTGATATTTCTTGATGGTCATAGCCTTCAATTAAATAGAGCATTAGTACATATTTATATTTGTCCGTTAAGCTGTTAATTGCATTTGTTACTTCGCTAAAAGTAATAGCATCATCTACCAACCATTCGTCATCAAAATTGGCATCTACTATTTTGAGGTGCACCTCATCGAGTTCTACCAATCGTGCTTTTTTTGCTTTTAAAGCATCAATACTTTTATTAATGACGATACGTTTTAACCAAGCACCAAAAGTAACTTCTGCGTTATATTGTTCTAATTTTGAAAAGGCCTTTATAAAAGATTCTTGTACAATGTCCTCAGCCTCTGCATCATTTTTCACAAATCGGTGTGCTACAATGTACATACCATTACAATATTGATTGTAGAGTTGTAGTTGTGCCTTGCGATCGTTACGCTTGCATTTTTCAATGATATCAACTTGAAACATGCTTGTTGTCCTTTAGTTTTTAGTTAGTACTCTTTAAAGACGAGTAAAAATTTAGAGTGTGACAAAAAAGTGTAAATAAGATATAAATAAAACAAATCATTTGATTCGATTTATGTGAATATTATTGTAAATGAGCTTGTTAGTAGTGTTTTTTAATATTTAATAAATCGGATACATTAAATAAATAATCATTAAAAAGTATTAATAGGATACCTGGTATAAATATACTTATTAATAAAATGGAGCTGATTTTCTGGGATATGTTTTTTGCTATGGGGTAAATTGCAGTGGGGAATATTATACATGTAATTGGAAATATAAGTGCTGGGGCAAGTCCATATACTTTTCCATTTATTTTCCAATAAATAAGATGTAAGCCTATAAAAATTATGGAAAGTGAAAAACCAATAAAAATAATTTTTAAAATAATTTTTGTGCCTAAAACTTCTTTATATAGGTTTACTATTGAAACCAAGAAGATGATAAAAGCAATAATCCATATAGGTATAATTATTATCCCCATAGTTATCCATCAGTTGGAAAAGTACTTGCTTGATAAGCACCTATGTCATAATTACCTGTAGTTCTAGGAGTATTTAAAAGATCATTAAAACTCGGAATGATTTCAAAACCATTGTTTTCAGCAGGTGAAACGCCTTCTTCAATTTGAAATTGGTTATTGAATTTATCTAAAAAAGCAGGGTCTTGATTAAAAACATTTCCTTCAAACAGAGTTAAATTACTAAAATCGTATAGTGGGTTGGTGTTAAACTGATTTGAATAATCATTGAAACGTAAGAGACAATTGGTAAACTTGTAGTTAAAATCAGCTTCAACAACTGTATCAAATAAAAATTCCAAATCTTCATTTCCGTAGATAATACAATTGGTGAAATTTGCATTTAAATGAGAAGCAAATCCTTCCAGCCAATTACTTATTACTAGTGTAGGGAAGGAGCGGAATCCGTTATTCCAATAGTTAGTAAAAGTACAGTGTTCAAAATTATAAGTGCCTCCTAAAGTAAGGTTTACACTTGCTTGTCCACAATTACCAACAACTATGTTTTTTCCTTCAATATTTCCTTGTATGGCTAATAACCCGTTTACAGAATGGTTGTATAATTGAGTGTTGGTTATTGTTGTTGTTAAGTCACCATCATTACCGTCACTTCGTATTCCAATAGTTCCATTTTTAATGGTTACATGATCAAAAAGGTTGTTAGTACTTCCTTCTTGGAGCCAAATAGTCCCCCATTGACCAGGGATTTCACTAAATTCAGGTTCTAATCTATCTCCTTCAAAAATAATTTCATTTTCTAACAAATCAGGGTCTGTACTTACATTACCATCAGCAATTATTGTAGCGCAATTTGGTATGATTAAACCAGCATCTCTGTGGAAGTGTATTCGAGATCCTTCTTCAATAGTTAAAGTCTCGCATGCTGGAACAGTTGGGTATCCATGAATGATATAAGGAACTGTATTTGTCCAGTTTAATTGTGAAAGTGTTAAATCAAATTCATTTAATTCTCCATCATTCAAGGTAGATGGAAATATCATAGTAGCGTCTTTTACTAAAGTGACTAATTCCACTTTTTGGGTAAAATTGCTGGCGTCAAAAAGTATGTTATCAGTGTATAAAAATTCTGTAGCAGTAGTGGTATAATCCAATATATCAATGGTTGTTTCTACGAATATGAAAATACTATCTTTTGCTTTTATTTCTATGTTTTCAAAGGATTGTCCAGCAATTCCATCAACCATTAGTCTAAATTGCGAAGTTGCTCCGTTTTCCAAGGTAATTGTTGGGATATGAATATCATCACTACCAGTATTATATACTTTTAAATTATACGTACTAGAACCTATATTGGTAAAAACAGTATCCAAATACACTGTTTGTTTTGAAAAAGTTAGATTTCCTGTGCTTGCAGTAGTCTCAAAATCTTTACGGCATGAACCAAAAGCGACTAATGTTAATACTACTAGAGTTGTGATGATGAAATTACGCATTGTTCTTTTATCTGTTAGTAATTGTAAAAATAAGTTTTTTTTATAAAGAACGTACCGAATATTGGATTATTGTTATGCTACCTAATCAGGGGTTTATCATTCTTCCTGAAGGTGTAGTAAGCTCGTAAATAACCTTTTTACCAATCCAGTGATTTGTTAATATGACTAGTAAAGCTGTTTCCTAAACTTATATCGTTTAATTAGTTTAGAGTTTTTCTCCAAAAGCCAAATCACCAGCATCACCTAAACCAGGGACTATATAAGAGTGGTCGTTTAAAACGTTATCTACTGCTCCAATCCAAAGTGTTGCGTTTTCTGGTAAGTTGTTTGTTACATTGTCTACACCAGTTTGACTTCCTATAAGTGAAACGACATGAATATGTTCTGCATTTCCTCTAGATTTTAAAACGGCTAAAGCAGTGAGGATAGATTCACCTGAGGCTAGCATGGGGTCAGATAAAATAACGGTTTTCCCTTCAATACTAGGGCAAGCCAAATAATCAGATTCAATACTAAAGCTATGATCCGCATTAGTTTTTCTAAACGCACCAATAAACCCATTTTCAGCACCATCAAAATAGTTTAAAAAACCTTGGTGAAAGGGTAAGCCAGCTCTCATAATTGTTGTTAAAACAATGTTGTTAGTTGGTAAGCCAATGTTTGCTTTCCCTAATGGAGTAGTTATCTCAGTATTTTGATAGTTTAATTGTTTACTTATTTCATAAGCAAAAATTTCCCCCATACGTTCACAATTTTTTCTGAAACGCATAGAGTCTCTTTGAATTTTCACATCCCTAATTTCTGAAATAAATGTATTAAAAATAGAATTTTTGCTTCCTAAATTGATGTATTCCATACTTAATCTATTAGTTTTATTTCAAAAAGCTTATCCCAGTTTTTACCCGTAACAAAAATAGTATTGGAAGCATGATTATAAGCAATACCATTTAGCACGTCTAACTCTTGATGTTGTGTTACTTTTTCTTTCAATGAATTACAATTAATAACAGCTTCAACCTCACCGTTTACAGGATTAATAATGGCAATTCCGTTACGTTGATATATGTTAGCATATATTTTTCCATTAATCCATTCTAATTCATTTACACTCTTAATTTTACTCGTATTGGTGTAAATTTGAATATAATCTTCTTCTTCAAGAGTAGTACCGTTTAAGGTCCATATTTTTTCAGTACCGTCCGATTTGTACAAGGTTTTACCATCATTACAAATTCCCCATCCTTCATTACTTTTAATGTAATTAAATGTTTTGATTTTTGAAAAATCTTCAGGATTATACACAAAACCAACTTTTGATTGCCAGGTTAACTGGTATAACTCATCATTTAAAAAAGTAAGACCTTCACCAAAATGTGTAGGAGCTAAGTTAATTTTTCGAGTAACTTCTCCAGTTTTATAGTCTACTTTTCTTAAAGTAGATTTTCCACGTTGTCCAGTACTTTCGTATAATTCTCCATTATAAAATTCAAGTCCTTGAGTATAGGCATTAATATCATGTGGATATTCATTTACAATTTCAAAATTAAGAACCTTAGGTTTGTTTTTTGATAAAATTTCTATTTTCTTTTTAAGTATAACCAAATCATCATTATAACTAAAAGTAGCTTTAATTGTTTTGGTTCCTAATTTACCAGTATTAAAGGTGAATTCATTTATATCTATTTTTTCATCGTTTACATGATAGCTAATAGCACCAATTTCAATGTTTTTTTTGTTTAAAACTGAAAAATGAACAGTTTCACCAAAGGTGTATTTGGCTTTATTATCACTTGTTTCAAGAGAAAATAGTTTATTTACATCTTTTTCTTCTTCAGTACAAGAACTATAAATGGTACTTAAAATTATGATTGCTAATAAGTTAAATAATTTCATGTGATTGCTTAATTTTTTAAGCAAGGTAAATGAATTAAATCAGACAAAAAAATGATTGTTTTTAGTGAAAAAGGTCGTACCTTTGCATCGGCAAGTCCTACACAACTAGCTCCTGTTGAATCCTCCAGGGCGGGAACGCAGCAAAGGTAAATGGTTGAGCGGTGTGATGTAGGGAGCTTGCCATTTTTTGTGCGCAAAAGTCAAGGACTTTATTTCTATAAATTGTTAGCTTCGAAATAATTTCTCCTAAAATAATCTCCTCTTTAATTTAATCCTTCAATTGTTAATTTTTAATGTGAATTAATGTATTTTTACAAGGCTTAGATGCATTGAATATTCAATAAATTTTAATCTATTTAACTTACTAATGTCTAAAGTTGTATTAATTACTGGTGGTTCTTCAGGAATAGGAAAATCTGTAGCTATTTTTCTTGCTGAAAAAGGATTTACGGTGTACGGAACGAGTAGAAATCCTGATAGAATAACAGAAAAACTTCCATTCAAACTAATAGCTTTGGATGTAACGAATGCAGAAACGATTATTTCTGCGGTATCTACTGTTATTGCAAAAGAGGGAAAGTTAGATGTGTTGATAAACAATGCAGGTGTAGGTATTACCGGACCTATTGAAGAAACTCCCGATTTGGAAATTAAAAAAGCATTTCAAACAAATGTTTTTGGACCAATAGATGTTATTAAAGCAGTGCTACCTCAAATGCGAACTCAAAACAGCGGATTGATAATAAATATCACTTCAATTGCGGGGTATATGGGACTGCCATATAGAGGGGTGTATTCAGCAACTAAAGGAACTTTGGAGTTGTTGACAGAAGCACTTAGAATGGAAATTAAGGATTTTAATATTCAAATGACAAACGTTGCTCCAGGTGACTTTGCTACAAATATTGCTTCAGGTCGATATCATTCGCCAGTACTTGACAATTCTCCATACAAAGTCCCCTATGGGAATACGTTACAATTAATGAATGAGCATGTTGATGAAGGGAATGACCCTATAGAAATGGCAAAAGTAATATATAAGATTATGATGAGTGATAATCCTAAAATACATTATAAAGTAGGAGCTTTTATGCAGAAATTTTCTATTGTATTAAAACGAATATTACCAGATAAAACCTACGAAAAACTATTACTAAATCATTATAAACTATAACAGCTTTACTGAATTTAAATACACTAGGTATTTTAATTGCAGAATATATAAACTATTAAAACTAAACCAATGAAATTTTTTATTGATACAGCAAATTTAGATCAAATTAAAGAAGCACAATCTTTAGGAGTGCTTGATGGGGTAACTACTAATCCGTCATTAATGGCGAAAGAAGGAATTACTGGGACAAACAACATTTTAAAACACTATGTGAATATTTGTAATTTGGTTGATGGTGATGTGAGTGCTGAAGTTATTTCAACGGATTATGAAGGGATGATTAGAGAAGGGGAAGCATTAGCAGAATTACATGATCAAATTGTAGTAAAATTACCAATGATAAAAGATGGTGTTCGTGCAGCAAAATATTTTAGCGACAGAGGGGTGAAAACTAATGTAACCTTAGTTTTTTCTGCAGGACAGGCATTGTTAGCAGCTAAAGCAGGAGCTACTTATGTATCACCATTCATAGGGCGTTTAGATGATGTTTCTACAGATGGAATAAATTTAATTGATGAAATAAGAACCATTTTTGATAATTATGGGTATGAAACTCAAATTTTAGCAGCATCCGTACGTCATACCATGCATATTATTGATTGCGCTAAAATAGGTGCTGACGTAATGACGGGGCCTTTAAGTGCTATTGAAGGTTTGTTAAAACATCCTTTAACAGATATTGGTTTGGCAAAATTTTTAGCCGATTATCAAAAAGGGAATAAGTAACAGGTCTATTATAACATAAAAAAGGTTCAACTTTAAGTTGAACCTTTTTTATGTTATAAATTTTAGCGTCTTAAAATTCTTTTTTAATTCTATCTAAATCTCTTTTATTATCACGATCTTTTAAAGTGTTTCTTTTGTCGTGTATTTTCTTTCCTTTACACAATGCTATTTTAAGTTTTGCTAAGCCTTTATCATTCAAATACAAACGTAGTGGAATAATGGTCAAACCAGTATTTTTAACCTCTTTATTGAGCTTTTTAAGCTCTTTTTTATTTAGTAAAAGCTTGCGCTCTCTTCTTGTTTGATGATTGTAATAAGAAGCATGAGTATATTCATCAATATACATGTTAACGACAAATAATTCAGCTCGATCATTGAATTCACAAAAGCCTTCTGAAATGGTAGCCTTTCCTTCTCGGATAGATTTAATTTCGGTACCTACTAACATTATCCCAGCATCGTAAGTATCCAAAATTTCATATTCAAATTTGGCCTTCTTATTTTTTATATTAATTGTTTTCTGCTTCTTCACAAGAACAAAAATAGAATTTGTTTTAAAAGTATGCCCTATCTGACTTACTTTTTTAATCTAAAATAAAATAAACTTCGTTTTTAGGTGTAGCAATGTAATTATAATCGGATTTGAGGCTAATAATTTTCTGTTGTTGTGTAGCTATTTTTAGCATCATCGCTATTGCTTGAATGGAGTTGAGCTTTATGTTGAAATGTTGTGATAATGTTTCTAGTGTATAATTCTTTTTAGTGTAATTATCAAAATGGGGTATTTCAGCTGTAGATTCAATATAATACCAATTACAATTAGTGCCTAAATTATAAACTGGTGATAAACCAATATCAAGTACTGTTACCGTATTGAAATAAACTTTGTTTTCTGTTAAGAAAAAAGAGCGTTTTGGAATCTGAAAAGAAGCGATTGTATTGGTTTTAAATATAATGTCATCACTACCATTTAGGGTGTCACAATACATTCCAGAAGGAATATCAATAGCTACTTTAATACAATCATATGCATTTAGTTGCTGTACAAGTGTAGCGTATATTCCTGTTAATGACCGTGAAAGTCCTGATCCGAATAGGGCGTCAATAATAATATCATTTTTGTTTATTTCAGGAAGCATAATTTCGGCTAAGCTTGTAAATTGATTAACCTCAGTAAGTCTATTAAGATTTTTAGTACAATCCGAAGAAAGTTTGTTTTTTGGGTTGATTAAATACGGAGTAATTTTATAATCTCTGTATTGTAGTAATCTACAAATTACTAGTCCATCGCCACCATTATTTCCAGGTCCACAGAATATATAAATGTGTTGTGATGTATTATACTGTTGCGTAAACCAATTCACGAAAGCTTTGGATGCTCGTTCCATTAAGTTCAAGGATGAAATAGGTTCGTTCGCTATGGTGTAATTATCCCAAGCCCTAATTTGTGATGCACTGAATAGTTTTTGCATAATTGCTAATTATCTATTAACAAGTTACAGCTTATTTTTATCAATATTAAACACGCTCAATATTATGTTATATTTATAATTTTATCAGTAAATTTTTAGTAGGTATTAATTTATTTTAGAATTTCTACTACAGTATCTTTACAACTATTAAAATAATAGATATATGGCTGAAACGCTAAAAGTTTGTTCTTGTTTGCCTGCGGCAACAAATATATTAGTGTCCTTGGGATTATCTGACTTAATTGAAGCAGCAACTTTTGAATGTCCAATTGATAGGCCAAGAATTATTCACTCATCAATACATGATAAAAACTTATCAGCTGGTGAAATAAACGAACTAATTTCCATTCATAAGAAGGAAAATACTACAGTTAATTCTATTGATGAGGAATTACTTTTGAAAATACAACCAGATGTGTTGTTTACTCAAGCGATATGTAATGTTTGTCAGATAGGGGAAGATGATGTAACGAGTGCTTTAGGAAAACTAAACCTGAATACAAAAGTATATTCATTAAACCCGAAATCTTTAGAAAATGTATTGGAGGATATTACTACAGTTGCAGGTGCCTGTGGAGATTCTAATAAAGGAGAAATACTAATTTCATCGTTAAGAAAAACGATGCATGAAATACAAACAACTTTAGATAGTCATCAAAGAGAAATGGTAAACTGTTCCTTTTTTGAATGGATGGATCCTGCTTTCAATTGTGGTCATTGGATTCCTGACCAATTAAAAATTGCTGGAGGACATGATAAATTGGCTAATCCGAACGGATACTCTTACCCTGTAGATATTAAGAAAATTAAAGATTATAATCCTGAAGTATTAGTTTTCTCTGCTTGCGGAATGAGTTTGGAACAGAGTTTAATTGAAGTAGAAAAAGTGCTATCTGATTCGTTTTGGCAAAAATTACCGGCCTATAAAAATAAAAATGTATGGATAGTAGATGGTAATTTATTTACTCAACCAGGTCCAGATTTGATAAAAGGGATTCAGTTGTTAGCCGCTATTTTTAATCCAGACTTATTTACAATTTCAGATGATTTGAAAACTAATGTTATACAATTGTAATTATTACTTTTTATAGAAGGGAATGAAGTAGCTTACCGTATAGCCAAATCCAACTCCCCATTTTGAGTCTTCCACAGTTTTTCCGAAGCCAGGGATATATAAATTAGCAAAATTATCTGGGGCTGAATTCCCTACATAATTTTTAAGCTGTGCATTGATTCCTAAGTATAGATTATTGAATACTTCAGCTTTTATACCTACAATTAACTCTACCCAATGTGTAGTTGAATTGTCGTAATTTATAGGAGTGTTAATTGGTTCGTTTTCATCCCAATAAAAATCGGTATTTAAAACACCATGACTGTTTAAGGTGTGTTTGTAAGAGCTTAATCCATAACGCAAACCAACAAATATGGCATTTTCCATATTCAACCAGTTTTCATAAGCATTATAGTCAACACCAATTTTAAAATAACTTCCTTCAGTGGTAAAGTTTACTTGAGTTTCATCAATAGTACGTTTTTCATTACCAAACTCTCCAGCGATGGAATATTTTTTTGCAAATTTATAATCAGCATTTATTTCAAAGGCTGTATAGTCTTTTATAACTGCTGTTTTTACTAGTTTTGAAATGTCTGTACCCACTCGCAACCAGAATTTATGTGTTTTTGTACTGTCTTTTATTTCTTCTTCCTGTGCAAAGCTAGCAAAGGATATGAATAGACTAATGAAAAATATGTATGTGCGCATTGTCTTCGTTTTTAATTTTAGTATTTACAACATTTGAGCTTAAAATCCAGTTGTCGGCATCTGAATTAAAACCAAAATTTACATTATTAAAGATATTTTTAAATCCGCAAGCTTTGGAAATAAACAACTCTTCGTTATCATAATTAAGTACAATGATGTCTTCATTCCCAGTAGCAAAATCATCACTACTATCCGTAGGGGTACCATTATCGTCAATAGCGTAGTCTTTAATAAGTCTAAAGGAAGTATTGTTTTCTAAAATTCGTAATGGTATTGCAATCGAATCTCTAGTACTTTCTATACCATAGCTTAGTGTATTATCTACCCCTACAATTAATAAGTTAGTTACTTCTTTAGGGGTGCTTTGATTTAAATAGTCGTAAAATCGAATTACTAAATGTGAAGTATCCGCGTTGGGAGTAGTGCAAATATCATCCTTTTCACAACTAATTATGAGTAGTAAAAAGATTAGTGTTGTAATTGTTTTTTTCATATTTTACTGTATTCTAATTGAACAAAAATAGTAGTATTTTAATGTATTTACTTAAAAAAGGTATTAAAGTTTCTATAATAATGAACCTTTCTGTAAGTTTTCCGTCTATAGAGTAACAACTATGAACAAGTCAAAAGAAATATCAGATGCTGAATTGGTGGTACAATACCAATCAGGAGATAAAGAAGCACTGATTACATTGGTTACCCGTTGGCATAAAAAGTTTTGTTCTCATGCCTATTGGTATACTAAAGAAGCCGAGTTGTCGAAGGATATTGTTCAAGAAAGTTGGACAGTTATTATCAATAAAATAAATACACTACGGCAAGCCGATAAATTTGGTAGTTGGGGATTAAGCATAGTAACAAGGAAGGCGATTGATAGTATTCGGGAACAAAATAAACATCGAAAATTGGATGACTATACAGAAGCTAATTTAGTTGAAGAGGAACAAGTTAATATGGCACCACAACATAGTCTTGTTTTAAAAGAAATTAAGGGATTACCAAATGAGCAACAAGTAGTATTAAAGTTGTTTTATGTAGAGGGGTATAAGATTCATCAAATTGCGGAGCTTTTAAATATTGCAAAAGGAACTGTAAAGTCTAGGTTATTTACGGCAAGAGAAAAATTAAAATCAATATTAAAAATTAGAAATCATGAAAGATAATATGGAAGAAATAGACAAATTAATTAAAGAGACACTTACAACGGAAGAAGCTAAGTTTTATGATGAATTAGAGGAACAGAATCTGTTGGGAATGGTTGGTGGTTTGTTTAAAGGAAAACTAAAATGGATATTGATATTAATGAATGTAGTTAATATAATTGCTTTTGTTGGTTTTATTTACTGTGTGGTACAATTTGTTAATACCGATATAACTAATGAATTAATCAAATGGGGAGTCTTTGGAGTGGTACTTTTAATGATGATTTCAATGTTAAAATTATTTGCTTGGATGCAAATGGATAAAAACGCATTATTACGTGAAATAAAGCGTTTAGAGTTACAAATATCAGCTTTGTCAAGTAAATTAGCTTAAAAGTTTATTCGGTTGAGAATTCTTTTAAATTAGGGGATTCAAAGGATAGATTCTTTAAAAATCGATTTGTTTTTAGTAAATTGCAACACTTTTCAGGGATGATTTCTCTCCCACGCTGAATTTTCGATGTTTTTTCGGAAGGATAAAGGTAGAGAAGGAATGGTTATTTTATCTATCTTAAATTATTTAAAAAATGGCTGTTTTAGAACAACAAGTAACATCACAACAAGCAATTGAATTAGAGGACAAGCATGGTGCTCACAACTACCACCCATTACCAGTAGTATTAACTAAAGGTG
>Ga0209291_1003386_pt1 | contig 11897 bp, 8 predicted proteins | sample GOMGulsemesocosm_FD_184633 | JGI IMG/M metagenome (GOLD analysis project Ga0209291, IMG submission 184633) | Methane-oxidizing microbial communities from mesocosms in the Gulf of Mexico - GOM9B Gulf of Mexico (SPAdes) (version 2) | ecosystem: Environmental > Aquatic > Marine > Cold seeps | place... | reverse complement strand
TTATGTAATACATCCGCAGCCACTTGCGCCGATACCATATCGATCACTTTAATGCCCGTTAATAATTCCGCTTCGGTTTCATTTGGGGTGATCAAATCAATAACCGATAATAACTCATCGTTTAATGACTGTGCAGGAGCCGGATTTAATACGACTCGTGTACCCGCTTTTTTTGCTATTTTAGCGGCTTGAGTAATAGTTGCAATCGGCGTTTCTAATTGCATCAATAATGTATCAGCTTGCGCAATTAACTCGCGATGTGGGTTAAGTCGTTCTGGGGTTAAGCAAGCATTCGCTTCTGCCGAAATACAAATACTGTTTTCACCAGTTGCCGCTACTTGGATCATCGCGATCCCAGTCGGTGTATCTTGTTCCACCATCACAGCTTGGGTATTGATACCATCACGATCAAATTCGTTAATCATATTACGGCCAAAGCTATCATCACCAACACAGGCAATAAATGCAATATCGGCACCTAAACGCGCGGCGGCAACGGCTTGATTCGCCCCTTTACCACCTGGGATCACGGCATAACTATGGCCAAGTAAAGTTTCGCCTGGACGCGGAAAAGAAGCCACTTGTAAAACATGATCAGCGTTAACGCTACCTAACACAACTAATTTATTCATAAAGAAGCCTTAATACTTTGTAACTGATGAGAATAAAACATGACTTAATTGCACTATCTTAATAAGACGCTATTAATAAAACGAAACTATCCACAGATGCGATTAAGTCATATTTTTCAATATTGAATTGATAGGAGTAAAGGGAATAACGGTTAACGTTATCCCCTTTTGGTCATTTTATGACTTAGTGATCACTTTTAACGGTACAGCGATGCTCTTCTCTACAGACTGACCTTTAAGTATTTTATCAGCAGTTACAACACCAAGAGCACCAATTAACGCAGGTTGTTGTGCAATTGTCGCACCTAAGATACCGCGATTAACGGCAGCAATACCATCTTTAGTGCCATCAAAACCAACGATTAATACGTCTTTACCTGATGCTTGAACGGCACGTAATGCACCTAATGCCATTTCATCATTTTGCGCGAATACAGCTTGTACGTCTGAGTTAGCAGCAAGCATGTTTTCCATTACGTTAAGGCCTTTAGTACGATCAAAGTCAGCGGGTTGGCTACCTAGCAAATTCATTTTATTTTTATCAACCGCTTGCATGAAGCCTTGACCACGTTCACGTGCCGCAGATGTACCTGCGATGCCTTCTAGTTGGATAACTTTTGCATTAGCGCCAATCGTATCATTTATATATTGACCGGCCATTTCGCCACCAGCAACGTTATCAGAAGCAATGTGGCTCACCACTTTACCACGACTCGCACCACGGTCTAATGTGATAACTGGAATATTAGAACGGTTAGCCATACGGATCGCATTCGATACTGCGTCTGAATCCGTTGGGTTAATTAAGATCGCTTTTACGCCACGTACAGTCAGGTCTTCAACGTTCGATAATTCTTTGCTTGGATCGTTCTGTGAATCCAGCACAATTAACTTATAACCTAATGTTTTTGCTTTCGCTTCCGCACCTTCTTTCATTGTTACAAAGAAAGGGTTATTTAACGTCGACACCACCATTGCAATCGTATCTTGCGCCATTACCGTTGCACTGAAAGATGCTGAAACTACAGCAGCAGAGATCAAGGTTGCTAATTTTTTCATTACATATACCTTCTTTTACGTTAATTCTGCTGCCTCAGATAGGGTATTGAGGTTCACAGGTTATGTATTACGACTCTTTTATCGTACTTTTATTGTTGTTATTATTGTTATTCTTCTGTTTCTTATTTCTTTTTCGTTTCAACTAATACTGCAAGTAAGATCACTACAGCTTTAGCAATCATCTGGAAGTATGAAGATACATCCAATAGATTTAATGCATTATTTAGGAAGCCGATAATTAATGCTCCGATCAGCGTACCCATAATACGACCTTTACCACCAGCAAGACTGGTGCCGCCGACGACTACAGCTGCAATCGCATCTAATTCATAACCCATACCAGCGGTAGGTTGTGCAGATGATAAACGTGATGTCACAATCAAACCAGCTAATGCAGCCAGTGCACCACAGATGGCATAAACACCCATCTTCACTTTATCTACGTTAATACCTGATAGACGTGTCGCTGCTTCGTTGCCACCAAGAGCATAAACATAACGACCAAAACGCGTATGATTAAGTAAGTACCATGCCGAAGCAAATACCATCACCATTAACCAGATTGGTACAGGCACACCTAATAAATAACCCGTACCGATCCATGAAAAACTATCGGCAACATCAGTAAAACCGGTTGAGATTGGACGACCGTCGGTATATACCATGGTTACACCACGCAATAATGTCATGGTCACCAGCGTCGCAATAAAGGCTTGCACCTTACCGATGGCAATAATCATACCGCTCATCGCACCTAATGCTGCACCTGCAAATAATGCCACAGGAACGGCTATCATCACTGATACTTCCATTGCTATTAATGACGCTGCAAAGGCACCACACAGGGCTAATACTGAGCCAACACCTAAGTCAATACCGCCAGTTAAGATCACTAAGGTCATACCCACAGCGATGATCGCGCTCACCGATGTTTGACGTAATATGTTTAAAATATTCCCCACAGTGAAAAAGTGAGGGTTTAAGAAAGACACCACCACAATCAACAAAATTAAAGCGATTAATGATTTTTGTTCAAACAACCATTCTTTAGTGAAAAATTTTCTGGTTAAAGTTTTCGTCATAACATCACCGTTCACATTGTTACTGGAATTTGTATTAACTGCTTGGTTCTGGCTCATAGCCCTGCCTCATTCATTTTTTTTCCAACGGCACACGCCATTAGTTTTTCTTGGTTAGCATGTTCAGCCATAAACTCACCGCTGATGCGGCCTTCGTGCATCACTAAAATTCGGTCACTCATGCCCAATACTTCTGGCATTTCTGACGACACGAGAATGATACTCATGCCTTCGACTTTAAATTGATTGATTAACTCGTAGATCTCTTTTTTAGCGCCGACATCAACACCGCGGGTAGGCTCATCTAAAATAAGTACTTTAGGGCGGGTAATTAAACCTTTGGCTATCGCCACTTTCTGCTGGTTACCACCAGATAAGTTACCAATAATCTGATCGCGGCTTGGGGTTTTAACATTAAACTGACGCATGAAGTCTTCTACTGCAGTCGCTTCTTTCGCGTGATCTAATTGCAGGCCTTGTGACAGTTGGTCTAATGCGCACAAGGTCATATTTTCTTTTACCGACAAACCAAGAACTAGCCCATCACCTTTACGATCTTCAGAAATATAGGCTATACCATTAGCCAAGCCGTCGCGTGGGGTTACTGGACTAACAACCTTACCGTCTAAAATCACATCACCCGAATCACGTGGTAATGCCCCGTAAATGGCTTTCATTAATTCAGTACGGCCAGCGCCCATTAAGCCCGAGATACCTAATATTTCACCATGGTCTAATTTGAAACTAACGTCACGTACGCCTGGTGCCACAATATTTTCAACTTCCATGCATGTTGTGCCATGTATTGCGCCGATACGTGGATAGATCTCGTCTAAACGACGACCCACCATTTTCTCAATCAGACTATCTTCGTCAATATCAGTCACCGCTATTTCGTCAATAAATTTACCATCACGCAATACAGTAATATCATCACAAATCTCGAAAATCTCTTTTAAACGATGAGAAATATAAACAATGCCGCAGCCTTCATTACGCAGTTCATTAATCACGCTGAATAATGATTTAGTTTCGCTCTCCGTCAAGGCATCGGTCGGTTCATCCATCACGATAACTTGGGATTGAAATGACAGCGCTTTGGCAATTTCGACCATTTGCTGCTCACCTAAACTTAGCTCACCCAATAATTGACGCGAACTGTGTTTGACGTTTAAGCGTAGTAATAAGGCATCGGCATCGCGATACATCTCAGCCCATTTAATACCGCCAAACGCATTGGTTTTTTCGCGGCCTAAATAGATATTTTCAGCAATCGTTAACTCAGGGATCAAGTTTAATTCTTGGTGAATTATACTAATGCCCACTTCTTGAGAATGACGCGGGCCATTAAAGCTAACATCACTACCTTGGTAGTTAATACTACCTTTATCCATGTGATAGATACCGGTTAATACCTTCATCAACGTCGACTTACCGGCACCATTTTCGCCCAGTAATGCCATTACCTTACCTGGGTATACATTCAAACAAGCATTATCTAGCGCTTTCACACCAGGAAATGATTTTTCGATACCACTGAGTTTTAAAATTGCTTGCGTCATGTCAGTTCCTACTTTATTCCGCATAAATCGCTATTCTTACGTGTCGTACAATCACTGCTGAGCGAGATTAAAACACCACGCCAGATTGGAAGATCACATTAGCATAAGGTGTACATTCACCCGTGCGTACAACGGCTTTGCTATGGTGTGTTCGTTGCTTAAATGCTTCGTGGTCAATATAAGTGATTGTAATTATTTTATTGGTGAGTTGTTCCTCATTGGCAATCACATCAAGTAAGGCCGTGTGTAACTCAGGGCTAACCGTAGCAAACTCTTCTGCAAGTACGATGCCTTCAATTTGCATTTCGCCGAGTATCGCTTTAACGGTCGCGATGAATGTTGGTACACCCGGAATCAACGCAAGATCGATACGCAGTGTTGAGTCTGGAACAGGTAAACCAGCATCACAAATGGTGATCTCGTTAGTATGTCCAAGCGTCGCAACTAAATAAGATAAGTCTGCGTTGATAAGTGCATTTTTCTTCATGGTTCACGCCTTACAAGGTGAAAATAGCTAAATATAAGTCTTCGATTAAATGGATATTAACGCTATCGAAACGATTGCGCAAACGTTTCGATAGCGTTGAATATAGTTAAAAATGAGGATAATTCTAGTATTTAAGTATAAAAATGCGAGTTAGATCGAAGAACGAGTTGAATTTCTTTCATCTGAAATGGAGGTGTTATTTTTACGAAGAAAATCACTTATATCGAAAGTAATAGAGCAAATTAAATGGAGTGAAAAATAAAATAGAACCGATAAAATAAAGACACTACTTTAATAAAATAAACGCTCAAATTTTAACCATCAACATTAAAATTTATAAATAGCAGCAAAATAATGGGCAAAACCAGACGAGTCTAAAGCAGTTAGACCCCCACCATCTTCAATGGTGTAGACGTCATTGTATATTTTCACCCCATAACCTAATGCGTAGCGTTCAGAGTGCCAGTAAATACCATTAAACATCACGCCGCCATGGGTAGTCTTAGGCACGTCAAGATCCTTTACAGCATCCGCACCAAATTGATAATCAACATAACCCTGATAAGCAATAAAACTGCCATTGCCAAAAGTCACAAATGGCTTAAACCAATTCATTGAAAACTGATAACCGTTCCAATCTTTCGTATTTAGATCATACAAACCATATAGGTTTATGCCCACCGTACCAAACCAAGCTACCGAGACATCAATACCTAAGCCCCAAAATGAATTATTAACATCACCAATTATCGCCTTACCATCGTTATCAACGCCTGTAATTCCACCACCAGCCCAATTAAATAACGTGGCAACGTAAACCTCTTGCACAGGTCCAAACGATAAGTCTTCGCCCGTCATAGCATCGAGTGAAAAACGTGGCGATAATTTCATGAATATCTTACTTTTATCATTCGTTTTGTCTGAATCTCTAGAGTCTGTATTCGCTAAATTAAACACGTCTACGTAACCGTATAAATCAACAATGCCAGAACGACCGCCAAACTCCACTTCAAGGTAATCATGGTCTAAATTGTCTTCAACACTCGGCTTTTCGCTAATGGCATACATCATATTAAACTGTATCCATCTATAGTCTTTCTTATGTAGCCCATCACTATAATCTGCAGCAACAGTGGTATTCGAAAAAATCATTAACGCTGCAATCAATGATAATAATTTATAGATATTGTTCATCAGTCAAATCCATGATAATGGTATATAAACGTTGAGTATCAATAAATTCAGTGCAGCTAAATCTAAGTTTATTGAACTAAATACAATAGACACATAATTATAGACCAAGCGCTATAAACAGCCTTTATTAGCTTATTAATTAGCAATCATGAATTATATTATTACTGTAAAAGAATAAAATAAAGTTGAAAATAAATTATACAGAAGAGGTCATTACAGAGGGGTTTATAAGCAGTCAATAAATCATAGAAAATTAATGGCGTAACATGTGGAGGCACGCTAACCGTGACTCCACAAACTTATTCTAAAATTAGGTTTTTAAAATAAGAGTCTTAGAATTTGTAAGATGCAGCTAAGTAATGTGCAAAGCCTGAAGATTCTAATCCACCAAATGCTACACCATCTTCAAGTGTATAAACGTCGTTATACGCTTTTACGCCGTAACCCACAGAGTAACGCTCTGAGTGCCAGTAGATACCATTGAACATAACACCACCACTGCTAACATGGTTTGCATCTGTATCAGCACCAAATTGGTAATCAATGTAACCTTGGTAAGAGATAAAGCTACCATTATCAAAGTTAACGAACGGTTTGAACCAGTTCATCGAGAATTGGTAACCATTCCAATCTTTAGCGTTAACATCGTATAAACCATAAAGGTTCATACCTACTTTACCTAACCAAGGCACCATCACATCAGAACCTAGACCAAAGAATGCATTGTTAACATCACTACCAATCGCACCACCACCCCAGTTAAATAAAGTAGCAACATATACTTCTTGTACAGGGCCGAAAGACAAATCTTGACCAGTTATAGCATCAAGTGAAAAACGTGGAGCAAGTTTCATAAACATCTTGCTTGCGCCATCATTTTTATCTGAGCCACTAGAATTTTTATTCGTTAGATTGAATACGTCAACATAACCGTATAGATCAACAACCCCAGAACGGCCGCCAAATTCCATTTCTAGATAATCATGTTTTAGATTATCTTTAGCACTTGGTTTTTCACCAACTGCATACATTAAGTTGAATTGTGACCATTGGTAATCATTCTTGTGAATATCATCAGAATAATCAGCCGCGAACGCGTTGCAAGAGATAGCAGCAAGCGTAGTTGCAGCTAATGCTATATTTTTAACATTTTTCATCATTACTTCCATTTTATGGTGCACAACTCTGTATGAGTCAGCGCTATTTTTATGGCGCGAGTGTATCGAGATTTATAAAAAGTTCAATAAATCTGTAATAAACATAGTACTGAATATAAAAAAGTGTGATCTGTAGCATAATTAACTAAATTAACCGCACCATCCAAACGTTTAGACTATATATAAATTGGTATTTAGTAAGCCATTGTTGATAAAGGCTTTTTTTAAAGACTCCTTTATATACAGATAATAGCCATTAATTAAGCCCTTGATTCTAATGTTTTATCAATTTAAACCCAAACTAATTGTCTATTTTCATCATGTACGAGAAATAACCAACTCAAAAATCAAGTCTTTATAAAAACAAAATTAAAACTCACACATCAGGTTTATCATCAACTCAAATGTTTGACGAGTGTTACATTTTTTTTACGAAAAGTGATGAAGTAATAGCTCTAAATCACAATTTAAGAATTTTGATTGCAACGAACCTAGCTATTTTAAACATTGATATATAGTTTATTCCCCCACATTAAGCTTTTATAGCAGCCGATTACATACATGACAATCTCACAATACAGCATCACCACCAGCGCCTTGTTAATTTTAAGAACAAAGTTAAAGCTGCTAACTACGAAGCAGTATTAGTGTGTCCAGTCACGACTAGGCATACAAGTGCTTATGCATTTAAGCCTTAACTTAAGCAATATTACTTAATTAATTTAGGATGAATTATGAGAAAGAAAATATTAGCTCTTACCACTAGCAGTGTCTTATCAACCATGATCACAGGTTGTGCTATCCAGCCTACAGAGCAAGTAAGTTCCCACGAATGGCTCCAAGATAAAGAATATAACCTGACAATTCTCCATACCAACGATAACCATGGTAATTTCTGGAAAAATAAATACGGTGAGCGAGGCATGGCAGCCCGTGCCACCTTGATAAACAATATTCGTAATGAAGTTAAAGCCGAAGGCGGCTCTGTACTACTGTTATCTGGCGGCGATATTAATACCGGCGTACCAGAATCAGATCTACAAGATGCGGAACCTGATTTCATTGGTATGAATATGATTGGTTATGACGCAATGACATTAGGAAATCATGAATTTGATAACTCGCTCGATGTACTAGCTAAACAAGAAGGCTGGGCAAATTTCCCTTTCATCTCTGCCAACATCTATAAAGATGGTGAGCGCATGTTTGACGCTTACAAGATCTTTAACAAAGACGGTATCAAGATTGCTGTTATCGGCTTAACAACTGAAGATACAGCAAAAATAGGTAATCCTGAATTTATCAGCGAATTAGAATTCCGAGATCCAAAAGTGGAAGCCAAAGCACTAATCGCTGAATTAAAAGCAACTGAAAAACCAGATGTGATCATAGCAGCAACGCATATGGGCCATTACCTTAACGGTGATAACGGCTCCAATGCACCGGGTGATGTGCAGCTGGCACGCTATCTGAATGAAGGTGATCTAGACATGATTGTGGGTGGTCACTCACAAGAACCAGTATGTATGGAAGGTGCTGAATACGCGAAATTCAAACCAGGTCAAGATTGTGCACCTGACGTGCAAAACGGGACTGATATCGTACAAGCGCATGAATGGGGGAAATACGTTGGCCGTGCTGATTACACCTTTAAAAATGGTGAGTTTACATTGCAATCATACAATCTTATTCCCGTAAATTTAAAGAAAAAAATCAAAGTTGATGGGAAGAAAAAGCGTGTATTAATCCAAGATGAGATCGCACAAGATCCAGCAGTATTCGCAAAATTAAAACCCTTCCAAGAAAAAGGTCAAGCAGCATTAAACATCAAAATTGGTCAATCTGATGGTCTATTACAAGGTGAACGTAACATTGTTCGTAATAACCAAACAAACCTTGGCCGTTTGATTGCAACTGCACATATGCAACGTGCAAAAGCTGATTTTGCAATGATGAATTCAGGTGGCGTTCGTGCGTCAATTGAAGCCGGTAATATCACTTATAAAGACGTATTAACGGTACAACCGTTTGGCAATATCATTACTTATGTTGATATGACTGGCCAAGATGTCATGGATTACCTCAATGTAGTCGGCACTAAGAGCCGTGATTCAGGTGCTTATGCACAATTTGTTGGTATTTCGATGACGATTGCGAATAACAAGGTTACGAACGTAGAAATCGCGGGTAAACCACTTGATACAGCAGCAACTTATCGCTTCACTATCCCATCATTTAATGCCGCCGGTGGTGACGGATATCCAAACATCACAGCCCACCCAGCATTTGTGAATACAGGCTATGTGGATGCTGAAGTACTAAAAGACTACATCCAAGAAAACTCCCCGATTAACGTCAGTGATTTTGCACCTAGAGGTGAAATCAAGCATCTGTAATACAGGTTTAATAGATTAATAATAAAGTAAAACAACTCAAAATAAAAATAAAAACAAAATCGCACAATTTAGTGCGGTTAACACTTATAGAGATAAAACATATGTTAAAGAAAACTGCTCTTGCAATAGCACTCTCTTCTTTATTCGTAGGTACAGCGGCTCAAGCTATCACTATCTATGATAACGACAACGGTGATGTAATCAAATTATACGGTGAAGTCGGCGTTGGTGGTCATATCAACCCTGATTACGAATACGGTGAATTTGTTGAATCACCACTAAACGGTAATAAAAAAGGCTACGGCACCGATACAAAGTATGTCGATGATAGCTTTGCAACTATAGGTGTTAAAGGTACTTATCAAGAAGTTTACTATCGCGTAGAACTCGATTATGAGCGTGAAAACTGGGCTTATGGTTCAGGTGATATGGTATTAGCTATTGATAAACTGTTTATTGGTTACAAGCTCACTGATAACCACGCTATCGAAATAGGCCTAACTGATACAGCTTTTGATGATTACGATAAATACGGTGATTTCACTTTCGATACAACTGTTGAAACAGGTGAAGCCGGTGACCAAGCACGTACCGTTAAATATGAAGGAAAAATCAAAGACTTCAAATTAGGTACGTCTTATTCTTATCAAGGTGAATCATCATCAGGTTCAGCATTAGGAGACATAGTAAATGGTTATGTTGGTTACTTCGGCAAAACAATTTCGGCCGTTGTAGGTGTTGAAAAACGTGCGGGGTCTAAAGGTGAGTCTAAATACGGCGAGCAAACCCTATTTGGTTTTGGTGCGCGCTATAACGTAAACGATAAACTGTCATTTGGTATTAACGGTTATATCGAAGATGAAGATCTTGCTCAAGATCATACCCAAGTGATTAAAGATCCACGAGACCCTAAAAAAGATCTAACCATATATAACGATTACCAAACCTTCCGGAATAAAGGTGCATTAGTTTCTGCTCGTTACAAATTTTCTAAAAAATGGGAAATAACAGGCTCTTATAACTTCGAAGAATATGAAAAATGGGCAATAAAAAATGCTGAATACGGCGTAACTCCATACTCTTGGGGCGACGAACGAACTTGGGGCACAGTTGGTGTGAACTTCCGTCCATCAAGCTCTGTCATTTTTGCTGTTGAAGCGAACGTTGGCGAGTCAGCACAAGATGCTTACGCTTACGGCCGTGTTTACTTCTAGTATTTCCATCATTTCGATGTAAGAACCAGTTAACAAATTTTAAGGTAAATTATGAAAAAGAAATTATTAGCACTCGCAATTGGCAGTGTGTTATCAGCTGCTGCTCAGGCGGGCATCAACGATATAGTTATCACTGAAGCAGTGGATAACAAAGCAGAATACAAGAACCGTGCAATAGAAATAACGAACACAGGTTCAAGTGATTATACCTTTACTAATAATATTGAAATAGCGAAACAAAGTAATGGTGGTAAGTGGTATACACTTTCAGGTACATCAGGGCTCACAATTCCAGCAGGAAAAACAGCTGTTTTACATAATCCGAGTGCAACAGCTGAACTAATTGCAACCGTCACGGCAAATGGCGGGGCCGCAATTGCAAGTAACACAAGTTTAACTGGTACTGGTAACGATGCTTATGCTATTCGTAACATAGCCGACCCAGCTAAACCTATTGTTTTAGATGCTGTTGGTGTAATCGACTCAAGTGATGACTGGGGTAAAGATTCTACACTTCGTCGTAAATTAGATAGTGGGGCTCAGCCAAAACAAAATAAAGGTGTTTTTGAAATACTAAAGTGGGATGTTATTGCTGATGGGTCTTTCGAACATTTAGGTACAAAGCCTGGCGACTCGGTAACACCACCAACGCCACCAACGCCATCTGACTGTACAACAGCTGAGCAAACTACAATTGCAGAAGTGCAAGGTTCGGGGTCTTCTTCACCATTAATCACAAGTGGATTTGAGTCGGCTGAAGAATATAACGTTCAAGGTATTGTTTCAGCAGTTACGACTTTGCCTAAAAAGGGCTTCTTTCTAGCAGAAATTACTCCTGATGGTAATCCCGCTACTTCTGACGGTATATTTGTCTCAACTTCAGCAACTCCACCAGCAGTCGGAAACACTGTTTGTGTGAAGAGTAAAGTAAAAGAAAATTATGGTCATACAGAGTTGTTCGCTTCTACATGGGATGTAGTCGATGCTGGTACTTCAGGCCCGGCAGCGGTTAATATGACCGTAATCCCTGAGGATAACGGCCTATTCGAAAACACATTAGAACGCCATGAAGGTATGTTAATTAATTTACCAAGAGATATGGATACCAATGAAGACG
>Ga0209291_1003382_pt1 | contig 11903 bp, 9 predicted proteins | sample GOMGulsemesocosm_FD_184633 | JGI IMG/M metagenome (GOLD analysis project Ga0209291, IMG submission 184633) | Methane-oxidizing microbial communities from mesocosms in the Gulf of Mexico - GOM9B Gulf of Mexico (SPAdes) (version 2) | ecosystem: Environmental > Aquatic > Marine > Cold seeps | place... | reverse complement strand
CTGGATATAAAAAATTAAAAAGATGAAAAAAATATTATTAACATTAGCATTAGGAGCGTTTATTGGTGGAGCATCAACAACTTTTGCACAGGACGATACTAAAAAGAAAACAACAACGACAACAAAAAAATCTTGTTCAAAGAAAAAATGTTGTTCAAAAAAGAAAGCTTGTGCTCCTAAATCGGATGTAAAAGCTGAAACTACTAAATCAGTAGAAAAAGCTGAAGAATCTAAATAAGATTTTTACAAATATATTAAAACTGCATACATTTAATTGTATGCAGTTTTTTTATGCCCAATACTGACTTTAGTCACACAATTTACCCTTACTTTAATGTAAATTTGAAATACAAATTTATAAATTACATACTATGAGCAAAACAGCATCACTTATAACAAATCTAGAATTCAATTCGGAAAAACCAACCATTACAGTTTTACTAGAAACAAATAATACCAAAGAAATAAGAATTGCTATGAAAACAGGTAACATTATGAAGAAACATCAAACACCCTATCCTATCGTAGTTGAATTATTTGATGGTGAAATTGAATTTGGTGTAGACAATAAAGTACTTACCCTTACAAAAGGAGATATTATAGCATTGGAAGGTGCTGTACCACATGATTTAAAAGCAACTAAAGATAGCATTGTAAGATTAACCTTAACTAAACATGATAAAGTAGAACGTGTGGAAAAAGTAATTGCTTAAGTATAACTGTCTAGTCCTAAATGACCGGTACAGGTTATTTTAGGTCTTTTTTATATACTACTTAGCTAGTTTAAATATTTCTTCTAATTCTATTATTTGAAGTTTTGAATTCTTCAATAATGAATTTATCATAGCTTTAGCTACAATAACATCTTTTATTGGTCTATACTTTCTAATTCCGGGAATCCATAATAATGCGTACATAATTGGCGTTAGAATTTTTTCAGCTAATCTAAATTCTTTTCTATCTCCAGCTAACATAGACGGACGGATAATACTAACAGTTTCAAAGTTCAACTTTTGAACAGCCTCATCTAACTCTCCTTTAATTCTTGAATAAAATACTTTAGATTCAAAATTAGCTCCATAAGATGATAAAAGCACCAATTGCTTAACTCCATTATCAGACGCTAACTGGGCTGTTTTATATTGATAGGTATAATCAATCTTATATTGTACGTCTTGACTTCCTACCTTCTTAATGGTAGTTCCCATAGTTGAAAACAACACATTCCCTACTAGCTCTGATTTATGTTTTTCTAGGTTATCAAAATTAATTATGACTTCCTTTAATTTAGGATGATTAACACCTGTAGAACGTCTCGCTAAAACTTTTACTTCTGAATAATTTGAATCTGCTAACAATTGCTTTAACAATTCAGAACCAATTAAACCAGTTGCTCCTATTAAGATTGCTTTTTTCATTTTGTTTATTCAAATTTTGATTATACTACAAATTTACACAAAAAAAATTCACAAGTTATAGACTCATGAGGCTTTTCACATATATAATGTGTATTATTAATTCACTTAAAAAGTGATATCTTAATCCTAAATTTATTGCTCCAGAATTAAGTATTGCCTGTTCTATTACTTGACCATTTACTCTATTTGCTTTTAAGTTTAAAGCTACTTCAACAAAAACATATCCAAAATCAAATTCTTTTTCAATTCCTAGACCTAAATTTATAGTTAACCCAATGATAAGTTCAGATTGATCAGCAGGTCCATTATAAAGTAGCTTATCATATTCTTCTGTTACAGTTGATGACCAAGAATGAATTAAAACAGATGTACCACCTAAACCATAAAATCCAAAACTACTTTCATAATCTCCAGTAAAATAATATCTAATACCCGCTTGAAATTGAATAATACCCGATTTTTCTTCTAAAGCTATTCTAAAACTAGACGGACTAGTTAACGAAATTGAAGCATCTACATATGTACTTTTTTCCAAAGTTATTGGCAAATAATAATTAATTTCCCCAGTAAAACCATTCTATCCGTTTGTGCAAAATAAAATTTCACACCAAAACCTGGCGGCACTTCCAAAACCAAATGCTTTAAGATAGGTAACTTGACCACCGATACTCATTGAGAATAACTAAACCCTGTAGATAATGATATTACCATCAATTTGACAGTGTTTTCTAAAAACTTGTAACCTTATACGTCTAACAAAAAATAAGTAAGTACTCAATTAGCATGTCCTATTACTTTATATCAGAAACTAAACTATAAAACGATACTTGACTCAATACAACAAACCAGATATGCTGATTATAAAACTTTTCATATTCTAACAAAAAACCACACAGATAAGGTTAATTTGTGTGGTCTAAATATTACAATTAACTATTTTAAATAAGTTTATATTTCAAATTGTGTTTACAAGCATTGATCATGTTAGCTTGATGAATTTGTACTTTTTTATTAATTTCAGAAGTTAGATTCAAATATTTTAATGAATTTTCAAAATCACCTAAATAAAAGTAGCATAATGAAATATTATACAATAGTCCTGATTTCAATTTAGAGTTAATTCTAGATTTAGAATTTTCTGATTTATCAAACTTATCGAGTTCACTTTGAAAAATTTGAATATCTTGATTTATAATCTTTTCTATATTATTATCAATCTTACTAGTAATTAAACCATTTCCTTCACGAGCGACTCTATTTAACTCAGTATAATCAAAATCTTTATATCTGAATGAAACAAATGAAGACAATACTTCCTTATCAACAAAACAATATGATTCCTTTAGTTTTGCAAACGCTGTATTAAATGCATCAACTGTAATATTATCTTTTTCTCTTTCTAAGTTCTTATAAAAGACCATTCTAGTTCTTGTTGGTGAATCTTCTGAAACACTAACTTTCTTCTTCTCTGAACTTTCAAAATTTGAAGTTAAAACGGTACCATCTTTCAATGTAATATTTACATTATATGTAGCTGAAACAATAGAGTTATAAGTATAAGTTAACCGTCTTGCATGAGCCCCTTCTGTATTCTTTATTTTTGTTTCTCTTTTTGAGATTACTGGCTTTGTACTATTAAAATTTGACTCCATTATAATAATAGTGAATTCCGCATTTTCTTTAGTATCTGTAAGTGTAAAACCCGGCATTACTGCATTTTTCTTTATTTCAGTTTCATTATGGATTTCTCCATCAAACTCAATAAAATAAGAACTTAACTTTTGAATTGAATAATCAGTTGGATTCTGGGTATAATGGACTTTATTCATTTCGCCATCATCAAATTTCTGTGCTGAAACTTTTATTCCTAAAATAAGAATAAAAGAAAATAGTAGTGCTTTTTTCATAGGTTATATTATTTATTTATAAGAGTTAACGTGCAAAAAATGAGCCAAATTTAAGAAGAAACTCAATTAAACTAAAAAACCCCACAATCATTATGATTGTGGGGTTTGTATTTCTTATAATTAATTAAGCCTTCACTAGCTCAATTAACGTATCACCTTCTTCTAAGTCAGCCACTAAGTTATTTTCTTTAGTTACAGTTCCAAAACTCAAACCAGTTGCTAAAACTTCATTACAAATATAGTCTTGATTAGATTCAATAGCTGCTTTAATTTCAGCATTAGCTTCCACTGTCAATTGAACTTTATCCATAATCTCTAAACCGCTCTCTTTACGGTAATTTTGAATACGGTTTACTAATTCTCTTGCAATTCCTTCTGACTTCAACTCAGCAGACAATGTAATATCTAATGCAACTGTCAATCCACCTTCAGAAGATACTAACCAACCTGGAATATCATCTGTAGAGATATCAAAATCACCTAAATCTAAAGTAATTGATTCTCCATTAACCTCTCCAGTCCAACCATTATTTTGCTCTACACTTGAGATATCAGCAGCAGTCCATTTACCAACTAAACCAGCAATACCTTTCATATGTTTACCATATTTTGGACCTATTGTTTTAAAGTTTGGTTTAATTTTCTTCACTAATACTCCTTCTGTATCTTCTAACAATTCAATTTGCTTAATGTTTACCTCTGATAAAATAATATCTTGAACGTCTTTTAATCTACGTGCAAAATCTTTATTTAATACAGGTACCATAATTTTTTGTAACGGTTGACGTACTTTTATTTGTTCTTTCTTACGTAAACCTAAAACCATAGATGACACCTTTTGAGCGATATCCATTTTTTCTTCTAAATCAATATCAATTAAAGATTCATTTACTGTTGGATAATCCGCAATATGAACTGACTCTACTTTATTCTTTTGGGTTGTACTATTTAAATCTAAGAATAATTGATCTAAAAAGAAAGGTGCAATTGGCGACCCTAAAATAGATACTGTTTCTAAACAGGTGTATAAAGTCTGGTAAGCAGAAATTTTATCTTCTGAATACTCACCTTTCCAGAAACGTCTTCTACATAAACGAACATACCAGTTAGACATTTCATCTGTTACAAATGACTGAATTAAACGCCCTGCTTTAGTTGGTTCATAAGCGTCAAACGCTTCATCCACATTTTTAACTAATGAATTTAATTTAGATAAAATCCAACGGTCAATCTCAGGTCTATTTTCAACTTCTGGTTCAGCATATGTGAATCCATCAATATTTGCATATAATGAGAAGAACGAATATGTATTATATAACGTACCAAAGAATTTTCTTTGCACTTCAGTAATTCCTTCTAAATCAAATTTTAAATTATCCCAAGGCTGTGCATTTGTAATCATGTACCAACGTGTCGCATCAGGACCATACTTATCTAATGTAGTAAATGGATCAATAGCGTTTCCTAAACGTTTTGACATCTTCACACCATTCTTATCTAACACTAAACCATTAGATATTACATTCTTATATGACACTTTATCAAATACTAAACCTGCAATAGCATGCTGCGTATAAAACCAACCTCTAGTTTGATCAACACCCTCAGCAATAAAATCAGTTGGAAATAAGCTTCCATTGTCAATTAACTCTTTATTTTCGAATGGATAATGGTGTTGTGCAAAAGGTACTGAACCAGAATCAAACCAAACGTCAATTAAATCAGCTTCACGCGTTAACGCTTTTCCTGAATCAGACACTAAGATAATTTCATCTACATAATTCTTATGTAAATCAACTAAGTCGTAATTGTCTTTACTCATATCACCAACAACAAACTCAGCTAATGGGTTTTTATTCATTACACCTGCAGCAACGGCTTTGTCAGCTTCTGCTTTTAATTGTTCGATTGATGAAATACAAATTTGTTCTGTTTTATCTTCACTTGTCCAAATTGGAATTGGAATACCCCAATAACGTGAACGTGATAAATTCCAATCATTTGCGTTTTCTAACCATTTCCCAAAACGACCTTCACCAGTTGATTTTGGTTGCCAGTTAATTTCTTTATTTAGGTTAACTAATTTCTCTCTATTCTCTTCCACTTTTACAAACCAAGAATCTAATGGGTAGTATAAAATTGGTTTATCTGTACGCCAACAATGTGGGTACGAGTGAGTATATTTTTCTATTTTAAATGCTTTATTTTCAATTTTTAATTTAAGTGTAATTCTTTCGTCAACGCTTAAATATTTTTTTAAATCGGCAATAATTGGCTTTAAATTCTCTTTTTGAATCGCTAATTCTGCAACTTCTTCACCTTCTTCTAAATATTCAGATTTTACATATTCATTAGCAAAACCAAACATCTCATCAGACACTTCAGCTCTGAAACGACCCTGTAAATTAACTAAAGGTACTTGTTTACCTGTTTCATCTTCTACTAATAGAGCTGGAACGCCAGCAGCTTTTGCTACCATTGCATCATCTGCACCAAAGGTAGGCGCAATGTGTACTACACCAGTACCGTCTTCAGTAGTTACAAAATCACCAACGATTACAACAAATGCGTTTTCTGGATTTTCACAAGGTTGTGCATACGGCATTAATTGCTCATATTTAATTCCTGCTAAATCGGCACCTTTACATTCACCTCCAACAAAAAATGGAATTGACTTCCCTTCTCCATCAAATGAAGTCACTTCTTCTAAAGATTCAACTGCTTTATATCCTTTTCCGAATTGTTTTCCTACTAAGTTTTTAGCTAAAACAACTTGAATAGTCTCCTTTGTATATTGATTAAAAGAATGAACAAATACGTAATCAATTTTAGGTCCAACGGCTAAAGCTGTATTAGAAGGTAATGTCCAAGGCGTAGTTGTCCAAGCTAAAAAGTGAGCCTTTTCAATATCAACATTTTCAAAAGGTAATGTTTGATTATTCTCAATTTTAAACTGAGCTACACATGTTGTATCTTTTACGTCTTGATAACATCCTGGTTGATTAATTTCATGCGTACTTAATCCTGTCCCTGCTTTTGGCGAATACGGTTGAATTGTATATCCTTTGTACAATAAATCTTTATTCCACATTTGACCTAAAATCCACCATACAGATTCCATATACTTACTTTCGTAAGTTACATACGGATTTTCCATATCTACCCAGTACCCTATTCTTTCAGTCATGTCATTCCAGATATCTGTGAATTCCATTACTGTTTTTTTACAGGCATTGTTATACTCTTCCACTGAAATTTTAGTTCCAATGTCTTCTTTAGAGATTCCTAATTCTTTTTCAACTTTCAACTCAACCGGTAAACCATGCGTATCCCACCCTGCTTTTCGTTTAACTTGAAATCCTTTTAAGGTTTTATAACGGCAAAAAATATCTTTAACCGAACGCGCCATTACGTGGTGAATACCAGGTAATCCATTTGCTGAAGGAGGTCCTTCAGTAAAAATAAAAGGTGTGTTACCTTCACGTGTATCAACTGATTTTTGGAAAATATTTTCTTTTTTCCAACGGTCTAAAATTGTTTCTGCCACATTTGGAAGATTTAAACCGCTATACGTAGGATATTTATTGCTCATTATTGTATTGTAAATTCAAGCCGTAAAAGTAAGAAAATTTGTTGAGAAAAATGGAGTTGAAGTTAGATTCTTAGATATTCTCCCCCTTAACTATAATTAGTCATTAGAAATTTACCAAAAGATGTAAAAACAAACCTACTTCAGTACAAATCCTTATTATTGTTAAAATGTAAGTTTATGATTAAATCGAAATAGTACTCTTTTTTTCTTTAGCCATTTTTCAAAATTATTCTCAACAGTATGAATAGACCAACTTATATTATCTACCGATATAAACAATCAATATCTATATACCATTCAAGTTAATGGTATGTTTTTATTAATTGGTTCATCAAGTGAAATAAATGTTTCAGATCTTGTTACCCCTTTAATCTCTTGAATCTGTCCATTTAATACCTTCATCAAATGGTCATTATCCTTTGCATAAAGTTTGATAAAAAGGCCATATTGACCTGTAGTATAATGCACTTCTACTACTTCAGGAATCAACCTTAATTTTTCAACCACCGCTTTATAGTGGCTATTTTTATCCATAAAAACACCAACAAAAGCACAAGTTGTGTATCCTAACTTTTTCTCATCCAATCTAAGCGTAAATCCTTTTATTATTTCTTTATTCTTAATCTTTGAAATACGTTGATGAATAGCAGCACTGGTAACACCAATTAAATTAGCAATATCAACAACCTTAATCCTTGCATCTCTATTCAAGTATTTTAATATCTTTTTATCGGTACTATCTAAATTAAAGCTCATTTGTATATTTATAACAAAACAATTAGTAAAAGTGTAAATATACAACAAATTGATAACATTAATATACCAAACAATACCATAACTAATAATAACTTAATTAAAAATACATTTTTAATATAATAAATAAATAATTTTGTTCAAAAAACATAATAATGAAATTAAAAAAACATAGTTTAGAAAAGGAGGAAAAAATTAATAAAATCAAGGACACTTTCGAGTCAGAATTAATAACTAATTTATCATTAACAAAAGTGAATGCTCCATTGTTTGTTCCCTCCAATTCAGGATTAAATGACAATTTAAATGGCATTGAAAAAGCAGTTACCTTCCATTTATCAGGTAAAGAATATCAAATCGTACATTCATTGGCTAAATGGAAACGTTGGTATTTAGCAGAATTACATGCTAAAACAGGGGAAGGTGTCATTACAAACATGATCGCCATAAGAGCAGATGAAAAAATCAGTCCTATTCACTCAAACCTAGTAGACCAATGGGATTGGGAGAAGGTGATTTCAAAAGAAGAAAGAACAATTGAAACATTAATACATTATGGTGTGAATATATTTAATGCTTTAAAGAAAACGGAAGAACAAATTGAATTAACACCTTCACTTCCTGATACATTGAAAATTATTCATTCTGAAGATTTACTGCAGCTATACCCTACTAGCCCTCCAAAAGAAAGAGAACATGAAATCACAAAAAAATATGGCGCTGTCTTTTTAATTGGTATCGGTGGAGAACTATCTAACGGTGAACCGCACGATTTTCGTGCACCAGACTATGACGATTGGACTACACTAGATAAAACAGGTAAACCTGGCTTAAATGCCGACTTACTTGTATGGGATACGACTAGAAATTTGGCATTAGAAATTAGCTCTATGGGAATTAGAGTTGATGAAGATACTCTAAAAAAACAATTAACCCAATTGAAACTTGAAGAACGATTTACATTACCATTTCATAAAAAATTACTTAATGGTGAGTTACCCTATACAATAGGTGGCGGAATTGGACAAAGTAGAGTTGCCATGTTTTTAAATAAACAAGAGAATATAAAAAATGTTCAAGCCATTTATTAATGTTATAAAAAAATCTCAACCATTAATTTGGTTGAGATTTCTATATTTTAAAAATCATACAACTCATAAAGATTATTCAATACCCTTTTTACAACTATCGTCAGAAGTCAACTAAACCATTTATTTATATCAATTCAATTTTTTCATCTAATTCAGGAATATGCACATCCCAATTTAACTCACTTTCAATTAACACTCTGAACGCATTAGTTTGATGCGGTTCTCCATGATTTAGAAATACTTTTTTTGGTGGTGTTTTTATATTTTTCATCCAATCTAACATTTCGTTTCTATCCGCATGAGCAGACATGGAAGAGATTGACTTAATTTCAGACTGAACTTCATAATACTCACCAAAAAACTTTATTTGTTTTGTGCCTTGAACCAAATCTCGCCCTCTTGTCCCTATCGCCTGAAAACCAACAAACAAAATCGTATTATCTTGGCTTTTACCATGGTTTGCTATATAATGCAACATCCTTCCTCCTTCTAACATTCCACTACCAGCCAATATTATTTTTGGCTTTTTATCAGCAACAACCAATTTAGATTCGTCATAATTACTAATGAATTTAACATTTGAATACATATTGTCAGTCACAAATTTTGACAAATCTTGATACTTTGGATATTTCTCAAAAACTAGAGTAGATTTAACCCCCATTGGAGAGTCTAAATACACTGGTATATTAGGAATACTCTCCTCTTCTTTTAACAAATGAATTAAGTATATTAACTCTTGCGTTCTTTCCACCGCAAAAGATGGTACCATTAAAATCCCACCACGACTATATGTCTCTTTAATTACTTCCAACAAAACATCCTTAGGGTCATTATCTTTATGAACCCTATCTCCATAAGTAGACTCTATGATTAAATAATCAACGTTTTCAACCTTTTTGGCTGGATAAAGTAACATAGGATTTTTCCTTCCTATATCACCTGTAAACAAAAAGGTTTCCCTATTAACTTTTAACTCTACCATAGCCGAACCTAAAATATGGCCCGCATTTAATAACTGAAACTTAAATTCCGAATTTATTATTACCCATTCATTATAATTATGAGGCACTAGAAATTCAATTGCCTTTTCAGCATCTTCAATTGTATACAAAGGCAAGCAGTGTTTCCTTTTCCCATAACAATATCTATTTGCCCTTTCCGCATCCTCCTCCTGAATTTTAGCACTATCTTTTAGAATAATCTCTGTCAACTCTAAAGTTGGTTCAGTACAGTGAATCTCTCCTTTAAATCCATTTTTTACTAATGCAGGGATGTAACCACAATGATCTAAATGAGCATGAGTTAATATTATCGAATCAATTGTTTTGGGATTTATGTCCAATTTTTTCCAATTCAACTCTCTCAATTGCTTGAGTCCTTGAAACAAACCACAGTCAATTAAAATTCTTTTTCCATTATACTCAACCAAGGTTTTAGATCCAGTAACAGTTCCAGCACCTCCTAAGAATTGAATATTAACTTTTGATTCCTTATTCATTTGATTCGTATTTACACTAAATATAACGAATATCTTGGAACAAAAATATGATATTATTCAGTCTATTCAATAAAACTATTTTTAATTAGCAGTAGAAACACATATCTTTTCTAACCTAATTTACAACAATTTATAAATAGAATTTTTAATTTAAAATTATACATTCGACAGGATTTAAATAAATGGAATAAAAAAATCTCAACCAAATTAATGATTGAGATTTATATTTTTAAAAATAATATACACTACATATCAATGTTTGCATATTTTGCATTTTGTTCAATAAACTCTCTACGCGGTGGAACTTCATCTCCCATTAACATTGAGAATGTTCTATCTGCTTCCATTGCATTTTCAATAACAACTTGACGTAAAGTTCTATGTTCTGGGTTCATTGTAGTTTCCCACAATTGTTCAGCATTCATCTCACCAAGACCTTTATATCTTTGGATACTTACAGAAGAATCTGAACTTGATCCTTTTAACTCCATAATTAATCTATCTCTTTGATCATCATCCCAAGCATAAGCAGATTTTTTTCCTTTCTTAACTTGATATAATGGTGGAGTTGCAATATAAATATATCCTTTTTCAATCAATTCTTTCATATGACGGAAGAAAAATGTTAAAATAAGAGTCTCAATGTGAGACCCATCAACATCCGCATCACACATAATGATTACTTTATGATATCTTAATTTTTCAGTATTTAAAGCACGTTCATCCTCTTCAGTACCAACTCTTACACCTAAAGCAGTATAAATATTTTTTATTTCTTCATTTTCAAAAATCTTATGTTGCATTGCTTTCTCCACATTAAGAATCTTACCTCTTAATGGCATAATTGCTTGAAACATTCTATCTCTACCTTGTTTTGCAGTTCCACCGGCAGAATCTCCCTCTACTAAGTACACCTCACAATCCTCAGCTACTTTTGAAGAACAATCCGCTAACTTACCAGGTAAACCAGAACCAGACATTACAGACTTACGTTGAACCATTTCTCTGGCTTTACGGGCTGCATGTCTTGCTGTAGCCGCCATGATAACTTTATTAACTATTGCTCTAGCATCTTTCGGATGCTCTTCTAAATAATCCGTTAACATTTCCGAAACTGCTTGACTTACTGGTGCAGTAACTTCTCTATTTCCTAATTTTGTTTTAGTTTGACCTTCAAATTGCGGCTCTTGAACTTTTACAGAAACAATCGCTGTTAATCCTTCTCTAAAATCATCACCAGAAATATCAAATTTTAATTTATCTAACATTCCAGACGATTCAGCATACTTTTTTAAAGTACCTGTTAAACCTCTTCTAAATCCAGACAAGTGAGTTCCCCCCTCATGTGTATTAATGTTATTTACATACGCATGTAAATTTTCAGAATAAGATGTATTATAAATCATAGCTACCTCTACAGGTATACCATTCTTTTCTCCTTCAACGTGAATTACTTCTTGAATTAAAGGCTCTCTAGATGAATCTAAGAATCTTACAAATTCACTTAATCCCTTCTCTGATTTAAACGTTTCAAAAGGATGTGTTCCATCTTCATTGAAAAAACGTTCATCTTTCATTGTAATTGTAATACCTTTATTAAGATAAGACAATTCTCTCATTCTTGAAGCTAAAGTTTCAAAA
>Ga0209291_1003380_pt1 | contig 11907 bp, 8 predicted proteins | sample GOMGulsemesocosm_FD_184633 | JGI IMG/M metagenome (GOLD analysis project Ga0209291, IMG submission 184633) | Methane-oxidizing microbial communities from mesocosms in the Gulf of Mexico - GOM9B Gulf of Mexico (SPAdes) (version 2) | ecosystem: Environmental > Aquatic > Marine > Cold seeps | place... | reverse complement strand
TCGTTTGTGAAACTTGCTTCTACAACAACTTCGTTTTCATCAACACCTAATTTGTCTACTATAATCGCTTTTACTTTTGATGCAATATCTGACATAATATTTAATTTTTAAAATTTGTTTGGAGGCAAAAGTAAAAAACTTTACTTTAAAACCACGCTTTCAATGAAAAATGTAACTTATTTTTTTAAAATTTATATGAAGTTACTGGTTTTTAGCTTCCAATTGTGAATATTTATTCTTTTTTTTGTCTTGAATAACACATATAGCTCTAAGATATGAAACGTATTGTCATTTTCGCGTCTGGTTCCGGAACGAATGCAGAAAATATTATAAAACACTTCCAAGGTAATGGTTTAGCCAAGGTTATTCAAGTTCTCAGTAACAAGAAGGATGCCAAAGTATTAGAAAAAGCTGAGCAACTTGGGGTTGCGAACAGTAGTTTTAGTAAAAATGATTTGCTTGAAAGTAAGGATATCTATAATTTAATGCTTGAGTTAAAACCTGATTTAATTGTTTTAGCAGGTTTTTTATTGATGTTTCCTGAAGATATAATTTCTGCTTTTCCAAATAAAATTATTAATGTTCATCCTGCTTTATTGCCTAAATACGGAGGAAAAGGAATGTATGGTTCCAATGTTCATAAAGCAGTAGTTGCTAATAAAGAAACGGAGTCAGGTATTACTATTCATTATGTCAATGAATATTATGACGAGGGTAATATTATTTTTCAAGCGAACACTAAAGTTGATATTGTTGATACATTTGAGGACGTAGCAGCAAAGATTCATCTTTTAGAACAAAAACATTTTCCATTAGTAATAGAACAATTACTGAACTAATGTCTGCTCAAGTACATATATATACTGATGGTTCTTCTCGAGGGAATCCTGGTCCTGGAGGGTATGGTATAGTAATGCAGTGGGTAGGTAAGTCATATGTAAAGGAGTTTTCTCAAGGATATGTGAAAACAACAAACAATAGAATGGAATTGCTTGCAGTTATAATTGCATTGGAGCAGTTGAAAAATGAAAACACAAACGTTAAAGTATTTACGGATTCTAAGTATGTTGTTGATTCAGTAGAAAAAAAATGGGTTTTCGGTTGGGAGAAAAAAGGATATAAAGACAAGAAAAATCCTGATTTATGGAAACGATTTTTGAAAATATATAGAAAGCAAATCGTCTCCTTTCAATGGATTAAAGGACATAATAATCATGAACAAAATGATAGATGTGATTTTTTAGCTGTTGAATCTTCAAAAAAAAGCGACTTACTTATCGATACTGAGTATGTTAAAAATGACAATCAAAAATTGCTTTAATTTTCTGTAATTGGATTGTTTAAAGTCTAAACTGTGTATTTAAAAATGAAAAAACTTTATTCTTTATTACTTATATTCAGTTGTTTTCTTACCAGTTACTCACAATCTGTATGGAAACTAGAGAAAGATGCGTCAGGGATTCAGGTGTATACAAGAAAGGTGAGTGATTCATCTATTAAAGAGTATAAAGCTGTTACTATAATAAAAACATCATTGAAATCATTAGTAAATAAAATAACTGATGGCGAGCATTTAAAAGATTGGAATTATAAAACAACAAAAAGTAGTTTGTTAGAGAAAAAATCTGATAATGAGTATCTCGTTTATATGTACAATGATTTACCGTGGCCAGCCAAAAATAGAGACCATATTTCGGAATTGAAATTAGAAATGATAAGCAATTCGTTAACTAAAATAAGTATTACTTCAGTCCCTGAAAAACTTACAGAAAATAGAGGTGTAGTTAGAGTAGTTAACTTTTCTGGGTTTTGGTTGTTAGAAAAAACAAAACTTGGGGTAAAAGTAATTCAACAAATGCATGGTGACCCTGGAGGTTCCTTGCCAACATTCATTGTAAATTCAATGTTGGTCAATGCTCCTTTTAATACATTTTCACGACTAAAAGAGCAATTAGACAACTAATTTATAGTCATTGACTACTTTTCATTTTATACTATTGTGTTATAGAAAATAAATTTCCGTAATTTTGCAGAAATTTACTTGTCTAAATGAATAAACTTTTAATTGTTGGTTCGGTCGCATTTGATGCAATTGAAACCCCTTTCGGAAAAACTGATAAAATTTTAGGTGGAGCTGCTACTTATATAGGGCTGTCTGCTGCTAATTTTGAAAATGTAGATAGCGCAATTGTTTCTGTTGTAGGAGATGATTTTCCACAAGAATATTTGGACATGATTTCTGCTAAAAATATTGATTTAACAGGGTTAGAAACTGTTAAAGGAGGGAAAACTTTTTTCTGGTCCGGGAAATATCATAATGACATGAACTCTCGTGATACACTAGAAACACAATTAAATGTATTAGAACATTTTAATCCAGTTGTTCCTGAGTCGTATAAAGATGCAGATGTTGTAATGTTAGGGAATTTACATCCGTTAGTGCAACTAGGTGTGATAGAACAAATGTCAAAAAAACCAAAATTAGTAGTTCTAGATACTATGAATTTTTGGATGGATTGTGCATTAGCTGAATTAAAACAAGTGATTGCTAAAGTAGATGTGATTACAATTAATGATGAGGAAGCGCGTCAGTTGTCAGGTGAATATTCTTTGGTAAAAGGAGCAAGGGTAATTGCAGCTATGGGTCCAAAATATGTAGTGATTAAAAAAGGAGAGCATGGAGCATTATTGTTTCATGAAAATGATGCCTTTTTTGCACCAGCATTGCCTTTAGAGGAAGTTTTTGATCCAACTGGAGCAGGAGATACTTTTGCAGGAGGTTTTTCAGGGTATATTGCTAGTACTGGAAATATCTCATTTGAGAATATGAAGAAAGCAATTATACATGGTTCTAATTTAGCTTCTTTCTGTGTAGAGAAGTTCGGAACCGAACGACTAGAATCATTGTCTAAAGATGAAGTTTCCAGACGTCTAAGGCAATTTAAAGAACTGACACAATTTGAAATAGAATTATGATATACAAACGCGCTGAAATTCAGTGCGTTTTTGATTTAACAACACAACAATCGTACGTAAGTACATCAACACAACTATACAATGAGCGACGCTTTAAAACACGAATGTGGTATTGCCTTAATTAGGCTTAAAAAACCATTAGAGTATTACAAAGAAAAATACGGTACAGCATTTTATGGTGTAAATAAAATGTACTTAATGATGGAAAAACAGCATAACCGTGGTCAAGATGGTGCTGGTTTTGCAAGTATTAAGTTGGATATGGAACCAGGGCAACGCTATATTAGTCGTGTGCGTTCTAATAAACAATTACCTATTCAGGATGTTTTTGCTCAAATTAATGACAGAATTAATTCAGTAATAAAAGCTGATCCATCATTGAATAATGATGTTAAGAGGTTAAAAGAAGAAGTTCCTTACATCGGAGAAGTACTTTTAGGACATGTACGTTATGGTACTTTTGGTGTAAATAGTGTGGAAAGTGTTCATCCGTTTTTAAGACAAAATAGTTGGATGCACAGAAACTTAATCCTTGCAGGGAACTTTAATATGACTAATGTTAGTCAGTTATTTCAGGATTTAGTAAACATCGGTCAACATCCAAAAGCAGAAGCAGATACTGTTACTGTAATGGAGAAAATTGGACACTTTTTAGATAAGCAAGTTGAGAAACTATACAAAAATGCAAAAAATGAAGGATTATCTAAAATTGAAGCTTCTTCAGTTATAGCAGATCGTTTAAATATTGCAAAAATTTTAAGAAAATCGGCTAAAAAATGGGATGGTGGTTACGCTATGGCCGGAATGTTAGGTCATGGTGATGCTTTTGTACTGCGTGACCCAGCAGGAATCAGACCAGCATATTATTACGAAAATGATGAAGTTGTTGTTGTTGCTTCTGAACGACCAGTAATTCAAACGGTATTTAATGTAGCTTTTGAAGATGTTGTTGAGCTTGACCCAGGAAAAGCGATTATTATTAAGAAAAGTGGTGAAACTAAAATTCAACAAATATTAGAGCCTACAGAGAAAAAAGCTTGTTCTTTTGAACGTATTTATTTCTCTCGTGGTAGTGATCAAGAAATTTACGCTGAACGTAAGAAATTAGGGAGGTTGTTGTTTCCACAGATTATGAAATCTATTGGAGATGATATTGAAAATTCTGTATTTTCTTTTATTCCAAATACGGCAGAGGTTTCTTATTATGGAATGGTTAAAGAAGGAGAGTTGTTTTTAAATAAGCAGAAAGAGGAATTGCTACTTCAAAAAGAAAATCAAACGGCAGAAAGAATAAAAGAAATTATTGGGAAAAGATTGCGAACTGAAAAGATTGCGATTAAAGATGCTAAGCTAAGGACTTTTATTACAGATGAGGACAGTAGAGATGATCTGGTAGCTCACATATACGATATTACTTATGGTTCAGTTAGACCTACAGATAATTTAGTAATTATTGATGATTCTATTGTTCGCGGTACAACTTTACAAAAGAGTATTTTGACAATGATGGATCGTTTGAATCCTAAAAAAATAGTTGTTGTTTCTTCAGCTCCTCAAATCCGTTATCCTGATTGTTACGGAATTGATATGGCTAATTTAGAAGGTTTAATAGCTTTTAGAGCAATGTTAGCATTGTTAAAAGACGATAACAAATACCATTTGATTAAAGAGACTTATGATAAGTGTATAGCACAAGTAGGTTTGCCAGATGCGGAAGTTGTAAATTTTGTAAAAGACTTATACGGAATATATACTGATGAAGAAATTTCTAAGAAAATAGCTGAATTACTTAGTTCAGAAGGTTTAAATGCCGAGGTAGATATTATTTACCAATCAGTAGATAACTTGCATAAAGCATGTCCTAAGAATTTAGGAGATTGGTACTTTACAGGTGACTATCCAACTCCAGGAGGGCATAGAGTAGTAAATAGAGCATTTATAAATTTCTTTGAAGGAAACAAAGAAAGAGCATACTAAATAGCTGAAAACGACACTTTAACAAGTATAATTGTAGTTCGGCTAAGATATTTCAGTATCTAAACATAAGTTTATATATTGGTACTACCATAACATAAGTAGGTTAAGTTCATGGTAGATTTGGGGCAAAAAAGGCAAGTTAATTCTTGTCTTTTTTATTGCAATAAAATCAAATAATTTTTTTGAGACTAAAATTTATAGTAAAACAATTTCATCACTAATTTAAGTGCTCTACAGTAAAAAAAATACGCTTCAACAAGTATAATTACGGTTTGTCTAAAATATTGTTTATTATTAACATAAGTTTATATATTAGTATTACCATAACATAAGTAGGTTAAGTTCATGGTAGATTTGGGGCAAAAAAGGCAAGTTAATTCTTGTCTTTTTTATTGCGATAAATTTAAATAAACTAAAGGTTTCAGGTGTTTCTTAATAACGGTTTTGCCACAAAAAAATAATGTTTTACATCTAATTATTACACTTCAACAAGTATTATGGTAGTTTAGCTGAATAATTGTTATGGGTTGTTATAAGTTTATATATTAGTATTACCATAACATAAGTAGGTTAAGTTCATGGTAGATTTGGGGCAAAAAAGGCAAGTTAATTCTTGTCTTTTTTATTGGAAAAAAGACAAGAAAAAAGAGGAGTGCAATTTAAATTGCACTCCTCTTTTTATGATATAAGTTTTTTTAAAGCTTATTTACTTTCTGCGTAACGTCTTTCAACTTCATTCCAGTTAATAACATTAAAGAATGCATTAATATAGTCTGGACGTCTGTTTTGGTAGTTTAAGTAATATGCGTGTTCCCAAACATCTAATCCTAAAATTGGAGTTCCTCCACAAGTTACACCAGGCATTAATGGGTTATCTTGATTAGGTGTAGAACAAACAGATATTTTACCTCCTTTATGTACGCATAACCATGCCCATCCAGATCCGAATTGTGTAGCAGCCGCTTTAGAAAAAGCATCAATGAAAGCTTCTTTTGATCCAAACTCAGCTTCAATAGCGTCTTTTAAATCTCCAGATAAATATCCTCTTCCTTCAGGGTTCATTACTGTCCAGAATAAAGAGTGGTTGTAAAACCCACCTCCGTTATTACGTACTGCTCCGTTATCCATGTCTAAATTAGTAAGAATATCTTCAATAGATTTTCCTTCTAAATCAGTTCCTTCAACTGCTGCGTTTAATTTTGAGGTATATCCGTTATGATGCTTTGAATGGTGAATTTCCATTGTTCTTGCATCAATATTTGGTTCTAATGCATCGTATGCATATCCTAATTTTGGTAGTTCAAAAGCCATAATATGTTTTTTTAAATTAGTTGTTTTTGTAAAATCTATCCAAATTTACAAAAACTAATACGAAGATGATATCAATTGAAATAATTAATACTTATAGTGTCATTAAGTTTGTATATTGTGATGCTTAAAATGCGAGTTTAATGAATACAAATTCTTTTACAGTTTATAACGCTTCAGCGGGTTCTGGAAAAACATTCACCCTTGTTAAGGAATATTTAAAATCGCTTTTTTCATCTCATAATATTAATAAGTATAAAAATATTTTAGCGGTAACTTTTACCAATAAAGCTGTTGCTGAAATGAAAGGTCGTATCCTTGAAAATCTTAAGGGTTTTGCCGATCCAGAAATATTATTACTATCAGTTCCGGAAAATTTAAAGGATCAGCACCAAATGTTTTCGGTAATTGCAAGTGAGTTAGGTTTGGATACGATGCAGTTGCATAAAAAAGCCATTAGAATTCAAGATGCGATTTTGAATAACTATGCAGCTTTTGATATTGTAACCATTGATACATTTACGCATAGAATTATCAGAACATTTGCTTATGATTTAAAATTGCCTCAAAATTTTGAGGTGGCATTGGATACTGAGGATGTTTTACAGGAGGCGATTGCAAATGTGTTAGTAAAAGTAGGTGAGGATAAAAAGTTAACGAAGTTATTAATCGATTTTGCTTTACATAAAGCAGATGACGATAAAAGCTGGGATATTGCGTTAGATTTATACAGAGTTTCAAGATTATTATTGAATGAAAATGAAGTAGCGCATGTTTCAAAATTGAAAGATAAATCATTAGAAGATTTTGATAAATTAAAAGTAATTATTGAAGAGAAATTAATCTTTGTAAAAAATGAAATAGTTAGTCAATCAAAGGAAATATTGAATGATTTTGAAGCTAAAGGAATCACTGAAAATGACTTGAAATCTGTATTTGGATATTTCTCAAAATTAGCAAAAGAAAATTTTACAGTTAAATACGGATTGGTTTGGCAAACTAAATTACTTAACGGAGGTACATTATATCCAAAAAGAGTTTCTGGTGCAGTGGCTGATTCAATTGATGAAATGCAATCACGTATTGCATCAGGTTTTGAAAAAACAAAAGAGTTATTCAGTAAAATATCATTTTTAAGAAACTTCCAAAAAAGTATTGTACCATTATCAGTCCTTAATGTGGTAAATAAAGAATTACAAAGTATAAAGGCAGAACAAAATATTTTATTGATATCGGAATTTAATCAGTTAATTTCAAATGAAATAAAAGGGCAGCCAGCTCCTTTTATATATGAACGTATTGGAGAGCGATATCAAAATTATTTTATTGATGAGTTTCAAGATACTTCCGAAATGCAATGGCAGAATTTAATTCCGTTAACTGAAAATGCATTGGTAACAGAGCCTAAGCCTAACGAGCAACATTCATTGTTGATCGTAGGTGATGCGAAACAAGCTATTTACCGTTGGAGAGGTGGTAAGCCAGAACAATTTATAGATTTATACGAGGAGGAAAATCCATTTTATATTGAAAAAAGCATAGAGAATCTAGATACTAACTATAGGAGTTATAGTGAAGTTGTTGATTTTAATAATGACTTCTTTAGTTTTTTATCACATAAATTTCAGAGTGAAACACATCAGGAATTATATAAAATAGGGAACAATCAAAAAAAGAATGCTAAAAAAGGAGGCTTTGTAAAAGTGTCTTTTGTAGAAAATGTTTTGGAAGAAGAAGCTACCACTCTATATCAAGAAAAAGTTCTGGAGACTATAGAGAGTGTAATAGCTCAAGGTTTTGTAAAGTCTGACATTTGTATAGTTACAAGAAAAAAGAAAGACGGAATTGCAATTGCTGATTTTTTAGTTGAAAAAGGAATCTCTATTATTTCATCGGAAACATTATTAGTAAATAAATCAAAGGAAGTCCGGTTTATTGTTTCTTTCTTAACCTATTTATTACATCCAGAAAACAAGGGCTCTAAAATGGAGTTTTTGAATTATTTATATACAAAACTAGCAGTTGAAACTAGTGAGCATGAATTTTATATAGGCTTATTACAATTATCTTCTCAAGAGTTATTCGCAGCCTTGGCTATTTCTCATCAAATACAATTTGATTATGAAACGGTTCAAACATTACCTTTTTATGAATTAGTAGAACAAATAATACGAGCTTTTTATTTAGTGAATAGTTCTGATGCCTATATACAATATTTCTTAGATGAAGTATTGTCCTTTAGCCAAAAGAAGCAAACTGGTATTCAAGGTTTTTTAGAATATTGGGAATTGAAAAAAGATAAGTTAAGTATTGTTGCGCCAGAAGGAGCAGATGCAATTACTTTAATGACTATTCATAAATCAAAAGGGCTAGAGTTTCCTGTTATTATTTTTCCGTTTGCAGAGTTAGATATTTATAAGGAACAAGATTCAAAAACTTGGTATCCTATTGACGAGGAAGAATATAATGGTTTTTCAGAAGCCTATTTACATTTCAATAAAGAAATTGAAAGTTATGGTGAAATTGGAGCACTTTTATGGAGTGATAGAAGAGCGCAATTAGAGTTGGATAATATAAACCTATTATATGTTGCTTTAACAAGGCCAAAAGAACAATTATATGTGATTTCTAAAAAAGCTGTTAGTAAAAAAACAGGAGAAGAAAATGGAAATTTATTCTCAGGATTCTTTATTGGTTTTTTAAAACAAATAGGAAAATGGCAAGAAGACACTGATGATTATGAGTTTGGTGAGTTGTTAAAGTTATCTTCTAAAACAGAAATTAAGGAAGAGAAGGAGTTGTTGTTTACTTCATCATCAAGGTTGGATCATAATTTAGCAATACTTACGAAGGCTGGTTTTTTATGGGATTCAGAACAGGGTGACGCTATCGAAAAAGGAAATTTAATACATTTAATATTATCAAAAATAGCATATAAAACGGATGTAGATTTTGTATTTCAAGAGATGGTTTTGAATGGTGTAATAACTACTGAACAAGAAGGATTACTTAAACCTATATTAATATACTTGATAGAAAAGTCAGAAATGGCAAAGTATTTTGAAGATGATTTAGTCGTTTTTAATGAAAGAGAAATCTTAACTAAAGATGGTAAAACATTTATACCTGATAGGATTGTTTTTAAAGGAAATAAAGCAACAGTGATTGATTACAAAACAGGTTCATTTGATTTAAAACACGAAGAACAGGTAAAAGAGTATGCATCCTTGTTACAAGAAATGAATTATGAAGTTGATAAAAAATTGTTAGTCTATTTAGACGGTAAAATAAAAATTATAGAAGTTAGTTGATATTTGTAAAATAATTACATTTGTCAGTATAAACCCACATAAATAACATTGTACATGTACGGAAAAATTAAAGAGCATTTAAAGCAAGAAATTCAAGAGATAAAAGATAACGGATTATATAAAAAAGAACGTATCATAACTTCAGCTCAAGATGCTGTGATTAAAATTTCTACAGGAGAAGAAGTAATTAATTTCTGTGCAAACAATTATTTAGGTTTATCGTCACATCCTGAAGTAATCCAAGCAGCAAAAGATGTAATGGATACTCATGGTTTTGGAATGTCGTCTGTACGTTTTATTTGTGGTACTCAAGATATACATAAAGAGTTAGAGCAAAAAGTAGCTAATTTTTATGGTACTGAAGATACTATATTGTATGCTGCAGCTTTCGATGCCAATGGTGGGGTTTTTGAACCATTATTAGGGAAAGAAGATGCAATTATATCTGACTCACTAAATCACGCCTCTATTATAGATGGTGTTCGTTTGTGTAAAGCAGCAAGATACCGTTACCAAAATAGCGATATGGCTGATTTAGAAACTCAGTTAATTGCTGCTAATGAAAAAGGAGCTCGTTTCAAAATTATTGTTACTGATGGTGTTTTCTCAATGGATGGAATTGTTGCTCCGTTAGATAAAATATGTGATTTAGCAGATAAGTATGACGCTATGGTAATGATTGATGAGTGCCATTCAGCTGGATTTATTGGTGAAACTGGTCGTGGAACTTTAGAAGCAAAAGGTGTTTTAGATAGAATTGATATTATAACTGGTACTCTTGGGAAAGCTTTAGGTGGAGCTATGGGAGGATATACAACTGGTAAAAAAGAAATCATAGACATATTACGTCAACGTTCTCGCCCATATTTGTTTTCAAATTCTTTGGCGCCAGCAATAGTTGGAGCTTCAATTAAAGTATTTGAAATGTTAGATACAGATACTACTTTAAGAGATAAATTAGAGTGGAACACAAATTACTTTAAAAAAGGAATGAAGGCTGCTGGATTAGACATAGTTGATGGAGATTCTGCTATTGTTCCAGTAATGTTATATGACGCCAAATTATCTCAAACTATGGCAGACATGCTGCTAGAAGAAGGTATATATGTAATTGGATTCTTTTATCCTGTAGTACCTAAGGATAAAGCTAGAATACGTGTCCAGTTATCCGCGGCACATAAAAAGGAACATTTAGATAAGGCAATTGCTGCATTCACAAAGGTTGCAATTGAATTAAATATTATTTAAAAAGAGTATGTATTAAAGTGTTGTTAACTAAAAAGGTAAAAATAATTCCTTAAATTTTTGTTAATAACTTTTTAGATACTACATTTGCTTTGATTAACACTTAAAATTAAATTTTATTAATATGAAACAATTTAGCAAATTATTAGTAGCATGCGCCTTAGTATTAGGGGTTAGCGCTAATGCACAAACTGAAGATAACCCATGGGCTATGACAGTTGGAGCAAATGCAATTAACTTTTTAGCTGGAGGAAACGACGGTCAATTTGGTAATGCAGGTCAAGAAACAACAATTTTTACAGAGTACGCAAATGTTGAGGATCAATGGAATATGGCTCCTGCAATTTCTCAATTAACTGTAGCAAAATACATGGGAAGTGGTGTAAGCTTAGATCTTACAGGAACATTTAATAAATTAACTCAATACGCTAATCATAGTTATGATGAAGCATTACTTGCTCCAAATGACGTTGATGGTAACTACTTTGGTGCTGATATAGGTGTGAACTATCACTTAAATAACTTATGGAATGGTATGAACTGGTTAGATCCTTATGTAAGAGCTAACGCTGGTTACAACTGGATTGACATGGGTAATACAATTAACGATTCTGGTTTAGTTGCTGGAGGAGGTTTAGGAATTAACTTCTGGGTTAAGGAAAATGTTGCTATTAAAGTACAGTCTGCTTACAAAAACAACTTCGCTGAAGAGTTAGAAGATGCAAACTACTTCCAAAACACTTTAGGTGTAACTTTCGCTTTTGGAGGTTCTGATATGGATGGTGATGGAATATACGATAAAAATGATGCTTGTCCTGAAGTAGCTGGATTAGAAGAGTTTAACGGATGTCCTGATACTGATTCTGATGGAATCGAAGATGCTAAAGATGCTTGTCCTGAAGTTCCTGGAACTATAGAATTCAACGGATGTGCTGATACTGACGGTGATGGTGTTGCTGATCCTCAAGACGAATGTGTTGATGTAGTAGGTTTAAAAGAATTAAACGGTTGTCCTGATGCTGATGCTGATGGTATTGCTGATGCTAAAGATGGTTGTCCTCAAGTAGCTGGACCAGCTGCTAACAACGGA
>Ga0209291_1003379_pt1 | contig 11910 bp, 11 predicted proteins | sample GOMGulsemesocosm_FD_184633 | JGI IMG/M metagenome (GOLD analysis project Ga0209291, IMG submission 184633) | Methane-oxidizing microbial communities from mesocosms in the Gulf of Mexico - GOM9B Gulf of Mexico (SPAdes) (version 2) | ecosystem: Environmental > Aquatic > Marine > Cold seeps... | reverse complement strand
TTACCTTCGCTATTTACTACAAAAAGACCAGGCTCTGCAAAGGCATGATCGGTTTCTTGTGGTGAACGAGGGTCAGAAATATATAGTCCTAATGTATGCATTTGCTCTAAAGTTAAGCCATAGGCAAGTGGAAAACTTACATCCAGTTGCTCTATATGACTTTCAAGTTGCGAATTGCTATCACCTGACACGGCAACTAAATCGACACCTGTTGCCAGTAATGCATCTTTATACGCTTCTAATTGATTTAAGTAGCGTGTGCACAGCGGGCAATGACGTCCACGATAGACAACGACTAACTGCCAGTCGGCACCATTTTGTGGTTTACCCAGTTGTACTGGTTCACCCGACAGTAAGGTCGCGGTTAACTCAGGAAAGGTGCTGCCCGCATGTAGTTTATTTGTGTAAGTTAATGCTGTAGTCATGTTAATTATCCTTAGTTATTTATTTTCTAAAAGTGTGCGTTAATGTGGTCTGTAAAACGTTTAAAATCATTTTCAATATCTGCATTTTTCATGACATCAAAACAAGCGATGGTCTCCATTGCTTCTAGACCAAAGAACTTGAAGTTCATATGCATAGGGAACATTAAGTCATCCACACTTTTTCCTTCAAAAAATTCAGTGTCATCATTAAAAGCCTCTGCTGGTGCATTAAAGGTTAGTGACATCATGTATTTTTTACCAGTAAGTGTGCCGCCAGTACCATAGTTCTGTTTTGGCTCTGTTTCATTACGACCATCACCAATACATAATGCCCCCCCCATACCTGCGGTATAAACATCATCCATATATTTTTTAAATGACCACGGTACACCCATCCAATTACTCGGCGATTGTAAGAAAACAATATCTGCCCATTGATGATGTGCTAATTGCTCCTCAACACCATACTCATCAGCCATAGTGACAATACGAGTGTTATAACCTTTACCTGCAAACATAGTGGCTGCTTTATCAACTAAAGCCGCGTTTAACTTGCCTTCAGAAAAGGGGTAATACTGATGAGCATTAATAATTAATACGTTTTTGGTCTCTGTAGTGTTCATAAAATAACTCCAATAATATGATAATAAGTTAAGACGATTTAACTTAATTAAAATGAGCTAGAGAAACATTCTCTAATTCATAATGAATCTGTGCAAGAAAGTGTGGTATATTTTAGTTACCTAGACAAATATAGCAATTAGTATACTTTTGGTAACCTAGTTGTTTTTGAGAGACTAAAATGAAAAGTTCAGTAGAAACAGACAGTAAGGGAAGGAAAAAAGTTTTAAATGCCTGCACTGAGCCTTGTGCCATTGAAAAAGGCATGCGACTAATTGGCGGAAAATGGAAAGGCTCTATTATTTATCATTTAAAAGATGAACCTGTCCGATTTAACGATCTAACCCGAATGTTAGGTGGCGCAAGCAAGAAAATGGTCGATCAACGCTTAAAAGAATTAGAAAGTGAAGGCATGGTACTGCGGAAAGTAATTAGCGATAGACCTGTCGCGGTAACGTATGAACTCACTGACTTCGGCAAAACTGCACTCAATATTTTAGATGACTTAAGAATTTGGTCGCAGTCACACCAAATCGACTAAACTTAACGACACTCATTATAACTAAGAAAATAAACAGTCCTGCACAGACCAACGGCTAAAGGTTTAAAGATGAAGAATAAGAAAATTTTATTATTGTTTGCTCACCCGTCACAACATAGATCGGAAGTTAACGCAGAGATGTTCAAATTAGCAACATCATTAGACTTTGTTACTGCTGTCGATTTATATGCCGAGTATCCTCGCTTTAATATCGACATAGATAAAGAACAGCAACGTTTGATAAGTCACGATATTGTCATCTTTCAATTCCCTTTATATTGGTACTCAACCCCGGCTATTTTAAAAGAATGGCAAGACTTAGTGCTTGAGTATGGTTTTGCTTATGGTACCGACGGTGAAGCTTTACTAGATAAGACTTTCCTTTGTGCTATTACCGCTGGCGGTAAAAAAGAAGCTTATTGTGCCCAAGGTTACAACCACTTTAACCTTCGAGAATTATTACAACCTTTGGAGCAAACAGCGACGTTAACTGGCATGAACTATTTACCGCCATTTGCGCTTTATAGTAGTCGTAGTGCCACGGTAGAGAATCGATTAGATTTGCACCTCACACAGTGGCAAAACTTATTGCATGCTTTGCATCAAGATAAAATTTCAAGTCAAAATACTCAAGCGATGATAACCCTCAATAGTGGCTATCAAGAACTGCTTAATACCAATCAAGTAACCAAAACAACTAATAAAGAGGCTTTATAATGACTATTTACTTTGTCCAAGCCTTTATCTACTTAGTTGCTGCCGTTATTACCGTGCCCTTAGCCAAAAAATTAGGTTTAGGATCGGTACTAGGCTATTTAATTGCTGGGGTGATCATTGGGCCTATCACCGGTATTGTTGGCCAAGAAACCATTACTATCCAGCATTTTGCCGAATTTGGCGTGGTGATGATGCTGTTTTTAGTAGGCTTAGAACTAGAGCCCAAGATGCTTTGGAAAATGCGAAATCGTCTGCTGGGTTTGGGCGGCTTACAAGTTTTGATTACTACAGGTATATTTACCCTAATAGCCTTAGTCTTTAAGCAACCATGGACAGTCGCTTTAGCTATCGGGCTGATCTTTTCATTATCTTCAACGGCTATTGTTTTACAAACCTTTAACGAAAAAGGCTTAAGCAAAACTGAAGGTGGTCAAAACGCTTTTTCAGTATTATTAATGCAAGATATTGCAGTAATCCCAATGCTGGCCTTTATTCCGATGCTGGCACTGCCTGAGTTAATAGAAGCCGCTCAGCAAGTACAATCTACCGCAGAGCATCACGAAGAACTTAGTTTAGTTGCTGGTTTACCCACTTGGGCATATGCCAGTGCTATTTTGGCAAGTATTTCAGGTGTCATTGTTTTGGGTCACTTTTTAAGCCGACCACTTTTTCATTATGTCGCCAGCTCAGGTTTACGAGAGATTTTTGTCGCTACCGCGCTCTTATTAGTCGTTGGTATTGCCGCTTTAATGAGCTTAGTGGGTTTATCGCCTGCTCTAGGTACTTTCTTAGCGGGGGTTGTCTTAGCCAACAGTGAGTTTAGGCACGAACTAGAATCTAATATTGAACCCTTTAAAGGGCTTTTACTCGGGCTGTTTTTTATCACCGTTGGTGCAGGAATAAATTTTGCCATTCTAAATGAAAACTTAGTGCTTATTATTTCACTCACTTTAGCTGTGATGTTTGTTAAAGCTTTGGTTCTATGGATATTAGCGGTGATATTTAAAATCAAAGACAGTAATCGTTGGTTATTTGCCCTAAGCCTTGCGCAAGCAGGTGAATTTGGCTTTGTTTTACTCAGCTTCACCCTACAAAATCATGTAATACCCAGTGGTTTAGTGAGCATATTACAACTCGTTGTTGCCCTCTCTATGTTTTTAACACCTGTGCTATTTATTGTTTTTGAAAAAGTTATCTTACCCAGGTATCAAGCCAGTAATAATCAAAAAGATTTTGATGAAATAGATGAGCAAGGCACAGTTATTATTGCGGGTGTTGGTCGATTTGGCCAAATTGTTAACCGCTTATTAGTAGCCAATGGTGTTAAAACCGTGGTGCTAGATCATGAAGTTTCACAAGTGGAAAATTTACGCAAAATCCATATAAAAAGCTACTTTGGTGATGCTACCCGCCCAGAGCTATTACATACCGCAGGCATTGAGTCGGCAAAAATGTTAGTCATTGCCATAGACAACAAAGAAGAAGCGAAAGAGTTGACGCACTACGTTAAACACAACTATCCGCAAGTTAAAGTTTTTGCTCGTGCTTTCGATAAAGGTCACAGCTATGAGCTTAAACTTGCTGGTGCTGACTATACCATTAATGAAACCTATCACTCAGCACTGGAACTTGGTGGTGAAGCGATGACTAATTTAGGTTTCCATCCCTTTTCAGTTGAGCATAAAAAATCCGCATTTGTGAAAACTGAATCTGATGCTTCAGCGCAATTATATAAGCAATGGCAACATGGCTCAGAAGGTGAAAAATTTGACCCCGATTATCGTAAATTATTTATTCAGTTAGAAGAAAGCATGAAACTAGCAATGAGTGCTGATCGCATGGATAAACATAGTAGCGGCGAGCGTGGCTGGACACCACCGCCTAAAGGCTATGAGAATAAATTTGATGAGTAATCTTATCGCTATTTTTGAGTAAAAGACGTTGAATTATTTAGCCCACTTATACCTTGCCCAACCTAATGCAGATTCTCACTTTGGTAATCTGCTGGGGGATTTTGGCGGCAAGGTGCATGCCAAGCATTTACCGAAAACGGTGCAAAAGGGATTAGAAAACCACTATTTAGTTGATAAATTTACTGATAGCCATACCAGTGTAATACAGGCTAAACACCTGTTCTCACCTATTAGAAAGCGTTTTTCTGGTATTGCACTAGACGTGCTTTTTGATCATTTTCTAATTCGCCATTGGTCACAATTTAATGACATACCATTAGTGCAGTTCAAGCAAAACAGCTATGCCCTGCTGAATGAAAACCTCAACATTATGCCAAATAAAATGCAGAAAGTGGTATTACGCATGACCCAAAATGATTGGTTTAAGGAGTATGAAACTGTTGAGGGCATAGGCTCTGCCCTTGATAACATTGCCAAGCGCATTCGTTTTTCAAATCAATTTAATGGCAGCATTGAAGATATACGCCACAACTATGCTGAGTTAGAAGCAGTATTTTTAACGTTTTTTTCTGAGCTGATTAATCATGTATGCTCAAACAAACTAGAGCTCAGAGCCTAACTAAATTGTCTAAAGCAGTAATAGCCGCTATGAAACATCTACTTTAAAACCATGGCTATTATGCATCGCCTCTTTTATGCCTACTTTGCAATGGAATGAATAAATTTATTTAACCAGCCTGTTGCTTTACTTGGTTTATAATAAAGCGCGATGACTTCTTTATTTACCTGATGATAATCAATAATATCAACAATATTTAAGCCATACTGCTCTGCAATAAAATCCGGTACATAAGCAAGTGCATCACCTTGACTTACTAGTGACATAAGCACACTAAAATCATTGCAACGAAAACCAATAGTACGTGGTACCTTTTCATCTTGCCAACCATCAGAGCCTACACCGCGTTTAATACCACAAAATGGCGATACACTGGGACAGGCAAAGGTATAGTCTTGTAACTGAGCACTATTAATTTTACCGTCAGGGTGATCTTTAAATAAAGTATGATTTGCAGCTGCAACCACGCTAAAAACAGTTTCCCCTAACACAACACTACTTAAATCACTGCTATTACTCCGATCGAATGACGCGAACTGGGTTGCTAATGCTATATGCATCATGCCATTTTCAACTTGATTAAGTGCCTGCCCTTCCCAATCTACTTGCAGGTTTACTTCGCAATTATCTTTACCAAGCTTTTCAATAAGCTGCGGCAACCAAAATTGAACCAATACTGAAGGGCCAGTGATATTCACTTTGATTTTACTACTGACATTGCCAAACTCACTTAACACTTGATCAGATTCATGCACAATATGTTGGGCATATTGACGAAATCGTTCACCGTGTAGATTTAATATGATGTTACGACCACTTCTATCAAAAAGTTGAGTATTGAGTTTCGTCTCCAAACGTTTGATGACTTTAGATAAAGCACCGGCGGTTTTATTTAACTCCAGCGATGCTAGCTGTAAGTTATTTACCTGAGCAATAACCAAGAATTGTCGTAAGTCTTCTATATCCATAAACACCAACTAGTTAGAAAATAAGTATCAATAAACAGTGAATCATATCCAATTAGGAATTAATTGATAACTATTTTTCGATTTTTATCCAAAATATACTTGTCTATACTGCAACAACACTTTACTTATTCCTTCTAATACTTGGTCAAAGAAAATGAAATTTATAAACACTAGTTTTATCCTTATTGTTATTTTATTAATGGTTTCCGTCTTCTCAAGTTTTACACAAGTATTATCATCAAATCGTCAGCTCCCTCTTCATTAAATCCTTATTTTAAAATAAAGCGTTGAAACAACGACTTCAAAGCGTTTTAATTATCATCTCGTCACATTATTATTCTCAATTTATTTGGCAAAAAAAGCTCTCAAACTATCATCAAGTAATGGTCCCCAGTTTTTCCACTCATGACCAAAGTTTACTTCTTTGTATTCAATTTCATAGCCTTTATCGGTTAATACTTCTTTAAATTTTCTGCCCGCCATTTGATTATCATTTTTATTACCAAAACTTAAAAACATTTTTATTGGTAATGTTGCTGTATCTTTATAGCGGTTTCCAATGTGTTTAAGCATTTTACTATTCGCAGGTGATTGCATTGAAATACCACCAAATTGTTGATGCGCCAATAAACCAAAACAAGCCGCATTATATCCGCCAAAAGACAGACCCTGAATCACTCTGTCTTCTCTTTTATTACTTGCTGGGTAAGTAGACTCAATAAATGGCAATAACTCATTTATATAAAAGTCGACATAATTTTGATTGCAGAAAAATTGAGAATTACGACGGTTGATATCTAAGTTATCAGGGTCACGGTTATCTACAAAGACTGCGATTACTGGCTTGATATTACCTTTTGATATTTCATTATCTAAAACATCAACCATGTTACCTGAATCGATATACCACTGGCCATCAGCCAAATATATCGTTGGCAACTTGTCATTAGCTTCAAAACTTGGAGGTGTATACACCCTATACTGTAACGCGTAACCTAGTTCGTCACTTTCAATTCTAATGTTTTCTGATAGATTCCCGGTAGTTACAATAACTTCGCTTGCACTAGCTTGATTGAATGTCAAAATACACAGGCAGACACCACAGTACTTAACTAGTTGAGCAGTATTTAATATTTGAAGGAGATAAGTCATTTTAATGCCTTGATTTTATCTAAAGAAGCATTGTGGCTAATTTTTTGATTCGCCACAAATCCAATACTCTCTTTTTTTGTAACAAAGACTTCGATAATCACAGAAAAACCATTTCGCAATTACGGCCTTTGCTAGAGTCAATCAATTAAAACAAAGATTATCTCTTGTTTAGAGAATCTTTTGAGCTATCCATTTGAACCGCTAACATATAGTCAATATCTGTTGGCTATCTTTGATGTTCGAAAACGAAATCAAGAGAGCACTATTTCGAAATAATCTCCTCGTTTTGTAAAACCAACACGACTTAAATAAAGTTCATGCTTGTTATCACCAGATTTTACCACTAAATGTTTTATACCCTCTTGCTTAAGTTGATTCTCGTGTTTTGAAAACATAAATTTTGCCGCTTTAAAATCGCGATCCTCAGGAATAATATAATCAAGTAATACTTCAACTTTTCCCAGCTCTTCTAACTCTTTATATACAAACAAACCAACTGGTTTCATATTTCTAAAGAGTAATAAAACCTCAGCACCATCAAGTTGTTGCCATTGAAAGTGTTGACTTAATTCTAAGATATCTTTTCCATAGCGTTCTTTTAGTAAATTAAACAATGGGGATTTGACTGACTTTAATCTCACTAAATCAAATTGATCTTTTTGTTGATATATACGAACTAAATAATAAATGTCTACTAAGGCGATCCACCCGTTTAAAATAAAAACAGGATATGCATCAATAAAATATCCATAGGCACTAAAGGCAGCCGCTCCAAATAGGTTTATCCAACGCAATCGTTTGATATTAGACATCATTAAAGACAAAGCGATTAGCACACTAGCAACATAACCAAAGACTTCTAACAGGGACATGGCAACACTCTTATAATAAAATATTTAAAAATAAATTCTTGACCAATTGGTCAAATAATGCAGAATAGATCTTGACACAAGAGTCAGGTAAAAACAATATCTGCTTATTGAATTATCTATCGTTAAGTTATGGCACAACTATGAAATTAAGTAAAAACAATAAAAAGAGTAGTGATTGGCAACCGCTCATTATTCAAGCTAAACAAGCCTCATTAAATGCTTACGCCCCTTATAGTCATTTTTATGTTGGCGCAGCTGCCGTCAATATCGACAATGAGATTTACTCAGGCTGTAATGTTGAGAATGCCTCTTACGGATTAACGGTTTGTGCTGAACGTAACTGCCTTTCATTTGCAGTAAATCAACAATCAACCACCATTAAAGCCCTTCTGGTTTACACAAATCAGGAACAGTTAACGCCACCATGTGGTGCATGCAGACAAGTTATTGCTGAATTTCTTAGCCAAGATGCTTTAGTTGCATCGGCAAACCACCTAGACCATTTAAAAGTATGGACGGTTGCAGAATTGCTTCCAGATGCTTTTACACCACAATTATTATCTTAAGGATCACTATGTACTTACCTCAAAATATTATTCGTCAAAAACGTAACAAACAAGCTTTAACAGAAGCTGAAATTCAGTGCTTCGTTGATGGCGTTAAAAATGGTGATTTCACCGACGCACAAGTTGGCTCTATGGCAATGGCTATTTGGTTAAACGGGATGACAACACAGGAGGTAGTATGTTTAACAATGGCGATGCGGGACTCAGGAACGGTTGTTGATTGGCAAAACACATTAGATTTACCTATTGTTGATAAACATTCAACCGGAGGTGTTGGTGATAAGGTTAGTTTGATGTTGGCCCCAATAGTTGCGGCCTGCGGTGCAAATGTACCTATGATAGCCGGTCAAGGGTTAGGTCATACTGGCGGCACAGTTGATAAACTAGAGGCTATTCCAGGTTTTAATGTTCGCCCTAGTCTGCCAGAGTTTCAAAAGACGGTTAAAGAGCAAAGAACCGCGATTATTTCTCAGACTAAAGATTTAGCACCTGCTGACAAACGCCTTTATTCCATTAGAGATGTAACGAGTACGGTAGAATCTATTCCTTTGATCACCGCGTCAATTTTATCTAAAAAATTAGCTGCTGGTCTTGAGTCTTTAGTTATGGATGTAAAAGTGGGGAACGGTGCAATGATGGCTGATATCGAGTCAGCTAAGAAGTTGGCTAACTCGATAGTCTCTGTTGCTAATGGCGCAGGTACACCAACTCAAGCATTAATCACGGATATGAACCAACCCTTGGGCACAACGGTCGGTAACGCATTAGAAATTCAAGAAACTATTGACTATTTAAAGGGAAAATACCGTGAGCCAAGATTACATGAAATCACCATAGCTCTTGCTGCTCGCATGTTATTAACCAGTAAAATTGCAAGCGATATAACACAGGCTACCGATTTAGCCGAGAGTGCGCTAGCCTCAGGTAAAGCCGCAGAAATATTTAGCCAAATGATCACAGCAATGGGCGGCCCAGCTGATTTATTAACTAACAGCGAAAATATACTTCCTAAAGCTAATATCATTAAAAATATAGTAGCGCCTAAAGCGGGTTTCATTGGCACAATGGACACTCGAGCAATCGGTATGGCATTAGTACAAATGGGCGGTGGGCGTGTTGATCATAACCAAACTCTTGACTATAGCGTTGGCTTTAGTGATATCAAACCTAAGGGCACTAAAGTTCTTGAGGGTGACATTATTGCTATTGTACACGCCCAAGATGAACCTCAAGCGTTTCTTGCCATTAAACAATACCTAACAGCTGTTGAGATTTCATCCACTGAAGTTGATGTTGAACCTGTGATCCATGAACTTATACAGTAATTATTACCCTAATGGTTAAGGCGACTTTACTGTCGTCTTAATTTATACCCCTTACAATTAATCTTAAAAAATGAGAAAAATCATGACGAGAGCGATTATCCTTGTTATTGACGGTTTTGGCCTTGGCCATGCACCTGATGCCGAATCATTCGGTGATGTTAATGCTAATACCTTTGCAAATTTGGCAGACAAATTTCAGCAAATAAAACAGCGACCATTAAAACTCCCTAACTTAAGTAAGTTAGGATTAGTTAAAGCCTGTGAACAAGCATCGAAACGAAAACTTTGTGTTGAGCCCATCACCCCAAGTAAAGGTGCATATGGCTATGCCGCTGAAATAAGCACCGGAAGAGATACCCCTAGTGGGCACTGGGAAATGGCGGGTGTACCCGTTTTATTTGAATGGACTTACTTTACAGATAAAAAGAATAGTTTTTCCCTTGAATTAATCACTCAAATAAATCAAGAGACCGGTTATGCCGACATGTTAGGAAATTGCCATGCTTCTGGCACTAATATCATTGCTGAATTAGGCGAAAAACACATAAAAACGGGCTTACCTATTTGTTACACCTCTGGAGACAGTGTTTTTCAAGTAGCAGCTCATGAGCAGCACTTTGGCTTAGACAATCTTTATAAGTACTGTGAACAGGTACGTGGGATACTTGACCCGTTAAATATTGGTCGTGTTATCGCCCGCCCTTTTATTGGTGACAGCCCTGCCGATTTTGAGCGCACAGGTAATCGTAGAGATTACTCTGTGCTACCCCCAGCAACCACCGTTTTGGAAAAATTAACCAAAATCGGGGGAACAGTGATAAGTGTTGGTAAAATATCAGATATTTTCGCTCATCAAGGTATTAGTATTAAAACTAAAGCGACGGGTCTTGAGGCATTACTAGACAAAACACTAGAACACATGGCAACAGCACCGAACAACAGTCTTATTTTTACCAACTTAGTCAATTTTGATCAAGACTTTGGTCATCGACGCGACCCTGTTGGTTTTGGTGAGGCATTAGAATATTTAGATGAACGTTTAGCTGAATTTTTAAACCAAATGACTGATGACGACTTGCTACTATTAACTGCAGATCATGGTTGCGATCCTACTTGGCCTGGTAACGACCATACTCGCGAATTTGTTCCTGTACTTGCTTATCACAACCATATAGGTTGCATTAATATCGGACAACGTAATACCTTTGCCGATATAGGACAGACATTAGCAAGCTTATTCAAATTAGAGGCGATGGATTATGGCCAGTCTTTTTTAAATGAATTGAACTTTTGAAAGCGTCAAACCTTTACTTAAGAAAATGAATCGAGCAAACTTTGATTGTTCAATATTTACTGGAAGTGTATCGAAGCGGAGCCAAACAAAGGATTACTCCGCCACTTATCTGTATTGAGATAAAAGAGTTTAAAATGTATAACTTGTTGTTAACCATATTGATCGTCCCGGTTGCGGTAACAACGAATTATCGTACCCTTTACTTCGCTGGCTAAAATCATCTCCTGAGTTAGCATTATTAATACCGGGCGCCAGTATTTCTCGATCAAATACATTAAGCACTTTAATGAATGTCTGCCACTTTCCGGTCCTATATGAAAGGCTAGAATCTAAAATAACACGAGAGCCTACTTTTACATTTCTGATAGTAAGCGGGTTCCGTGAATACAAGGCGGTACGTGAATAGAAATTTGTATTGATATTGAGATGCCAATTATCAATAACGGGCCAATCCAGCGACAAATTAATTTTATGAGGAGTTATGTCTCCCAAGCGACTCGTCTTGTTTATCCAGTCGCCTTTACCATCGTTTGCGCTGTGGTCATAGGTTTGATCTGTTTCTGGGTTTGTGTAGGTATAGTAAATATGACCTGTTAATTTTTTAAAGATCGAATTCGCCGCTGAGAAATCGAATTTTCCTCGATATTCAAAGCCCCAAATCTTCCTATTGGCGTCATTGTCGGCATTTTCTCTTATCACATGATCATAATTTGCTTGAAATAAAGACATATCATGAAGCCACATTTTATCCTGATGTTGAAGTATTAATTCAATATTTTGTGCTTCTTCAGGAAGTAAATCAGGATTGGCTTTTCGGCCAGACCAACCACCGTACAATTGTTTAGCGGCGGGCTCTTGAAAAGCTTCACCATACACTAATTTTATCGCTGAGCGTTG
>Ga0209291_1003378_pt1 | contig 11911 bp, 9 predicted proteins | sample GOMGulsemesocosm_FD_184633 | JGI IMG/M metagenome (GOLD analysis project Ga0209291, IMG submission 184633) | Methane-oxidizing microbial communities from mesocosms in the Gulf of Mexico - GOM9B Gulf of Mexico (SPAdes) (version 2) | ecosystem: Environmental > Aquatic > Marine > Cold seeps | place... | reverse complement strand
GGCATTAATACTATTTTAGCGAAATCGCCTGTTTGGGCTTCAATATGTGGTGTTGGCATAACAGTCATCCATTAGTTTTTAAGTGTAACTCAGTAAGTTTCTAGCCATAGATGATGGAATCAACTGCTATCAAGGATGTTTTACTGAAAATTATTTTGTGATTTATTTTGTGTTGTTCAAAGCTATAATTTGGCCATGATAATACTAAGTGAAGAATCGTTCAATTATCTATTGATAATTGAGGCCAACGACGTATATCCTAGAAATACAGACAATACCTATAATAAATAATAATGCCTGTTACACGAGTTTAAATATAGTGGAAGTTACTTCGCCATATTATTAGTGTAAATTCTTAGTTTTGATCATTACTTTTCAATTGAGTCAATTTCTGCTTTTCATTTTCTGACAAAAAACTCATGTTAATCGCATTGTGCTGCAATTGAATTATTTGCTGTTCATTGAGTTTAAGCAAAGTACAAGCTAAGTTAAATTCATCTTCAAGTTCAATATTTTCAACCGCGGGGTCATCTGTATTCAGGCAAACATGTAGCCCATTATCTAAAAAGGTTTTAATGGGGTGTTTGCTTAAATCTTTAACCGTACCGGTTTGATAATTCGATGTGAGGCAAGACTCAATCCCAATTTTGTTTTTTAGCATAAAGTCCATTAGCTTTTGATCCCTAGCGCTTGCTACTCCATGGCCAATTCGAGTCGCTCCAAGCTTCTCTATTGCATGCCAAACACTTTCAGGACCGGCAGCCTCGCCAGCATGAACCGTTACTTGCAAGCCTGCATCTCGTGCTTTTTTGAAGTGACTTTCAAAAAGATGACCAGGATAATTATATTCATCGCCGGCTAAGTCTAAAGCAACTAAGTTGTTTTTTTGTGTCAATAGCGCGTTTAATTCTACACGACAGTTTTCAACACCAAAAGTCCGACTCAAAATACCAATTAAGTTTATCTGGGTAGGATACTTTTTACGTCCTAAATTTACACCTTCAACAATCGCTTCAACAACACCTTCAATTGGGAGGTTGTGGGTCATAGCGATATAATAGGGTGAAAAACGTAGCTCGGCGTAATTAATTTTAGCCTGGTAGGCATCTTCAACATTTTCAAAACCAATTCGAACCACATCATCTAATGATGATAAAACCTTAACGCCCCAATCTAACTTTTTTAAAAAAGCGAGCAAATCTGCTTCATTATTAGTAATTTTTATGTGAGGTAAGAAGTCTTCGAAATTCGTTTCAGGTAATTGAATATTATTTTTTTGCGCTAATTGCCAAATCGTTTTAGGGCGAATATTACCGTCCAAATGGCGGTGAAGGTCTATAAGTGGGAGCTTGTTGTTATACATGGGAGGTTTTGTCCTGAGAATTTGAATGGTTGCTAGTTTACCTAGCAACCGTTAATGCTTTATATATATTTTAGACCAAAATCTTTGTTGCATTATTAAAGATTTACTTTAACCGAAATAGGACAATGATCGCTTAATGAACGAGAAATTTCTTTAGTGTATTTTTCTTTAAAAACTAATTGTTCGAATGAGTTTTGTAAATACATATTTTTAGCACTAGGGTTAAAGACGATGTGATCGATATAGTCTTTATAATATCCGCCCCAACAATCAGAATTCTTCGTTGCTGTTGGAGTCCAAAGTGATTCATTGCCTTCATCATCTAAAGCTTGCCATAATCCTTGGTCTTCGTTGAGATTATTCGTTATATCTTGTGAAAATCGGCGATTAAAATCTCCAATTACAATAAAAGACTTATTATCTTTAGCTTGTTTATCTACCCAGTTTTCAAGAGGTTCTATTTGTTTGCTCAGGGTTGAACAAGCGTGTTTTCGTTTCTGTTCCTTGTTTGACGAATCGGGCATTAAAGATATAGTATTATCATCAAGGGGGGCTGTGAAACAACCCGACTTTAAATGAACAGCAAGAAGTGTAAACTCTTTACCATTTCTAGATAAAGTTAAATCCATGCCATGGCGAACTCGGCTTACATCCAATGCTTTATATTCTTTAGCTATAACGTTTAAGCCAGCAGATTTTTTAACTGCTACCCCCACGCGTTGTACCCAATCCTTTGTGGAAAAATAAAAATCGTATTCATTACCAAATACTTTACGCGCCCATGCTTCATTTTCAACTTCTTGTAACGCAATAACATCAGCATCAAGTTGTTTAGCATAGGTTGCAAGGTGAGTATAATCGGCGTCTTTACGCTTATTATACTCATGTGAACCTAACCACGCGATGTTCCAAGAAGCGACTTTTAACTCTTCTGAATAACTAGGTGAAATGTACATTAAGCCTAATAATAAGCTAGCAGTTTTTAATATAGATTTTTGCATTAAAGCGTCTCTCAGTTAAACTCATATAGATTGAACTCAAGCGAACAATAAAAAATTACTTAACCATTCGGTCAAGAATTGATATAATTTGCAACATTACACTACTTTTACCGTGAGAAACAAGCACTATGAATAAAAAATATATAACAGCACAAGAATTGTTAGAAGATTCTTTTAGACTGGCAGCGAAGGTATTTGAAGATGGATTTAGACCACAATTTATAATTGGTATCTGGCGTGGCGGTGCACCCGTTGGCATTGCAGTGCAAGAATTTTTTGATTTCAAAAATGTTGAAACAGATCATATTGCTGTACGTACATCTTCTTATTACGGCATTAATCAACAGAGCAAAGAAATTAAAGTTCACGGTTTGCACTATATCATTGAAAATGCGAATGCAGGAGATGGTTTACTTATTGTTGATGATGTATTTGACTCAGGTCGAAGTATTGAAGCCTTGATTAAGCAACTTAAAAAGCTATCCCGTAACAATATGCCAACAGATGTTCGAATTGCTTGTCCTTGGTATAAGCCAAAAAATAATGTCGTGAATATTAAACCTGATTATTATGTACATGAGTCAGATGAATGGTTAGTTTTTCCTCATGAACTATCAGGTTTAACACAAGAAGAAATAGCTGAAGGTAAATCAGACTTAGCTAATATATTGAAACTTATACAATAGTCATCGGTTGAGTAGTTAATGAAGTTTTTATCATTTTTTGCCATATATCTTTCTGCGACTGCTGTACTTGCTGATGATAATCTTCATCAGCAAGTTACCTTAAAAGGAAAGTGGCTTGTGGAGACAAACAATGAAGTCATGCTTCATCCACAAACGTCTGCACTTAAATGGTGGAAAGGTAAGTTACTCACCTTGTCTGATCGTTCTGCACATATATCACAGCAAAAACAATTACACATTATTGACCCCTCGAGCGCTATTGTAGCCAAAGAGTCGTTAGTTATGCAGTTATCAAAAAAAGTTAAGGCAAGTTGCTTTTATCAATATTTAGCCGATAAACCTGACTTTGAAGCATTAGCTGTTGATCCAGACAATGAAAATGTTTTAATCATAGTCACCGAAGATGCACGTAAAGGTATTCAGCTATCTGCAGATTGTCAGCAGCGCTATCAAAATACAGGTTCAACAAAATATCCATCATTGTTGGTTAGACTAGAGATTGATGAGCATAATACTTTATCTATGACACATGTTAGACCTATTCAATTTGATGCCGGCTTTAATGTAGGTGACTTCGCTAATGATGGGATCGAAGCATTGGCTTTTGGTAAAAATAACACCTTGTTTTTAGGTTTAGAAAAAGATAGTAAAGGACAGGCTAGGATATTTTCTACGCAATTAGTCAAAGACTTTTGGCAAAGTGAAGAGTTTATTCAAGTTATCGACACAGAAGTTGTATTACCTACTTTTAAGAAGGGAAGGCACCCAATTAATGGTATGGATTATCTAGCCGTAGATAACCACCCTGGTTATATCGCTGCGGTTGCTCGAAACGACGATCAGTTGTGGATTATCGATTTAGCTAAGCAAAAACCTACCACCATTATTTCGATGAACTTTTTAGCCCCGGTTAATAGTAATGATAAGCATTGTAATAAATGGGAGAAAATAGGTAATACTTCATTAGAAGGTGTTGCTGTTACTAAAGAAGAAATTTGGCTTATCAACGATCCCTGGACTGAACATTATATAGAGAATGTAAAATGTGAGGTCAATAGAGAGAAATATCAAAAATTAGCCCCTTTATTATTTTCATTACCTATTTCAGAAGAATGGTTTTAATAAATGAATGTTAACGATAAATACTCAGATAATGTTTTATATGTTGATGCTGTAACGACTAAAGAACATTTTTGTATAATTAATCGTTTTAAATTCATCATTAGTTATTCATAATTATACTCATATAGTTTACGAACCAAACCTGAACGTTTATAATGCTCAGGTTAACCAGTGGCGTACCCACTGGTTTTTTATGCCTAAGCAAACTTAGGCTACATCTCGGGAAGCGTAATTAGCCTTTATTAAATAGGTTATAGGTTTCCTGAAAAAAAACATTATTAATAGAGTGGGAATATTTTGTCAATTAGCATAAATATTCACTTTATTAGGTATTTAGCAGATCAGAAATTAGGAAAGTAGATGAGCTCAGATTCAACAAAAATAATTTATACGATTACCGATGAAGCGCCAGCATTGGCGACTCACTCTTTATTACCAATTATTCAAGCATTCACTGCTTCTTCAGGTATTAACGTTGAAACTCGTGATATTTCACTAGCAGCACGTGTTCTTGCTAATTTTCCGAAATACTTAACTGCTGAACAGCGTGTTAATGACGCATTAGTAGAATTAGGTACTTTAGCTAAAACACCTGAAGCAAACATTATTAAATTACCAAACGTTTCTGCCTCTATTCCGCAATTAGAAGCTGTTATTAAAGAGCTTCAAGGTAAAGGCTATAACTTACCGGATTACCCAGCAGAGCCACAAAATGAAGCTGAGCAATCAATAAAACTTACTTACGCTAAAGTATTAGGTTCGGCTGTAAATCCCGTTTTACGTGAAGGTAACTCAGACCGTCGCGCACCTGGTTCTGTTAAGCAATATGCTCGTACTAATCCTCATTCAATGGGCGTTTGGTCGAAAGACACAAAATCACATGTAGCACATATGTCATCAGGTGACTTTTACGGTAGTGAAAAATCAACAACGATTGATGGCGAAACGAATGTAAAAATTGAGTTTGTTAGCGACAACGGCGATGTTACATTATTAAAAGAACACTTACCTTTATTAGATAAAGAAGTTATTGATGCTGCAGTAATGAGTAAAACGGCATTGGTTCAATTCTTCGAAGAAGAAACAGAGAAAGCAAAAGAAGAGGGCGTTTTACTTTCTCTTCATTTAAAAGCAACCATGATGAAAGTTTCTGACCCAATCATGTTTGGCCATGCAGTAAAAGTTTTCTATAAAGACGTATTTGTAAAACATGCTGATATTTTTGAACAACTAGGTGTTGATGCGAATAATGGTATTGGTGATGTTTATGCAAAAATCACCCGTTTACCAAGCGAGAAACAAGCAGAAATCGAAGCTGACTTAGCTGCTGTTTACACAACACGCCCTGAAGTAGCAATGGTTGATTCTGATAAAGGCATTACTAACTTCCACGTACCAAGCGATGTAATTATTGATGCATCAATGCCTGCAGCCCTTCGTTCATCTGGTATGATGTGGGATCGTGATGGCAATCAAAAAGACACTAAATTTATGATCCCAGATCGTAACTACGCTGGTGTATTTTCAGCTGTTGTTGATTTTTGTCGTGAAAATGGCGCTTTCAGCCCAACAACTATGGGTACAGTACCTAATGTTGGTTTGATGGCTCAAAAAGCTGAAGAATACGGTTCGCATGATAAAACATTCACCATGACAGGCACAGGTACTGTTCGTGTTGTTAATGATAATGGCGAAACATTATTAGAGCATGCTGTTGCTGAAGGCGATTTATGGAGAATGTGTCAGGTTAAAGATGCACCTATTCAAGATTGGGTTAAGTTAGCTGTTACTCGTGCAAAAGCTTCAAAAATGCCTGCTGTTTTCTGGTTAGACGAAAACCGCGGCCATGATGTAGAGATGATCAAAAAGGTAAATACCTATTTAGCAGATCACGATACTACTGGTTTAGACATTCAAATATTAGCGCCTATACAAGCCTGTGAATTCACGCTAGCACGTTGTGCTAACAGTGAAGATACCATCTCAGTTACTGGTAACGTGTTACGTGATTACTTAACAGATTTGTTCCCAATTTTAGAATTAGGTACTAGTGCTAAAATGCTGTCGATTGTTCCATTAATGAATGGTGGCGGTTTATTTGAAACAGGTGCAGGTGGTTCTGCACCTAAGCATGTACAACAATTTGAAAAAGAAAACCACTTACGTTGGGACTCTTTAGGCGAATTTTTAGCACTTGCTGCTTCTTTAGAACATGTAAGTGTTAATACAGGTAACAGTAAAGCACAAGTTCTTGCTGATACACTTGATGCCGCAACAGGTAAATTCCTTGATACTAACAAATCACCTTCACGTAGAGTTGGTGAGTTAGATAACCGTGGTAGCCACTTTTATCTTGCAATGTTTTGGGCTCAAGCACTTGCAGCACAATCTGTTGATGAAGAGTTAAAAGCAGGCTTTACAGCAATCGCACAAGCATTAACTAAGCAAGAAGATAAAATTGTTGCTGAATTAAATGCTGCACAAGGTCCTGCAATGAATATTAACGGTTATTACTATGCCGACGTTGCACTTGCTTCTAAAGCTATGCGCCCTAGCGATACGTTAAATACTATCCTTTCTAGCTTATTATAATAGCGCTTCAAGAATAATAAAAAGGCTGAACATCAATGATGTTCAGCCTTTTTTATCTTCTAAATTTGAGTGTTTAATTAGTCAGCAAGTATAATATTAAAACTTTACTGAGCGATTTTTACTCTAATTCTATTCTTCGCAACTCTAACCTCATGCAAAGATTTAAGTGCTTTTTTAGCTTCAGCTTCTTTTGGCATTTCAACAAAAGCAAAACCTTTAGATTTTCCTGTTTCTTGATCTAACACTAAAGTACATTCTTTAACATCACCATGCTCTGAAAATAACACTCGAATTTCTTGTTCTGTTGTCGAGCGAGATAGGTTACGAACTAATAGTTTCATAAGGATCCATATAAAATAATAATAATAAATTTATTATCTCAATTTAGTTTACTTTCACCAAGCTATTTTATTTATAAATGTCATCACAGCCACTTTAAAACGATCAATTTAAACGTCTGTTTTAATTATTCACCACACCTATAGTCAACATCACTAATTTTGTATTAGTGCTAAAGCTCTTTTTCATTTATTTTTAACGTTAAATGAAAGTTAACCTATACTAAAAAAAAGCTGTGTAAACCATAACTTAAATAATAAATGTTGTTAGGCTCAAACAAATCTACTATTGAACTAATGCTGAGGAATGATATATGACTATGAATGTACTAATACCAACTGAAGGCGACGCTATTACTTGTGAAAATGGGATATTAACTGTTCCCAACAATCCAATAATCCCTTTTATTGAAGGAGATGGTATTGGCATCGATGTAACTCCCCCAATGATAAAGGCAGTAAATGCCGCCGTTGCAAAAGCATATCAAAACGAACGAAAAATTCACTGGATGGAAGTGTATGCAGGGGAAAAAGCAACACAAAAGTATGACTCTGAAACTTGGTTACCTGATGAAACATTAGAGATGTTCAAGCAATATAAAGTGGGCATAAAAGGGCCATTAACAACACCTGTTGGTGGTGGAATGCGCTCTTTAAATGTAGCTCTTAGACAAATTTTAGATCTTTATGTATGCCAACGTCCGGTACAGTGGTTTACTGGCGTTCCTAGCCCTGTAAAGAGACCTTGTGAAGTAGACATGGTTATTTTCCGTGAAAACTCTGAAGATATATACGCAGGAATTGAATATCAAGCAGGTACAGAACAGGCGCAGAAGGTCATAGACTTTTTAACGAAAGAAATGGGTGTGACTAAAATACGTTTTACCGAAAATTGCGGTATTGGTATCAAACCGGTATCAAAAGAAGGTACAGAGCGTTTAGTAAGAAAAGCGATTCAATATGCCATAGATAACGACAGAGAATCAGTAACTTTAGTGCATAAAGGTAACATCATGAAATACACTGAAGGAGCTTTTAAGGAATGGGGTTACCAACTAGCTCGAGATGAATTTGGTGCCGACTATATCGCAGGAGGTCCATGGTGTTCGTTTGAAAATCCGAAAACGGGTAAAGAAATAGTAATAAAAGATGTAATTGCTGATGCCATGTTACAACAAATTTTATTAAGACCTGCAGAATACAGTGTAATAGCAACATTAAATTTGAACGGTGATTATCTTTCAGATGCATTAGCGGCCCAAGTAGGCGGTATTGGTATTGCACCAGGTGCAAATATTAATGACGATATTGCTATTTTTGAAGCAACGCATGGTACTGCACCAAAATACGCAGGTTTGAACAAAGTAAATCCCGGCTCAGTTATTTTATCAGCAGAAATGATGTTGCGACACATGGGGTGGGTTGAAGCAGCAGACTTATTACTTAAAGGAATGTCTGGAGCAATTAATGCTAAAACAGTAACCTATGATTTTGAACGACTAATGGAAGGTGCAACATTAGTTACATGTTCAGAGTTCGCTGATTGTATAGTTGAACACATGTAGATAGTAGTTCTACCCGCCAAACCAACATTGTTTGGCGGGCACATCCTAATATTACGTGTGATTTAAGAATGCTTTTTAAAGCATTGTTATTACCTCAATGGTTAGGCGTTTTAAAGAAAATATCAGCCTAACTTTATGGCAAAAACTAATTCACGTTACGGGTACTTAGCTCGAGTGTGTTATCGATAAGATATCTAAGCAAATCGCGAATTTTATCATAGGCTATTGTATCGAATATCAGTTAGCGGGTGCCACAAAATTTTCCTACCTAAGGTCCACTACAAGCTCATAATAGCTTTTTTAAAATAGTCATTGTCTGAATTAAACGCTCTGCAGCCGTTCAGTTGCCCAAATACACCTGATAAATATGAGGAGGTTAAAAATCAGCAAAAAGTCAGTGAAACTTCATGTTTTCCACTTTGATGTCATTATAATTCCCCTAAACTTTTACTTACAATAAGGACTGTGCTCAATGCCAACTAAAAAGTTCCCGGGAATAAATTGCCTGCTGCTTTCTTTCTCTATTCTTACTTTAACGAGTGGATGTCAAACCAATAACACAGCTACTTCTCAGCCGTTTTCTATTATTTATGGGTTCAAAGAAGGAAATAACAAATCAATATATTTGAGCGATGAACAAGGGAAAACGCGCATAAAAGTGGTAGATGCTACTTCCAATGACGGCTATCCGGCTGTTTCTCCTACAGGAAAGAAAATTGCTTTTTATGGTAAATACGATACGCGCAAAACTTGGTCTATTCACACGGCAGATATAGATGGAAATAATATACGCCGTTTGACCAATGTAAAAAATGTTTGGGATAGTTCTCCAGCTTGGTCTACAGATGGAAAAACTATTATATTTGCTAGAGAATACAAAGGCGTAAACGGAGACTGGCAAGAAGAGACTTGGCTTATGAACGCAGATGGAACTTCACAACGCCAAATTAATGCACTAGAGGGACGTGCTGCTGAATTTATGCAAGACGGACGAATACTCTTCCAGTCAAAAGCCAGCCCAAGTCAAATTAGCATTGCTAATATCGATGGTAGCCATGTGATTAAATTGACCAATGATAAATCTAATAATATGTCTCCAAAAATCTCACCAGATGGCTCACAAATCGCTTACCTTTCAAATAGAGACGGTAATCAAGAGGTATACGTTATGAATATTGATGGTTCCAACCAAAAGAGACTAACTAGAAATAGTGTTGTAGAGTGGGGGCCTGCTTGGTCTACAGACGGTTCAAAAGTCTTTTTCTCATCGCAGAACGTTCATGGGTTTTACGATCTTTACAAGGCAAATAAGGATGGTTCATCTATAAAGAAAATCTTGAGCAGTGCTTCTCAAGCAGCAACTGTGTATCACTTGGATGAAAGCTATTTAGAAAGGTTAGTGAAAGCTAGGCAACAATAAGAACTATATGGAAAATGAGGGTTTTTCTGTACGAACGTTATTGGCGCAAAGCTGACTACTTGTTGTTTTGAATTCAAGGCTATATTAGGTCGGCTATGATGGCAATAGCCGACCATGAAAATTTCATCATTAGTCATTTATCTTTAAATTAATGCTTCGTAGTACGTACTAATTTATATGCAGGCAAGATACTATGATTCAGTCTCCGAACATTTTTATCTCGAAAACTAAAAAAAAACATGAAAACCATCCTTTGAAACGTATTACAAGGTGCGCAATATAGTAGAAGCGAACAGAGTCATATTTCCATGGTCTGCTTCAAGCTAAATATGCCGTTCCTATTCTATTATTAACGTTACTATCAGACTAAAGCGGTCTTTTTTTGTTGTTATAATCACCCAATCTAATATCACTAAGATACGATACCTTAATAAAATACTATTTTAATACTTAATTTGTTCTGGTGGGCATAAAAAATAAGATCCAAAGAGGGTCAGCCTTTTGATCATACAGCGGACATTAAATTTATAATACTATCGGTATGGGCCACAAACCAATAGTACAAAAGTTTTTCTCCTTTGAAATATATGAAAATATACATATAAGCTTATATAAGATCAGATAACGGACTGCGTACGGAATTCCCTCCATGTTCAAGAACGTGGGTATAAATTTGTGTTGTTCGTAAGTCACTGTGGCCTAATTGCTCTTGTACCGTTCTAATATCAGCCCCTCGTTGTAATAAATGGGTCGCAAAGGAATGACGTAATGTGTGGCATGTCACATTTTTCTCAATATTGGCTTCTTTTGCTGCATGCTTAACTGATTTTCTCAGTACTGTTTCATTAATATGATGCCGACGTAATTTATTTGATTCGGGGTCTAGTGTTAGTCGAGTCGAAGGGAATAAGTAATGCCATTCTAGTTTATTTGGAGCGCTTGGATATTTTTTTGCTAGAGCGAATGGAAGCCAAACGCCCGCATAATCTGGATGCTTAATATCTTGTTGATATCTTGATGTAGCATGTTTTATTTGTACTTTTAAAGCAGGAACTAATTCTTTTGCGAGAGTAACACTGCGATGCTTTCCACCTTTGCCATTCCAAATATTTACTGACAAGTAATTAAAGTCAATATCTTGAATTCTTAACCTTGTTACTTCCATTAACCGTAAGCCACTTCCATACATTAATTGGCACTGTAATAAATGATTCGCATTGACTAATGTAAGCAGCGCTTTTATCTCTGTTGTAGTGAGTACCGTGGGTAATTTAGTTTGAATATTGCTGCGGTTAAAGTTTAATTCGAGCGTTAAAGGTTGTTTTAGAATATCTTTATATAAAAAAGATAAGGCATTTAAAGCTAAAGCTTGTGTTTTTGGCGCGACGTTTTTGGTATTACTCAAGTATGATAAAAAAGCTTCAACTTCTTTATTATAACAATGGCTTGGGTGTATTTTATTATTAAAAATGATATAAGATTTAATCCATTGTATATAAGACTCTATAGTGCGCTTAGCGTAACGCTTCATTTGCATCTGCTCATGAATATGAGTCAAGAATTCTGATTTCATAAATATCCTTATTTATTTTATCCTTTGAGCAAGTATAGATAGTTTGCCCACTTTCACCTATAAAATGTTAATATATTGTGAGTTGAGTTGTGACTTATAATCAACAAAAAAATAAGTGATTGAAATCTTGGTAATATAATTATAAATTGTTAAGTTATAAATTTGTGCTGGTTGATAAATACTTTGTAGAAAAAAGGTGTTATTCCAGTCTAATAAGCTGTTATGTGTCTCAAGGAATTTATGAATCATCG
>Ga0209291_1003375_pt1 | contig 11919 bp, 5 predicted proteins | sample GOMGulsemesocosm_FD_184633 | JGI IMG/M metagenome (GOLD analysis project Ga0209291, IMG submission 184633) | Methane-oxidizing microbial communities from mesocosms in the Gulf of Mexico - GOM9B Gulf of Mexico (SPAdes) (version 2) | ecosystem: Environmental > Aquatic > Marine > Cold seeps | place... | reverse complement strand
ACTATCATTTTAACAATTGATAGCCTGAATTATAAAGGAGCTTTAGAGGCTATAGAGCTTGGTTTAGAGAGGGTAGGAAAGAATACGGTTACTTTTCAGTTAAAAAAGATTGAATACCTAAAAAAATCCAATCAAGTAGAAGAAGTAATAAAGCAATACAATCAGTTAATAAAAAATAGTGTTCGTAATGAATTTTGGTATTACGAAAAAGCCACATATCAATATGATGTAGACAGGAGTATTGAAGCCAATATTTCCTTACAGCAAGCAAAAATGGCAATACAATTATTACCGTTAAAATTTAAAAATACCATAGCAATTAAAAAATTGCAAACTCAAATTAATAAACTTGAAAAACTAATGTATGATGATTAACAAGACTACTTTATATTTTTTACTGTTTTTTTCTACAGCTGTTTTTTCACAAACTACTTTTTTCTCAAGCGGAGCAATGTGGAAGTATTTAGATAATGGTTCTGACCAGGGAACTGCTTGGTATGGAGTTGGTTTTGATGATTCTTCATGGTCATCTGGCGCTTCTGAATTGGGGTATGGGGACAGTCAAGTAACTACAGTAGGTTATGGGCCAGATTCAAATAACAAATACCCAACTACGTATTTTAGAAAAACGTTTAATGTAGTAGATCATACCTTGTTTAATAATTTAGCAATGGAAGCTATTCGTGATGATGGTATGGTAGTGTATTTAAATGGTGTAGAGGTTTGGAAAGATAATATGGCGGCTACATTTGATTATTCATCCTATGCAACAGCAACTGTTGGAGGGAGTGGTGAAACTACTTGGTTAACAAAATCAATTTGTAGTAATTTAGTAACAGGAAATAATGTTATAGCAGTTGAAATACATCAGCGTTCAGGAACAAGTTCGGATATTAGTTTTGATTTTAAACTTACTGGTCACGCTTCACTTCCTGTAGCAATTACAAGAGGGCCTTACTTACAAGTAGGGACACATGATAGCGTAATTGTGAAATGGAGAACAAATACATGTACTGAATCTATTATAAATTATGGTACTGCTCTTGGTGTATTAACAAGTACAGAAACGGATAATTCATTACAAATTGATCACGAAGTGCAGTTAACTGGTCTGTTGCCTAACACAAAATATTATTATGAAATTGCAGATACTGATGGAGTCTATGTTTCGGAAAACTTAAACATGTTTGTTCAAACGGCTCCTAATGTTGGAGATAAACAGTTTTTTAGAGCTTGGATTTTAGGAGATGCTGGTACGGCAAATCAAGACCAGAGAGATGTTAGAGATCAATATTATAATTATGTAAATACAGCAGCAACCAATCCTAATCAAACAGATATGATGTTGTTTTTAGGAGATAATGCATATAATGATGGTACGGATACTGAGTATCAAGCAGCAGTATTTGATATTTACCCTGAGATGCTTAAAAAATCAGTAGCATGGTCTACTTTAGGAAATCACGATGGTCATTCTGCAACATCAAGTTCTAACCCTGGTGAATCAACAGGTCCATATTATGATATTTTTACTTTCCCAACAGCTGCAGAGGCTGGCGGAGTGTCATCGGGTACAGAGGCATACTATTCATATGATTATGCAAATATTCATTTTATAGTATTGGAATCACATCAATTGTATAATGATGCAGCACAAATTGCTTGGTGTACAGCCGATATGCAGGCAACCACACAAGATTGGATAGTAGCAATATTTCATCATCCACCGTATACTAAAGGATCACATAATTCAGATTCAGAAACACAGTTAGTAGCTATGCGAAATACCTTTTTGCCAATACTTGAAGATAATGGAGTAGACTTAGTGTTAAGTGGGCATTCACATTCCTATGAGCGTTCCTATTTTATAAATGGTCATTATGGTGTTTCTAGTACATTTAATTCAGGAACTCATACAGTAGGGGCGAACGGAAACGGATCGGGAGGTTCGGGTGTAGAGTATCAGAAAACCGAAATTGATACTAAAGGAGCGGTATATATAACTGCAGGGTCGTCAGGGAAAATTTCTGGAGGAGCACTAAATCATAATGCAATGTATGCATCTATAAATGAATTAGGTTCCTGTGTTTTAGAAATAGAAAACGATGGAGCTACAGCTCAGAATTTAAGGGTTAAATTTTTAAATGATAGTGGAGCTATAACTGATCAGTTTGCAATACATAAAACAGGCTTTACATTGGCAGTAGAAGATGTGCTGACAGATAATGAGTCAATATGTATGTATCCAGTTCCTGCTAACACAAAATTAAATATAGCCTTGCGTACAAATGAAAAGCTTGAAAATGTAAAAATTTACAATGTTATAGGGGCTTTAGTTGTTGAAGGTGAAAAAGAAGTAATTGATGTTGCTGGTCTTCAATCAGGGAGGTATTTAGTTAGTATAAAAACAAATCTAAATAAATACTATAAATCAATTCTTGTGGAATAATAACTGTTTATATCACAGGTGCTTATGAGTAAACATTTGTTAATAAATACGGTTGTTTGTTGTTGATAATTGTGAAAATTAACAGTTTAACTTGCTAAAAAGCTGATTAACGCTTTTATTTTGTAGTTATTTCATAATTATATATATTGAAAGATCTAAGCCAATACTATATGTCAAAAATAATTAAAATGGGGAACAAGATGAGTTGAATTTAAAAAATCGAGTACCATGGAAAAGAAAACTACTTTCTCAACAAAAAGACCAATGCTAATGTTATTTATTTTAGCAACGGTTTTTTTATTTAGTCAAATACTTCAGGCAACCGGAAGCGGAACTGCAATTACAAATCCTGATATGACTCCATTAATACTTGATAATACTGATTTTGGAAATGTAAGCTTAGAAGGTTCAAACTCAAGTGCTTTTTCGCTAAGAGCTATAACGGAAAATATTAATGTTGTAGCGCCACCAGCTCTTCTTCCAGCGAATGGAAATTGGAGTTATTTGGATGATGGATCGGATCAAGGAACAGCTTGGTATGGAACAGGATTTGATTACTCTTCATGGGCAACCGGAAATGCAGAGTTAGGATATGGTGATGGTGATGAAACAACAGTAGTTGGTTTTGGACCAGATTCAAATAATAAATACCCAACAACTTATTATAGAAAGTCATTTACAGCAACTGCTGGAGATGTAGCAAACTCAACCTTAGTTTTAAATGCTATTCGTGATGATGGTATGGTAGTGTATGTTAACGGAGTACAAGTATGGAGAGATAATATGCCTCTAACGTATAATTATTTAACTTATGCTTCAGGAACTGTTGGTGGAGCTGCAGAGTCTACATGGATTACTAAAAGTTTAGTGAATATATTAGTAGTAGGAAATAACGAAATTGCTGTAGAAATACACCAAAGAAGTGCTACAAGTAGTGATACCAGTTTTAATTTCTCATTATTTACAGATAATAGTTATGTGTTTATTCCGCCAACAGCACCAGATTTGGATGCTGATGGAGTAGCAGATTATATTGATTCTGATGATGATAATGATGGGGTGACCGATATTTTAGAAGGATGTTATACAGCAAACCTTGAAGGCTTAAATTCTACAGGAGTTATTACAAATGAAGAATCAATTTTAGCGAACTTCCCAATTTTAAATCATCCAATGGATGATGGTAATCAAATAGATTTCTCTGTCAGTAATCAAGCAGACTTTAATAATATTACAAGTTACCATGCTGGTGAACATGGTTGGGCAATGAGGGTGCATGGTCCTGGAACATTGGGAACTCTAACATTCGACTTTATGAATGATGTAGAAAACTTATTTTTTAAGTTGGTAGATTTTGATGAAAATGAAACGTGGACAGTAAATGTTTATGATGACACAAATACTTTAATAGATTTAACGACAAGTAATAATATATATCATTTAGGAACATATATAACGCAAGTAGGAAATACATTTAATGATAAATTTTTAGGAACGGGAACGAATAATAATGGTGATGCAGTAGCAAGTGATGCTTTCGGATCAGTGTATTTTTACTTCCCAGGAGTAAAAGTAAGTAAGATAGATTTTTTAGTAAATCAACCAGATGGGTCTACAATTCGTATAGCAGCAATGCATTTTTGTGGATTGGATACTGAGGGAGATGGTATTCATGACTTTAATGATGCTGATAGTGATAATGATGGAATTCCAGATTTAGTAGAAGCTGGTGGAGTTGACATTGACGGAAACGGAATTGTTGATGACTTAACTGATACTGACGGTGATGGGTTAGTTGATTTATACGATACAACTCCTTTTACTTATTTTAGTGAAGAAGTAACGACCATACCAAATTATGACTTCGATAGTGATTTGATTGTAAATAGAATTGATTTAGATTCAGATGATGATGGAATTGTAGATTTGAGAGAAGCTGGAGATCAGGATATAGATGGAAACGGTATGATAGATGGGTTTACCGATGCTGATAATGACGGATATCACGATGCTTATGATGGAGCAGGAAGTATGTTGATAACGGGAGCTGATACAACTGGTGATGGTTTTCCTAACAGTTATCCAAACGATAATGCAGACGCAACTGGTTTTCCTAATTTTATGGACATAGATTCTGATGATGATGGAGTAACTGATAATTCTGAGGCACAAAGTACAGGAGGGTATATAGTTCCTTCGTTTACTGATACTGATACAGGAGGAACTTTAGACGGGATTGATAATAATTACGATACCGATAATGTGAACTTTGGTGGAGCAGGAGTAATTCCTGTAGACTCAGATATTGATGGAACACCAGATTATTTAGATTTAGATTCAGATGATTCAGAAGAAATAGATGCCATAGAAGGGCATGATACTAATGGTGATGGTGTAATAAACGGATCGGATACACCTAATGCAAATACCGGATTATTTATTGGAACAGATGCTGATAAGGACGGATTAGATGATGGGTTCGATAATGATATTACAGAATTGGATGCTACTAATTTTAATTTAAATCCAAGTTCTCACCCTAGTTTTGATGCAGGTCCAGATACCGATTGGAGATCACCGGGAGCGGCTATTGATTTTGATGGGTTAAATGACCATGTTGATTTTGGAGATAACCATGATTTTACAGGAGCATTCTCTTTAGAAGCATGGGTATTACAGGAAGCGACAGTTACAACAGGGACAATTATATCTAAAGGAGATATGAAAGCTGGAGCAGGAAATAAAAGAGGATACCATTTAAAATTGAATAATAGTTTTCCAAACTTAGTATGGTATGATAATACTGGTGTGGTACAAATCAATTTGGTATCTCCTTATGCAATAACAAATAACAGGTGGTATCATATAGCAACAACTTATGATGGTGCTACTGCAAGATTATATATAGATGGAGTAGAGGTGGCTATCGGATCACCAACAACTGCGCCAGTAAATGGTACAGAAAAGTGTCTTTTAGGGGCGAGTTATGATAGTGATACTCCAACGGTTCCGAAGCATTATTTCGATGGTTTTATTGATGAGGTTCGTGTATGGGATGTTAGTTTAACAGCGAATCAGTTACACCAAATGATGAATCAAGAAATTGAGCAAAATGGAGTAAATGTTCGAGGTAAAGTGGTTCCTTTAGATATTTCTGGAGGGTTAACTTGGGCTAGCTTACAAGGGTATTATCCTATGGTAAATGATCGAATTCAAGATCAATCAAGTAATACTAAACATGGAGCTCCAAAGAATATTACAACAATAGAATTGCAAACAGCTCCTTTGCCATACCTTTCAGTAAGAAATGGAGTGTGGGGTGATGTTTCAGCAACAACTCCATGGTTGTATGGAAATTCAGTTTGGAGTGAGCCAAATTGTACAGGTATTGATGGTACTACCAGAGTAGATTGGAATATTGTACAAACCTCTCATGATATAACTTCAGGAGATAAAAATATTACGGTATTGGGATTGATATCCGATACTGCAAATACTAAATTAACAATTGCTGACCCAATAGAAGCTCAAGATGAATTAAATTCAGGGCAAAGTTTGCGAGTTACCCATTATATAGAGTTGGATGGTTCAATAGATTTAATAGGAGAATCTCAATTTATTCAAGATGAAGGAAGTGTTTTTGATAATGATAGTGGAGGTTTTGTAGAGAGAGATCAGCAAGGAACTGCAATTAGTTACAACTATAATTATTGGTCATCATCAGTTGGAGCTATTGGTTCTGGATTGGGAACTAAAGGAACAGGGGTTCCTAGTACAAATAGTAGTTATACTATTACTGGAGCGTTGTCAGATGGGACTACCTCGGCTACGCCTCAAACAATTAATTTTCAACCAGCATATACTGCGGCTGATGGTGCAGCTACGTCACCAATTACGATTAGTTCATATTGGTTATGGAAGTTTAATGGGATGCATGATGATTATGATTCTTGGATATCAATAGATGAGAATACTAACTTATTGCCTGGAGAAGGATATACAATGAAGGGAACTTCTGGTTTAGCTGCAATTACAGATAATCAAAATTATGTATTTAAAGGAAGGCCATATAATGGTGACGTTACATTGCCTGTTGCATTGGGTAATGATAGGTTAGTAGGGAATCCGTATTTATCTGCAATAGACGCTAATCAGTTTATATTAGATAATATTAAAGATAATGGAGGGAATGCAACGGATAACGTTTTTAACGGTGCATTGTATTTCTGGGATCACTTTGCTGGAGCTTCTCATATTTTATCTGAATATGTTGGGGGATATGCTACTTATACATTAATGGGAGGGGTAAAAGCTATTTCTAACGATATTAGGATTGATAATAATGGAGCATTAGGAACAAAAATACCTTTGCGATATATATCTTTAAATCAAGGGTTTTTTGTGTCAGCATTTTTAGATGCTGGTTTAGCTAATACTACAGTAACTGTTGCTGGTGGGAATGTTACATTTAAAAATAGTCAGCGTGTATTTAAAACAGAGCTTTCAGATCCTTCAGTAAGTTTTAGAAATGCAAATGTTACGTATAATACTAATGCGGATGTAAGACAAAAATTTAGGTTGATGATTCAAACTCCTTCAGGATATTACCGTCAAATACTTGCAGGAATTGATGAAGTGGCTACAAATAGCTTTGAATTGGGTTACGATGCTCTTTTAGGAGAAGAAAATGCAGAAGATGGATTCTGGGTATTTAATGAAGGTAAGTTTGTAATACAGGCTGTAAATAACTTTAATCTTGATCAAGTATTACCTTTAGGGGTAAAAGTAGCTGAAGGTGGAATACTAAAATTTAGTTTGGATGGGCTTGAAAATATAGATGTCTCACAGGTTATCTATTTACATGATAAAGAAACCGGTGTATATCGCGATTTAAGAGTTAGTAGCTATGAGGTTAATTTGTCAATAGGAGAGTATTTAAATCGTTTTGAAGTGGTGTTTAATAAGCCGGTTCTTGGTATAGTAGATAATCAGTTGGAAGAAACTATTGGTGTTTTTTATTCTAATTCAGAAAAGAGTATTATTATTAATAATCCAAAGCAAGAACAAATTGAGTCAGTTAGTATGTTTACTATTTTAGGGCAGCCTATTTATGCTGTAAATGTGTTTTCTAATGATATAAATCATAAATTAGTAACTAACGGATTAAGTACTGGAGGGTACATTGTTAATATGAGAACTTCAAAAGGGGAACTTATAACGAAAGTATTAGTGAAATAATAAAGTAATTAAAGTACTGAGGGTATTACCAAAATATTCTCAGTACCATATTAGGCGATATTTCAGTACCTCTAATATCGCTAATATTTAACTCATTAGAAGTATTGTTTGAAAAACGAATATCTTTATTGAGAATGTTTTTTCTATTGTAAAGGTTTAGTACAGAGAAGCCTAAACGATATTTTATTTTTTTGTTTTTATGCGGTCTAAAATTGTATACTGCAGAAAAATCTAATCGATGATACACATGTAGGTTTTCAGTATTTAAGTTGTCATATGAATGTGATAGAGTTCCGTCAATATTAGTAGTAGTGTTGATTCTTGTATAAGGTTTTCCGTTATGCCATAACCAGCCTAAGGAAAAATCTACTTTTTTCCATTTATAAAAATGAGACCATTTTATAGTATGATCAATGTTTATGTTACTAGGGAATGGATTACCGTTGTTTAGCTCTTCAAAACGATATTTTGCACTATTAAATGAATATGATAACCAAGTATTATAACTTTTTAATTGCTTCTTAATAAATAAATCAACTCCTTGTATGCTTGAGCTTCCGGTTTGATAGCTGTATATAACCTGATTGTTAAAGTCAAAATCTAAGGTATTGATATTATTAGTCTTTTTAAAATAAGCTTCAAAATCAACAATCCATTTGTTTTCTGAATAATTTGCGCCTATAGTGTATTGATAACTTGTTAAAACAGGTAAGTCAGTTTTATTAGAAAGTGCCCAAACTTGATTCTCTAACGATAAATTACTAATAACAGACTCTTGAATTTGATTTACATATTGACTTTTATATTCAATAGAAGTGTTAATACTAAATTCAGGAATTACAAATTTCTGAAGTACTGCTCTAGGTTCAATATAGAATTTTTGAGAGCTACTGTATTTATTAGCTCTAAGGCCAATGGTGTATAAATAGTTTTTTGGAATGTTTACTTGATATTCACTGTAAATGCTATTGGAGTTTATGCGGTCATTTGCAGCATCCAGAGTTATTGATTGGGTAGGTGTAGCGTCATTAAACGAATAGCTAAAGTTTTTATTTGAAAACTGATACCCAAAATTAAGCTGTTTGTATTGGACGATATCATATTTAAAGTTAAGATTTATTCCAAAGTCCTTGATTTGATTAGTCTTAGTGTTGGTTGAGATACCCATATTAGACTCATTACTAAACTTATAATCTAAAGAGTATTCAGAAAAATAGCTATCTACTTGATGACTGAGTTCTTTTGACCACTCTTTTTCCCATTCTAAATTATATCCCTCGTTTTGAGTTTTTAAAATATCAGTATATAGATGGTTTTCATTAGTGCTAAAGGCAGAGAAATTTAAAAAATCTTTATTGTGTATATGATTAAATTTAATTAGGTCTTTATTAGTTGCTTTGTAAGCTGCGTTTACGGTATAGTCATAAAACCAAAAAATATTTTTTGACTTTCCAAACTCAAGGCTGTTGTCAAAAACTTTAGTGTTTTGAAAAATTTGTGTGGCATAATTTTTAAAAGCAAATGTCTCGTAAAAATCAGCATATGATCTTCGTCCAGAAACTAAAACGGATAACTTATCTTCAATTAGAGGGATGTCAAGAAAAGCATCTCCATGAAGTAGATTAAACCCTGCTCCTCCAGATATTTTCTTAGCAGGTTTGTAATTGGTTGTAATATCAATAACACTTGATACACGTTCTCCATATTTAGCACTAGTTCCTTTATTGATAAAGTTTACTTTGTCAGTAATATAGGGGTTAAATGCTGATATTGCCCCAAATAAATGAGAGTTGTTGTAGGTTTTAATATTATTCCAAAGCACTAAATTCTGATCAGAATTCCCTCCTCTAACGTGAATACTGTTTACTGTTTCGTTTAAGTTGCTAACTCCAGGAATTTGGTGAATACTTTCCAAGACATCAGGTTCAATTAACCCAGGTAATAAATTTAATTTTTTAGTATGAATAGTAGTTTGTTTTACATTTTTTGAAACACCACTTGTTAAATATTCCCCTATAACAATCTGGTCAAGGAGCTCTTTTTTTTCAGTTAAGTTAATGGTAATACAATTCGGATAAGTGCAATCAGTAGCTTTTAAAATACTGTTTTTAATACCGAAAGAACTAATTTCAATTGTAGAGTTGTAGGGTATATTACTGATTTTAAATGAACCAGTATCATCACTTGAGTAGTACTTGTTATTTATCTGAATAATGGCATTTGGGACTACTTCATCTTTACTTAATAATTGTCCGCAAACGGAAATTAAATCTGATTTATTAAAGGATGATATAACAATGTTAGTTTTATTTATGAGTTCAAACTTTAAGTTTGTTTGAGATGATAATGTTAGTAATAATGATTCTAAATCGACTAAATCATCAAGAATTACAGATACTTTTTTAGTTTCAACTAACGTATCGGTATAAGAAAAGTTAACCTTGTAATATTGTTCTATTTTAGGTAAAACTGTGCGTAAAGAATCTTGCTCAAATACAGTTTGTTTTTGAGCAAAAATAGATATAGAAAAAAGTAAAGCGAAAAACCAAAAGTGGAATTGCTTCATAGTTGTTGTTTAGTCTTCTAAAATAATACTATTCCCTTGAGTAGTATACTTCAAATTTACTGACTTTAAAACAGTTTTTAATGCAATTTCTTTATTATTATTTGGAAAGGATCCAGTGAATAATACAGAGTCGTTAAAATTATCGTACTCAAATTGTAATTCATACTGCTTTTCTAAAGCTTTAAGCACATGTTTCATTGGTGTGCTTTTAAAAACAGATTGATTATCGATCCATTCTGGGTGAACACTATTAAAGTTTAGCGTAATCGGTTCGTTTCCTTTTATGTTTTGATAGCCTAAAGAAGGTGTAAGTATATGGTTGCTATCATTTAAATTGTCGGACACTCTTACTTTTCCTTCGTAACAAGATACTTTAAAGAAATCAGTAGTTGCATTTACGTTAAATTCAGTACCCAAAACACTTACATTACCTTGGGAGGTTTGTACTGTAAAAGTATTTCCTTTTTCAACATCAAAATAGGCTTCTCCGCTAAGTTCTAATGTTCTATTGCTGTCCCAGTTGTGTTTATTGAACGTTATTGTAGACTTTGAGTTTAATAACACTTTTGAGCCATCAGGTAATTCAAAAGCTAATTGCGTTCCGTAGTCACTTGAAAACTCTGTGGTGTTGAAAAAATTAAAATAGGTTAAAAATCCAATAAGGAATAATACTGAAGCAGCAACTCCCCATTGCCATCTGTTTTTAGAAGATGTATTTGGTTGAGTAATAGCTATAATGTTTCTTTTTTCTTTAATGGAAGAAAAAGCATTATTTAAATTATAGTTAGGTGCCTGTAGTTTATCTGTACCCTTAATAATATTCACATAGGTGTTGTAATGTTCTGAAGATTTGAATTGATTCAATTCATCTTCAGAAAGCTCATTATTTAGCCATCGTGATAAGAATATGTCGTCTAATTTATTCATTTTCATTTACTCGTTTCTAAATATAAAACGTTATAAAAGCAGAATACCCTACCCCTTTAAGGGAGATTTTCTATTTCAGTTCTAAGTTTTAGTAATGCTTTATGCATTAATTTCTCTATTGCTTTTACTGAAACATTAGATAGTTCAGCAATTTCACGATATGTTTTTTTCTCAATTCTATTTAATAAAAACACTTCTCGTTGTCTGTCCGGTAAGGAGGATATCGCTTTTTCTAATTTTACCATGAACTCTTTTTCTTCTAAAATATATTCAGGAGATTCATTAGTAGTATTATGATTGATGTGTTTTACTTCTTTTTGGTGTTTCAGTTTAACTGTTTCATGTCGAAGTAGCGTATTACTTTTGTTAATTGCTATTCGGAATAAATAACTTTTTGCAGTTTCGGTTGTTACTTTAGTACAGTTGTCCCACAATTTTATAAACGAGTCTTGAACTATGTCATCAATGTCATCAAGTCCACCGAATTTATAGTACAGATAGTTTCTTAGTAATGTAGCATTAGTATTGAAAAATACTTGAAAGCTTTTTTCTTTACATAAACCAATATCTTCATTTTCTGAATCGGACATAATTATTACAAGCGTAAATGTTTTTTTAAAGTTGTTAAAGCTAATAGTTATTTTTTAACTATCAAATTTTTTTTTAGAGGGGTAGGGTAAAAGCTTGTATGAGTGTTATATATGTATACAACAAATTTAGTTTTTTGTTTATATTAAGT
>Ga0209291_1003370_pt1 | contig 11928 bp, 7 predicted proteins | sample GOMGulsemesocosm_FD_184633 | JGI IMG/M metagenome (GOLD analysis project Ga0209291, IMG submission 184633) | Methane-oxidizing microbial communities from mesocosms in the Gulf of Mexico - GOM9B Gulf of Mexico (SPAdes) (version 2) | ecosystem: Environmental > Aquatic > Marine > Cold seeps | place... | reverse complement strand
AAGGGAATCTATTAGTTGGTTCATTAAAATTTCAATACATAGAACGACTAGTTTTAAAAAACGATAAAGTCATTAAACGCGAAAAGCTATTAGAAGGAATGGGACGTGTTAGAAATGTAAGACAAGGGCTTGACGGTTATATTTATGCTGCTTTAGAAGGTGTTGGTATTGTAAAACTTGTTCCAAATAAATAATAAACGTCTTTTGGGTTAAAGACAATAAAACTAAATAATTAATGGTTTGTAAGCAATTTATACATAATGTCATATTATAATTAAAATGCATTATAATGTTCCGCGTTATGTAACTTTACTTGGATAAAGCAAAGTTTACTTCCTTTATAATTTTCTTAAAAAAAATAGTGCTAAAAACTTCTTTTACTTTAGTTAATAGAACACTTTTTATACGACGACATAGGAGGAAGTATAAAAAGTGTGGAATGGTTCATTTATAAAAGTTACATACTTTCTCCAATCAAAAGGCAATATTAAAATTCTAATCGAATAACGGTTCCATTATTTTCTATCGTTTTAACTTGAATTTTACCTTTATGAAGAAACATAATTTGCTGACATAAACTTAAACCAATACCACTACCATTTTTTTTGGAACTAAAAAACGGAATAAATATCTTATCTATTATTTCATCAGGAATCCCTTTTCCGTTATCAGAAACTCTAATTATGGTAGAACCTTCATTGCTTTGTTTTGCAGAAATAATAATTTTAGGATTCTCAATTCTTTTACAAGCCTCTTTTGCATTAATTATTAAATTAATCAGTACCTGTTCAATAAGTGATCTATCTATCTCCATTTGAAGTTTAGAATCATCTAAAACAAATTGTAACTCAATATTCCTACTTTTTAAGGAAGAATGCAACAAGTTTGATATACCATCAAACAACTCTTTTACATAAACTTTTCTAACATTTATCGAAGCGATTTTATTAAGTCCTCTATAGGTTTTTGCAAACTTCATCAAGCCCTTACTTCTTTTCTTTATACTATCTATGCTCAAATTTAGATCGTCAATTTCTAATGGATTAAGCTCAGAGTCTTCTGCAAACAATTTAATTTTAGTTTGTAACGTTTCAGCTAAAGAAGAAATGGGAGCTATCGAATTCATAATTTCATGTGTCAATACACTGAGTAATTTTGTCCAAGCTTCAGATTGATTCTGACTTAAAGTATTATCAATATTTTGGATTACAATTAATTTGAATTCGTCATTATCCATCTGAAAGCAAGCACTTGAAATCAATAGTTTTATTTTATCTTTTTCAGTTTCTATAGTTATTGTACTACCATTGACATGATTTGCTTCAAAAACAGTTTTAAAGATGCGCTGATTTCTCTTTTTTACAAAATGAATATTCTTTATTGTAGGGACTTGCAATATTTTTTTAAAGGAATCATTAATCCAAATTACCTCACCTGTATTTATGCAATAAGCCACAATACCTGTATCAATTAGCTCCAATATTTTTTGCAGATATAAATACTGTGTTTCTTTATCCTTATTGATATCTTTAATAGTTTGATTAACCATATTGAAACCTTTATGAAGTTCTCTAATATCTTCTGGACCAGATTCTTCATTAAACCACTGAGAAAAATCCCTGTACTTCACAGATTCAAAAAAATCATTTATTAATTTATGCTTTCTTATAATGAAATTAAACAGGTTATTTATAACTAAAATTAAAATCACTACGATTGGAACTAATGCTATCGTAGAGGTTAATGCCTTCGTCTTAAAATCTAATGTGAGTACAGCGAATACCAAAATTAATAGCAAACAGAAAATCGAAACGATTCTTAACAATAGCGATAATTTATATTTTCTATAAGTCATATTTATTTAACCTTCTATAGAGTGCCGTTCTTGTAATCCCTAATTCTTTGGCCGATTTTGAGATATTTCCGTTATTTTTTTCTATCACTTTTAATATGGTATTCTTCTCCACGGTGTCTAACTTTAAGTCTTTTGGCGCGGTGGTTTCAGAATAACGTTCTATAGGTGAAAACATTAAATCTGCAGCGCTTAAAACATCTGTGTCGAGCATAATTATCGCTCTTTCAATTGCATATTGAAGTTCACGAACGTTACCTGGAAAGTGATAATCTCCCAGCTTTTTCATAAAACTTTTATCAATAGAAATATTTGGTTTAAGGTATTTCTCGGCATACGCTTCAATAAAATGTTTCGCCAATAAAATAATATCTCGCTCTCTATCCCTCAAAGGTGGAATAACTATTTCAACAGTATTGATTCGGTAAATTAAATCCTTTCTAAAATTATCTTCATTTGCTAAAATTTCAAGACTCGAATTAGTAGCGCAAATCAATCTAATATCAACTGGAATTGGTGTATTAGAACCCAATGGTGTTATGTGACGATTCTGAAGTACAGTTAATAATCGTGCTTGCTGTTGCAAACTTATATTTCCAATCTCGTCTAAAAATAATGTACCTCCTTCTGCGGCTTCAAACCGGCCTTTTCTATCCTCTTTTGCATCTGTAAATGCGCCTTTTATATAACCAAACAATTCACTTTCAAACAACGATGATGTTAATGCTCCAACGTCTACTTTTATAAAAGGCTTATCTTTTCTTAAGGAGTTATCATGTATTGCTTTTGCAATAAGATCTTTTCCTGTTCCGTTTTCTCCAAGGATCAAAATGTTAGCGTCAGTTGGTGCAATTTTTTTAATCTTAAAGAATACCTCTTTCATGGTATTGCTTTCTCCCAAAAGTTTAATTCCATTAACTTGTGGTCTCCATTTTTTTGTTTTACTGGATTTTTTATTGGCTAAAATTTCATTTATGGACTCTAATAATTTTATGTTTCTCCAAGGTTTAACCAAAAAATCGGATGCCCCTTTTTTAAGCGCACGTACCGCTAGGTCTAAATCACCATAAGCAGTGATTAAAATAACAGCAATATCTTTATCTATCTCTTTAATTTTAGTGAGCCAATAAATACCCTCATTCCCCGTATTTATTACACTATTGTAATTCATATCCAGAATGACAACATCAAATTTATCTTTCTTTAATACAGAAATAAGGTTGTTTGGGTTTTTCTCAACAACAACTTCTCTAACCTGAGATTTTAAAAGCATTTTCATTGCTATCAATACGTCAGTGTCATCATCAATAACTAGTATGGAAGTGTTTTTCAATAACATACTTACAAAAGTATGATATATTAATATTCATATGAAGTATTTAAAGATGAAATTTCAAGTGTATAAAAAGTGTAACCAAACCGTACAGTAACTGTATCAAAACCGAACACATTGTATTTCATAAAAACACACAACCACCTGATATATAGGTAATTGAGTTTTTGGCACAGTAATTACAATAGGCTTAGAAAATAATATATAAAATGGACATACCAATTACCAAGAAAAAGTTTAGCATGCCAAAAATAGCCATTTCTGTTGGAGCTATCCTCTTGCTTTCGTTTGTAATATACTTATCAACGTCGTTTGGGGGAAACGCTACATTAAATATCGACACGGAACGTATTGTTGTTAGTACAGTTAAAGAGGGGGCATTTCAAGAGAACATTCCCGTAAATGGAACAGTATTACCAATTACTACAATTTATCTAGACGCACTTGAAGGAGGAAGAGTAGAAGAAATATTTGTAGAAGACGGTACTATAATGAAACAAGGTGATCCTATTTTACGTCTTTCGAATACAGATTTAGAATTAAATCTACTAAATCAAGAAACTTCGGTGTACAATTTATTAACTCAAATGCAAATTTCTCAAAATGCTGCACGTGAAAACACAATAAATAAATTAAACCGAAAAACCGATGTGGAGAATGCATTCATTGAAGCCAATAGAAAGTATATACTTAATAAAACGCTTTTTAATGAAAAGGCAATAGGAAGTCAGGAATTTGAAGAATCCAAAAACAACTATAACTACCAACAACAACGTATGAAATTGGCATTACAGGTCTTAAAACAAGATTCATTGTCTACTACATTAGAATCTGTACAATCCAAAAGTTCTTACATTAGAACTCAAAATGCCTTGGCGTTAATGCGAAAAAAAGTTGGAGATTTAATTGTTAGAGCACCTGTTAATGGACAATTAACATCTTTAGAAGCCCAAATAGGACAATCTAAAAATAAAGGTGAGCGTTTGGGACAAGTAGATGTATTAAGTGGTTTTAAAGTACGTGCTGATATAGACGAGAATTATATCTCAAGAATATATCCTGGACAAAACGGAACATTCGCTTTTAACGGAAATACTTATAAATTAATTATCAAAAAAGTATATACCCAAGTTACAAATGGGCGTTTCCAAGTGGATATGCATTTCGAATCTGAAATACCTGAAGGTATACGTAGAGGGCAATCTTTAAGAATAAGATTGGCATTAAGTGATGAGAAGCAGGCAGTACTAATTCCTAAAGGAAGTTTTTTTCAAAAAACTGGGGGGAATTGGATATTTAAACTTAGTGATGATGGTAAGAGTGCCTATCGAATAGATCTTCAATTAGGAAGTCAAAACACTGAGTATTATGAAGTATTACAAGGACTTAAACCTGGAGATAGAATTATTACTTCTAGTTATCAAGACTACGGAGATAAAAACGAATTAATATTAAGTAAAAAATAAATATCATGATAAAAATAAACAACTTAGAAAAATACTTCACTACTGAAGAATATAAAACAATAGCTTTAAATAAAATTTCATTTGAAGTGAAAAAAGGAGAGTTTGTCTCTATCATGGGGCCTTCAGGAAGTGGAAAATCTACATTGCTAAACATTTTAGGATTATTAGATGATGCCGATGGCGGAAGCTTCATTTTTAACAATGAAGAGGTCATTAATTATAAAGAACGTCAGCGAGCGCATTTAAGAAAGCATAACATTGGTTTCGTGTTTCAAAGCTTTAATTTAATTGATGAACTGACCGTTTTTGAAAATGTAGAATTAGCCTTAATCTACACAGGAATAAAGAAAAGTGAACGAAAAGAAAAGGTAGACGAAGTCCTAGAAAGAATGCAAATTATGCACAGGAGAAGTCATTTTCCAACTCAACTTTCTGGAGGACAACAACAACGAGTTGCAGTTGCAAGAGCCTTAGTCAATGACCCAAAACTTATTCTGGCAGATGAACCAACTGGTAATTTAGACAGTAAAACAGGTAACGAAGTGATGGAATTACTTACCGAGCTGAATAATCAAGGTTCTACAATCATTATGGTTACTCATAGCGAGCACGATGCAAAATATGGGAATCGTATCATACGTATGCTTGATGGCGAAAAAGTAACAGAGAACGTATTATCTAACTACTAAGACACCTAATCATGATTAAGAACTATTTTAAATTAACATGGAGAAATATTAAGGCAAATAAGGTTTTATCATTTCTCAATATTTTAGGATTGACATCTGGACTATTTTGTTTTTTACTTATCTATTTATGGATTTCAAGTGAAAACAGTGTCAATAAATATCACACAAATATAGATGACCTTTATTCTGTATATTTAACATCATCTGATGGTGCAGATTTTGGCTACGGAACACCATCACTTCTATATCAGGAATTAAAAGAAAAAGTTCCAGAAATTGGAGGTGTAGCAGCAATGTCAAGTAATCAAAGAAACTACACATTCTCCAACAACAATAATAAGGTTTTAAAGCAAAAAGGAAAGTATGTAAGTGAAGACTATTTTAAAATGTTTTCTTTTAATATTTTAGAAGGAAATGCATCTAATGCATTGAGTAATCCTAATGATATTGCGATTTCAAAAGACATGGCAGAATTGTTTTTTGATGATGCGAAAAGCGCTATTGGACAAACATTAACTTTCGAAAACTCCAAAGCTTTAAAGATTACTATGGTGTTTGAGTTAGGTAGTGAAAATACCACAGAAAACAGTGATTTTTATTTGTCGTTTGATTCCCTTTTTGCTGAAAACTCTTGGATGTCTGACTGGAAAAACTTGGGGACGTATACCTTTGTTCAATTAATCAAAGATGCAGATTTAAAACTAGTAGAACAAAAGCTAAAGACCTTTTTAAAAGATCACGAACAGGTACGGGCACTAGCTGTAGAATTGCAACCTTATGGAGATAGTTATTTATATGCCGACCTTAAAAGTGGTAGCGGAAAAATAGAATATGTCCGTTTATTTGGAATCATCGCTTTTATAATTATGTTGATTGCAAGTATTAATTTTATGAATCTAGCTTCTGCAGGTTCTATAAAGCGAGCCAAAGAGATTGGTGTAAGAAAAGTCCTTGGTGCTGGAAAAAGTAGTTTAGTTAGTCAGTTTTTAGGTGAAGCGATACTATTGTCTTTATCAAGTTTGTTTTTTGCTCTAATATTTATAGCCTTGGTGCTTCCTATTTTTAATCAAATAACAGATAAAAATATCGACCTAACAAGCTTACCAATATCTACTTGGCTAATGGTTTTGCTTATTACATTTCTCACAGGAATACTATCTGGAAGTTACCCAGCATTTTTATTATCATCCTTTAAGGTAACAGATATTTTTAAGAAGAAAATTGAAACCAGTTCTAGAACCAAATGGATTAGAAAAGCTTTAGTTGTTTTTCAATTTACAATTTCGGTAATCTTTATAAGTTGTATGCTCATTATTTCAAAGCAAATAGATTATGTCCAAAATAAAGATATCGGTTTTGAGCGCGAAAATCTATTGGCATTAACACTTTCTGAAGATTTACAGAAAAACTTCAACGCTTTTAAAACTGGTGCTTTGCAAATTTCTGGGGTTAATTCAGTAACAAAAACATCACATATTTTACTGGGAGAATATGGTACCTCTCCGGAAGTAATTTGGAATGGAAAATCTGATGATGATGGCTCTTTATTTACTGGAATGGTAGGAAGTATGGACTTTATAAAAACGTATGGAGCCAAATTACTTTTGGGAAGAGATCTTATTCATAATAATCCTGATAATATTGAATACTTGATTAATGAAAGTGCTATGAAACAAATGAATATGGAAAACCCCATAGGACAAACTATCTCTTTTTGGGGTAATTCTGGGACGATTGTAGGTGTTGTTAAAGATTTTCACTTTAGTTCATTGAAAGAATCAATTTTTCCATTAATCATTAGAAGTGAAGGTTATGCAGAATTTAATACTGCTTTCATTAAATATAATACAGACAATGTACAGCAAACATTAGCTTCAATTGAGTCCCTTCATGCCGCGTTAAATCCAGCATTCCCTTTTGAATATAAGTTCATGGATAGCGAGTACAATAAATTGTACAAAAGTGAATCTACATTTTACAAATTATCTTCTTTCTTCTCACTTTTAGCAATTTTAATTTCCTGTTTAGGTCTATTTGGTTTGGTCATGTTTACAGCCGAACAAAGAACAAAAGAGATTGGCATGAGAAAAGTTGTAGGTGCATCTGTACTAGCAATTATTTCACTTATAACTCGAGACTTTATAAAGTTAATCTTATTGGGTATTGTTATCGGTGTACCAATAGCATGGTACTTCATGGCTAAATGGTTAGCAAATTATGAATATAGAATAGACATGCCATGGTGGACTTTTATAGTAACAGGGGCTTTAATAATAGTCATCGCTATACTTACGATAAGTTTTGAATCTATTAAGGTTGCATTGGCAAATCCTATTAAAAGTTTAAGAAGCGAATAAGATAAATTAATTATTATGAATAAAAGGATAACACTATTAATAGTTTTTTGGCTGGGTGTGATTAGTTTTGGGTTTTCTCAAAATACTCCAATAACCAATTATACCTTACAGGAATGTATTGATATTACGATTGAAAATAATCTTGACCTAAAAATTAAAGAATTAAGGGCAAAGTCTTCTGAAGTAAACTTTAAAGAAACTAGGAACAAAATATTTCCTAGTTTGAATATGAATTATAATCTAGGAATTAATAATGGTCGAAGTATTGATCCGTTCACGAATAGCTATATAAATCAGGAACTTACTTTTTCTAACGCAGGATTAAGTCTAGATGCAACCATCTTTAATGGCTTTAGAATCAAAAATGAGATCAAGAAAAGTCGATTTAACATGCAGGCTTGCGAAATGGAAATTGAAGAAGCTAAACAAAATTTAACACTTGAAGTGACATTATTATATATTCAAATTTTAAATAATAGAGATTTATTAGAACTTTCAAAAGCAAGACTTACAACAACTGAAGGTCAGCTTAAAAGATTAGAGTCACAGTATAATAATGGCTTAGGTAATCCTGCCGCTTTCACAGATATGCAAGGGCTATATACAAGAAATCAAACTGGAATTATTACTGCTGAGAACAATTTAAAATCGGTAGTTTTAAATCTAGTTAAACTGTTAAACCAAGATGTTGATTCTGAAAGTGAATTCGAAAATGTTTTAGAGTTTATTAAAATAGAAAAGTATCAAGCTTCTGTAAGTGAAATTTATAATGATGCCCTTGAAAATTTAGCAACATTTAAATCAAAACAGTTGTTAATTGATGCTGCAAAAACGGAAATTAAAATTGCTAGATCTGATTACTTTCCTGAGGTATCGCTGTTTGGGCAATTAAATACAAACTATTCTAATGTTGCACAATTATTTACACAAACGGGAACATCTATTATTGAAACAGGAGACTTTGTTTCTATTAGTAGTCAAGAACATGCGGTTCTAAGAAATGAAGCTCAATTTGAAGGCTCCAAAATCAACTATAAAGACCAATTTGATAATAACCTCAATTCTGTGGTTGGAATAGCAGTTAGAGTTCCTATACTTAATGGTTTTCAAGCTAAATATAAATTGAGAGTTAGGAAAATACAACATGAAGAAGCACAGGTAAATTTAAAGCGAACTCAGTTTGATTTTAAACAGTCTATTCAAGACGCTCATAATAATATGGAGGCTTCCTTTAAACGATATCAGGTTCTAAAAGATCAGGTAAATGCTTATCAAGAATCTTTTCGTGTAAACGAAGTGAGATTTAATAACGGCGTTTCAAACATTATAGATTATATAACATCTAAGAATAATATGGAAGTTTCCAAATTAAATTTAAACCAAACCAAGTATACTTATCTGCTAAGAGTTAAGATATTAGATTATTATAGAGGAATTTAAAAAACAATCAATTTATATAAAAAAATATTGACATAAATAAAATAATCAAAAAATGAACATTACAATAAAATTATTAAAAACCATACTACTAATACTTTTTGTACAATTAAGTTTTGGACAAAAAAACATAGAAAAAATAGATAGTTTAATTACTTCTTTACACTCCAACGGAAAATTTAACGGTTCCATTTTAATTGCTGAAAAAGGAGAGGTTACGTACCTAAATAGTCTTGGATTTGCAAACGAAACAACTAAAGAGAAGATAGATGAAAATTCAATCTTTGATATAGCTTCTGTTTCAAAGCAGTTTACAGCAATGGGAATTATGATATTAAAAGAAAATGGCTCATTAAGTTTAGATGACAAATTATCAAAACACATTAGTAAACTCTCTAATTATGAGAATATAACTATTAAAAGTTTATTAAATCATACTAGTGGATTACCTGACTATATGAGAGTATTAGCACCGCTAGTTGACAGAACGAAATTGATAACCAATAAAGATGTTATTTCCATGTATAGCAAACATAAACCTGAATTGAAATTTGAATCAGGAACTAAATATGAATACAGCAACACTGGATATGCATTATTAGCTAGTATTATTGAAAAAGTATCTGGAATGAGTTATGGTCAATTTCTAGAAAAGAAAATTTTTAAGCCACTCAAAATGAGTAGGACTTTTGTAAAAACATCTGAAACGACTCCGGATAACCTAAATAACTATGCTTACGGATACTTATATTCAAGACAAGAACAAAAATACCTACTACCCAATCAAATAGAAAGAGCTAGACAAATGTTTGGATGGATTGCTGCCTATGGCGATGGAGGAGTAAACTCAACAGTAATAGATTTATTAAAATGGGATCGCGCTTTATATACAAACAAGTTGATTTCTAAAAAAAGTATGGCTGAAATGTTTTCACCGTCCTATTATAGTGCAACGCTTTTAAAGGATTATGGATATGGCTGGGATCTTAAAGAGAATAAATTAATTGGCAAGTATGTAAGGCATAGTGGGGGATGGCCAGGTTATGTTTCTGAAATTGAAAGACATGTAGAAAATGACAAAACAATTATTGTATTACAAAACCATCATGACACTAAGAGACCTGCTAAACTGATAAGGAATATCTTATATGGAAAAGAAGCACCAAAAACAATGTCGCAATTATATAAAGATGGAAAAAGTATTGAAGATATTATTGAATTTTGTCAAAATCCAGAAACTAGTTATTTAGTGGATGGTTTTAAAGAAAGAAATATTAATTCTTTTGGTTATGAATTAATTGGAGAAGAAAAAAATGAAGAAGCACTTAAAATATTTAAACTTAATACCCAGCTAAATCCGGAAAGTGCTAATGCCTGGGATAGTTTGGGAGAATGCTACCTTACATTTGGTAAAAAATATAAAAAAGAAGGAATTAAGGCTTATGAAAAATCATTAGAACTGAACCCAGGTAATGAAAACGCTGAATCCATTTTATATAATTTATCAAATACCAAAAAAGGATTAAACATTATATTCAAGGAGAGTACTGATACATTTACAAATAATCAAAAAATACTAATCGATAGTATCATTGTAGCATCTGAAAAAAAAATACGTATTCTTTTACCAAATTTGCCAAAAGATATAAAAGTAACAGTATCTATTACCAGTGAAAATGTAGACCAAATTGGAGGTGTAAATGGCCGTACAGAAAGAAATTCTCCAGCAGAGGTAATTGTTGAAGTCTCCAAGGTTTTTCCTGACGGAATAACAAAAGCAATAGAAACAGCTCTTACTGCATTAATATTTCATGAATTTCATCATTTATCAAGAGGTTGGGCAATTTATGACAATAAATTTACTCAAGGTATTTCGATTGCTACAATAAATGAGGGATTGGCGGTTGTATTCTCAGAAACTTATACGGGGGTGAAGCTTACTGGAAATAGTTCCTCAAATGTCACCAAGAAATGGGTAGAAGAAATTATATCTCTTCCAAAGAGTGCTAACTATAGCACCTGGATGTTCAAGCATCCTGATGGTCGAACTGCTATTGGTTATCGAACAGGAAATTATATAGTAAGACAAGCTATGAAAAATTCGGGAAAGGATATATTGGAGATTAGTAAATTATCCCCAGGTAACATCATAAGAATGGCTGGGTATTAGCGTAAAGGTATTAGATCTATACTATGTGAAATAAAAAAGCCCTATTCAGACGGTAATTGGTTGAATTTGTTTGCTATGATTGAAAAAAAATAAGATGGTTCAATAAGTAAATAATTAATAACGGCCTCATAGAATTTTGGTTAAAACAATAGGTGAGTGGAGCGTCCGTATTTTAGATAGCGAGAACCGAATACAATTGGGTTCTCTCTTTTTAATTTAAGTTATTTATAAATTAAGTAAGCTCAAAGGTTTTCTAAAATAATGAACCGTTAATTGTTTCCAAAAGTATATGAAGCCTTGAATTTTTGTTTCTTTTGTTTCAAGACAAAAGTACAGAATATTGAAATTAAACGTAAGCCCAAAACCATGAATGCATAAACACCCAAGTACTACAGATAATAGAATAACTATAAACATCTTGGGATATTTTACATAATAGACAATTATAGCTTTAAAATGGATAAACAGCTATAAAACCAATTACAATACATTTGAACTATAATTTATATTATGTAAAATAGAATGTTTTATACTACTCTAAGGTATTTATAATATACAATGTCTCATTAATAATGAAATATGAAAAAAATTACTCTTTACTGTATTTTGATCCTAACAACTCTG
>Ga0209291_1003367_pt1 | contig 11933 bp, 10 predicted proteins | sample GOMGulsemesocosm_FD_184633 | JGI IMG/M metagenome (GOLD analysis project Ga0209291, IMG submission 184633) | Methane-oxidizing microbial communities from mesocosms in the Gulf of Mexico - GOM9B Gulf of Mexico (SPAdes) (version 2) | ecosystem: Environmental > Aquatic > Marine > Cold seeps... | reverse complement strand
TGTATTTAATTTTTCAAAAGACTTACTTACCATCAGTCAACAACATGCTAATAAAACTAGCGCTATATCGATAAGCTCACCAACGTTTGTGAACGAAAGTTCTTTGACTGAAAACATTGGTTTACGAAGCAACAATACCACTAAAGAAATTTCAGCTTCCGTTGAAGAAATATATTTATTATTAAATGGTCAAACAATCGCCACTAAGGCACCTGTAAAAGTAATACCTGAAAAAGCTGAAGTTGAAGACATTCTATATGCGTTGGTGAATTTTGATATCGATAACAATATGGTGAGAAAGCATTCATTAAATACATCGCAAACCGTTGATGTTGTGCTTGATGATGACAAACTCACACTGTCTACTGAATTATTGTCAGCAGCTAAAAATACTATTGTTACGCCAGTCATAGCAGATTTAGCAATAGAACCAGAAGAGAAACAAACCAGCACAATTTCGAAAATAATTTTCGAAGAGCCAAATGCTAATGCATTATATTTAAACCAACAACAAGGTTATGTTATTCAAATATCGGGCTTTAGCCAGCAAGAGGTCTTAAATGAATTTTTAGCTGATTATAATGAAATGACCTTTCATCAATATCAGCGGCTAGTCAATGACAGTTTAATGACGATATTAACAAGCAAATATTTCCCAACCAGAGAACTGGCTGAACAAGCTTATATTGAGTTACCACAAACGATCAAAGATAGATCGCCTTGGATCAAAGAGATATCAACGATTAATAGTGAAATCAATTACTATCAACGCTCCCAATCAATAAAGAATCAAGTTACAATCCCCACTTCTTAGCCATAAGGCTAGCAGGTTGTATTAGGGTTTTAAGTTGAATGGTTAAAAAGCATCGAGCATTTCTAAAATGGGCTGGCGGTAAATATAGTCTTAGTGATGTTATCAATAAAATGCTGCCAGAAGGTGACCGTTTAATTGAGCCTTTTGTTGGAGCTGGTTCGGTATTTTTAAATAGCGATCATCAGCATTATGTTTTAAACGACATCAATAAAGATCTCATTAATTTATATCAAATTATTCAAATGAAACCGCAAGCTTTCATTGATGATGTAAAAAAACTATTTAACCCAGAAAATAATCAAGCTGAAGCATACTACCATTTAAGAAGTGAGTTTAATGCCACGGTTGATAAGTATTATCGTTCATTACTTTTTTTGTACTTAAACCGTCATGGCTATAACGGTTTATGCCGATACAATAAGTCAGGTGGCTATAATGTCCCTTTTGGCAAATATAAAAAACCTTACTTCCCAGAGGCAGAATTATTATTTTTCGCCGAAAAAGCTCAAAAGGCGATATTTATCTGTGAGGGTTATCGACAAACCTTCGATCGCGCTAAAAGTGGCGATGTAATATACTGTGATCCACCTTATGTGCCTTTGAGTAAGACCGCGAGTTTTACCAGTTATGCCGGTAATGGCTTTGGTTTAGATGAGCAAGCCGATTTAGCCAATGCTGCGGAAGAGGTCATAGAAAATAAAAACGTCAGTGTTCTCATTAGTAATCATGATACGATTTGGACACGAAAAATCTATCAAGGTGCAAGTAAAATCAAGTCTATTAAAGTAGCACGCACAATCAGTCAAAAAGGCGGAGGCCGTAAGAAAGTAGCAGAGTTAATGGCGCTTTATAAAAAATGAAGCGAAAATTAATTCACTCTAGTAAAGGGGGAAAAGGCAATTATATTTATCTATTATAGGTAAGAGGCTAAGGTAAAACCAAAGAGACAACGGTAACTAACCCACCAATAAATAACATCACGCCAATTAAGCCAACAATAACGAAGTGACTAAATTTTCCTTTAGTAAAATCCTTTTCCCTGTTTTTATTACTCTGCACGCCTAAAAAAGCAGCGGCAACACTACCAATAACATTTTTAATAGAAAAGCTTTCTTCTGCACCATCTTTAGGGGCATTTTGTTCATTTTTTGACATGGTTTGTTCATTTAGCTTGTCGATGAAGTTAACTTTATCAATAGATGGAGTTGGTTAAAACTAAAATATCAAAGTAATTTGAATCAATTTATTTCCACTGAAATCAAGCATCTCTAGGCGGTTTAAGTATAATACCGTCATTCAGGATAATTTATTAAATTATAACCCCATGTTAAATAGCATACTTCAGCACTTTTATATTGTGGGTACCGCCTCAAGCATAGTTATTGGTTTATTATTATCTTTGGTAATTTTTAATATCAATCGAAATAAAAACCAATTACTTAACCTACTGTGTTTTATTTTGCTAACGTTTTCCTTAAGCACCACGGCTAACTCATTAATAGCAACGTATTTTGTCAAATTACAACCACGAACTCATAGCTTATCAGAACCCTTCCAATTGTTAATTGGCCCATTATATTATTTTTATTTATGCAATTTATGTAAAATTAAACTTGCTGGCTTCAAGCTAGTTCTGCATTTATTCCCTTTTGTGATTATCTTGATATTTTTATCATTAGCTATTAATCAAAGGTTTTATCTTGGACAAATCAATTGGATGGCCCTTGCTGTCTATGTGCAGATTTGGTTTTACTATTTTATTTGTCGATTGCTACTGAAAAAATACCGCGAACAACTGAAAAAATCATGCTCAAGTATAGATAGAATTAATGAGGCTTGGATAGAGCAGAGTTTATTTGCACTGTTACTAGGCTATTCTGCCTTATCAATTGTCTATGCGCTTAATCATGGTATTTATTATGTGCCGATTAATAAATCAATAGCCGTTATTTTGGCTGTAGTTACATATTTCATTGTTTATAAAATATTATCTAGACCGGAAATATTTGCCAAATTTACATCCAGTCCTTCAGTTAACCACGATGAATTTTTAATTGTTCAAAGTAACAACACAATTAATGAAGGGAGGGATAGAACTAATAATAAATATCAAAAGTCTAGTTTGAGCAACGAACAGATTGTTAATACTTACCAATTGTTGCAAAAATATATGGATAAAGAAAAACCCTATATCGACCCTGAATTAAACTTACAATCTTTAGCTGAACAATTGCAGATATCTTCTCATCATTTGTCACAAGTAATTAATCATGAACAAAGTAATAATTTTTATGACCTTATTAATAGCTACCGTATTAACGAGGTTAAAAAACAACTGACAGATCCCAATAATAATGACAATTCAATTTTATCGATAGCATTTTCTGCTGGTTTTAATTCTAAAGCCACTTTTAATCGAATTTTCAAAAATAATGCCGGACAAACACCTAGCGAATATCGAAAATCGAGCGCTAACCCAGATAAAAACTGAGTTTTATTAAATTATCTATTTTAAGTCTCATAGCATTGGCTGAGACGATTTTCTATTCTCAGGCTGTCATAGTTTCCTTAGTTTCTTACTTAAACTTTGGAAAATACAATGAAAAAAATAATAACCAGCACAGGGATTTCAAAAAGCTACCATACTCAAGAACAGCAATTTTCGGTATTAAACAATATCGACTTAAACATTTATCAAGGTGACTTTGTTAGTATTATCGGAAAGTCGGGAAGTGGTAAATCGACATTACTGAATATCCTTTCTGGAATAGATCAACCTACTAGTGGGCAAGTATTAGTGAACTGTACTGATATTTCCCATATGAGTGCCAATAAGCTAGATATATGGCGGGGTAAGAATATTGGTCTGGTCTTTCAATTTTTTCAGCTAATTCCCACCTTAACGGTACTTGAAAATATCATACTTCCCATGGATTTTTGTCAGGTCATCCCTGCCAATAAGCGAAGATCTCGCGCCGAAAAATTACTTGCCAAAGTAGGCTTGGTGGCGAAGGCAAATAAGTTCCCATCAATTCTCTCTGGCGGAGAAAAACAACGTGTCGCCATTGCTAGAGCTTTAGCCAATGACCCAGATATTATTCTAGCCGATGAACCAACCGGTAATTTAGATTCCATTACGGCTAAAACAATCTTTGATCTATTTTCCCAATTAAATGCTCAAGGGAAAACCGTGGTATTGGTATCACATGATCCTGACTGCCAAAAATACTCATCAAGAACTATTCATATTGTCGATGGAGAGATAAAACACATGTCGTCGAGACCTCTATCAACCAAAGAGGTAAGAGAACATGCTTAACACTTTATGGTTAAAAACATGGCGTGATGTCTGGCAAAGCAGAGGGCGTTCAGCTCTGGTAGTTCTATCTATTGCGTTGAGTACCTTTACTTTAGGCGTAATCTTAAATAGTTATTCCATTCTTTCTAGGGAAATGAGCAATGACTTTTTAAAGTCAAACCCAACCGCTATCTCATTTAACATCGAAAAATTCTCGGCAGAGTTAATTGAAAAAGTGCAGCAACAACCAGCAACTGAACAAGTAGATGCAAGACGGCTTATTTTTGGGGAAATAAAAACTATTGCAGGAGAGTGGAAGCCTTTATTGTTGTTTGTCTTAAATGACTATAACGATATCAAATTAGATATTCTTCGAGCTGATCAGGGAAGTTGGCCGCCGCAAAAAGATCAGATACTAATCGAAAGACAAGCCGTTACTGTACTTGGTGCGGATATTAACGAAAAGGTACAACTAAAAACCTCAGCTGGTTTATCTGCGACATTAACAATGGCTGGCACAGCACATGATGTAGGTCTTGCACAAGCGGAATGGGAAAATGTTGTTTATGGTTATATTTCAGCTCAAACACTGATGAATATGGGGGGAGAGGTCTACTTTAATCAATTAAAAGTCAGTGTAAAAAAAACAGCTAATGAACAAAGTCCAAATAAGCAGCAAATGTCGTTAGTCGCAAGAGAGTTAAAGTTGTGGTTAATTGACAACCACTATCAAGTGTCAAATTTTAAGATAGCACCGCCAGGCGAGCATCCACATGCCAATATTACTGGAGGGATGTTTATGATCCAAAAAGTATTTGCAGTGTTGTGTTGTATATTAAGTGCCGTTTTAGTGTTTAACCTTATCTCTGCCACACTCAGTAAACACCTCTCTCAAATTGGTGTAATGAAATCACTTGGGGCGAGTATAAATCAGATCAGCCATATTTATTACCGTGGCGTTATTTTGTTGGGGCTTATGGGGATGTTGTTAAGCATGCCGTTAGCACTTTATGTCGCGACTTGGTATGTCGATATGTTAATGCCAATGATGAACTTTAATATTGAAAGTTATCATATACCTTTTTGGGTGTTGGTAGTACAAGTAGTGGTAGGGATAGGAATACCATTGTTGGCGGCTTTTGTACCAATAAAGCGAGCAAGTCGACTTACCATCAGAGAAACATTGCTAGAGTATAATGAACATACTGAATACCAAGATACTGCTTTTGAACGCTTGATTGTCAAATTTACTCATTTTAGTCCAGCAACCTCTTTAGCCATTCGAAATAGTTTGCGTAATCGAGAGCGCTTTATCTTAACTGTGTCGGTATTAGCTTTCTCAGTTGCGCTTTTAATTGCTACCTTCAATATTACTCGAACTATGGATAATGCAATAGCGGTTGAGCAGGCTTCTAAAAACTGGGGTGTCGAAGTCAAGTTCAAACAAAACGTATCCATGAAAAAAACGTTCAATATGCTGAACGGAGTAAAAAATACAACATCGCTAGAAGCATTTAGTCGCTCACGAGCGGCAATTATTGATGATCATATTGATGCCGGAGAACAAGTAACAAAGAACCTTGAATCGCACAAGTTACTAGTTACCTTAACTAATTTACAGCCAACTTCATCGATGCTTAACATGCCTATTATTAACGGTCGATGGTTAAGTAATGACAACTCTGCAGAGTTACCTGAGGTGGTTGTTAGTCAAATGGTCATTAAACATATGCCCGAATTAACGATAGGTGAAAGCGTAAATATTGAAACGAAAGGTAAGGTAGTACTGTTCAAACTTGTAGGCATTGTTAGAAACATTGGCTCAGCTAGTATTTATACCAGTAGTAATGCAAATTTAAGTAAGGCTAATGGTGTATATATTACTGCCAATAGTCACAGTAAATCGTCGTTGAAACAACTAAAAAACGACCTATATAAATTAGCCGAACAGCAGGATTTTGCCTTTAGTTATATAAATACCGCATGGCAAAGTGTCGATGTAGTAGAAGATCATTTTGAAATTGTATTTTATTTGATGATGCTATTGACCATCATCATTATTTTTATCGCTAGCAACGGTATTATGTTAACTATGATGACAAATATTATCGAAAGAACACGAGAAACTGGGGTGTTAAAAGCGATTGGTGCGGCTAATAGTGAATTAGCAAAAATGATATTTGCTGAAGCGGTATTTATTGGATTTCTTGCATGGTGTGTAGGTTGTATTGTGACATTGCCATTAAGTTTAGTTGTTGCTTATTTTTTAGGAATATTACTTATTCAAACGCCTTTTGAACTGGTATTAAATCCACTAATATTTGTCTATACCTTACCTATTAGTATTGCAGTTACCACCATAGCATCTTTGATCCCAATGCAAAAAATTATGAAAATGCCAGTAAGAGAAGCTTTGATACACGAATAATAATGGAAACGGATTTATTTTTAGAGGTAATAGTTTAGGGGAGTTCACTAGCAACGGTATTTTTACCGTTGCTAGTGAAAATACTGTTTAGAATGAAGCAGCAATACTAAATACCAATGATTCATCACCGGCACCCGTTTCAAGGTCTAAATCTTCATCGTTAGAAATTAACGCTACACCAAGGTCAAAACCACCTACTGAAGTTCCGTAACCAACTTCAACATAATCACCTGAGAAGTCTTGTCCCCAAGTACCAAATGTTGCATAAAGTCCTGAATCGGCTTCTACAGTTACAGAAAGAAAGTCATAATCCGCTTCGTCGATCCCTAAGCCTTTATCTTCTTCATGAGTACCTACGTTATAAGAAACTGAGAATATGCCGTAGCCAGCACTTAAGTTAAGTTCATTGTAAGCAGAATCAAAATCACCAGTATATTGATAAGTAGTAAAACCAGCACCTAAACTTAGACCACTTTCTGTTTCAATGCCGTAACCAGCATAAAAATCAATTTCAATACCGTCTTGTACGTCGGCAGCCCATGTACCAGCGTAAAAACCGCCTTTTTCATAATCAAAACCACCGCTAGCTGAAGCCGTTGTTGTTTGTGCTATACCACGGAAAAAGTATTGTGATACCACTGCAGCATTACCACTTAAACCTTCAACGCCAGCAAGACCATCAGCAGAAGCATTAAAAGAAGTAACAGAGGTAGTTAACAGTGTTGAAGCAAGTGCGATTTTTAGTAGTGTATTTTTCATGTATTACTCATTAAGTTTATTGTTGTTAGTTTTGAAATTGCAAAGAAGATGCCTGTTCTCAATTAAAAACCAATAATCATATTTATTTGTTTATTTTCAAGTGGTTGGTGGCATCCATAAAAAGAGGGGATAATTTTTCTTTTGGGAAGGTGAGCGATCGTGGTGCAAGTAATTATCGGATTGTGCAAAAAAAGTGCAACGCATTGGTGGTCGATTAATTGGCAATTTTAAGGTAAAGTAGCGCTGTTTTTAACTCGCGAAGATCAAATCATGTCTCAATATTTAATTGCTCCTTCTATATTATCTGCAGATTTTGCTCGTTTAGGTGACGATGTCGCTAACGTATTGGCCGCCGGTGCTGACGTTGTTCATTTTGATGTTATGGATAATCATTTTGTTCCCAACTTGACGTTTGGTCCAATGATTTGTCAGTCGCTTAGAGACTACGGCATAACAGCGCCTATTGATGTACATTTAATGGTAAAGCCTGTTGATAGCCTTATCCCTGGCTTCGCAAAGGCAGGGGCTGATATTATTACCTTCCATCCTGAAGGCAGTGATCATATCGATAGAACATTGCAGCTGATCAAAGATCATGGCTGTAAAGCTGGTTTAGTATTAAACCCTGCAACATCGTTGCATTGCTTAGATTTTGTTATGGATAAGCTTGATGTCATCTTATTAATGTCAGTAAATCCTGGTTTTGGTGGTCAGTCATTTATTCCAACGACGTTGGATAAGTTAAAATTAGTCCGCGAGAAAATTGATGCCAGTGGCTATGATATTCGTTTACAAGTGGATGGCGGTGTCAAAGCCGATAATATTGCTGAAATAGCCGCAGCTGGGGCTGATATGTTTGTTGCCGGCTCAGCAATTTTCTCAAAACCAGACTACAAACAAGCGATTGATGAGATGCGTGAGCAACTTGCCACGGTAAAAAATTAATCAAGAATTGAACATAATTCAGTTTTTAACATTTATATAGAGTTATTAGGTAAAAATATCATGAGTAAACCTGTTGTATTAAGTGGCTGTCAGCCATCGGGCGAATTAACTATCGGCAACTATTTAGGCGCACTTAAGCAGTGGGTTAATATGCAGGATAGCCATAATTGTTATTACATGTTGGTTGATCAACACGCCATTACTGTTCGTCCTGAACCTGAAGCACTTCGCAAGGCTACACTTGATGGTTTAGCGTTATACCTTGCTTGTGGTGTTGACCCAGAGCAAAGCACAATATTTATTCAGTCTCATGTACCTGAGCATGCACAACTAAGTTGGGTATTAAATTGTTATACCCAGATGGGCGAGTTAAATCGCATGACTCAATATAAAGATAAGTCGCAAAAGTCAGAAGCGAATATGAACTCAGGTTTATTTACTTATCCAGTATTGATGGCGGCTGATATTTTATTATACCGTGCTGATCGTGTGCCGGTGGGTGATGACCAAAAGCAACACTTAGAGTTAGCGCGTGATATTGCCACTCGATTTAATAATCTTTATGGTGATGTTTTTGTTGTACCAGAACCTTATATTCCTGAATTTGGTGCGCGGGTAATGAGCTTACAAGAGCCGACCAAAAAAATGTCAAAGTCTGATACTAATCCAAGCAATTTTATTGGCTTGTTAGAAGAGCCGAAAAAAATCACTAAAAAGATTAAACGTGCCGTGACTGACTCAGACGAACAAGCTCGTATCTACTTTGATGTTGCTGAAAAGCCGGGTGTTTCAAATTTATTGTCTTTATTGTCTTGCACTACCGGTCAAACCGTTGAACAGTTAGTGCCGCAATATGAAGATAAAATGTATGGTCATTTAAAAGGTGATGTGGCTGATGCTGTAGTATCAATGCTTGAACCTATTCAAGAAAAGTATCATCAATATCGCAATGACCAAGCTTATTTAGAACAAGTTATGCGCAGTGGTGCTGAGAAGGCATCAGAACGAGCGAGTAAAATATTAACCTCAGTTTATGATGCGGTTGGATTCATTTCGAAGCCTTAGTCGTTAATAAGCCAGCAGAAAAACTATTCTGCTGGCTCATTTTATTCTCTTTCCCTAATGCATGCATTTAGCGTTACATTACTCAATAAATATCATCCAACTCACTTCATTATTGAAATCAATACTAGTCATCTTTCTTAACCGATTTTTTAGCTTCACTAAATAATTCATTACTGTTTTCAATAAACTCATCAACACTACTGCTTTTGGCAAACATGAAGCTTGGTGTTAATAACGTTGAGTTAAAGTGAGGTCTGATACTAAAATCTGGTTTTTTACTCATCTCAATCAAGAAACTTCCACCAAATAATAATGTTGTTAAACAAACAGCGACAACAGTTCTTCGTTTACTGCTCATATGAAAACCAACGTAGCAGTTTAGCCAAAATAAGCAAAAGGCAATGCTAATAGGTAACAAAGCCAGCAACGCGGTAAGCGGAAATTGACTTGAAGTATTAAACTTAACTAGCGCTTCAATAAAGTCACTGAACCAAGTGAGATTATAAAAAACAAAACAAAGCCCAAGTTGAGTGAATATTCTGGCATCATGTTTTGTTAAATGCGAAATCAAGGCCACGCTTGCAGGCCAAATCGCAAACATTAATGTTAACCCTATTGAGGGGACAAATAACTGAGTAAAGGTGACTTCTTTGGGGTTATTTAAGAAAAACATCCAGCCGGTAATAATGGCAAACAGTGCGATATTTACAAAAAGTGCCACCGGGTGTTTGGTTAAATTAATTAAATTTTCAAAAGGGCTAAGGGTAATACTTGTTTCAACCGGGTGGTGAGGAAATACTACTCTAATTTGGCTTTTTCCTAAGGTTATAACATCGCCGGAACGAACAATGTGACCATTAGCGGGTTTGTTGCCATCATCTAAAAAGCAGCCATTAATGCTATCTTGATCGGCAATGAGCCAATTATCACCATCAAACTCTATTGATAAATGCTCAGCGCAAACATGGGGATCTGAAAGGATAATATCGCTGTGATAACCTCGACCGACATTAATGCTTTGTTTAGCAAATTTATGACGACCCAGCAGTTTGTGTCCTCTGCTGATTTCTTCAATGATTATTTCCATGACACAGACTCCATAAACTTGCTGGTAAATGCTTGCGCGCTATTTTGAGCAACGCCAGCAAGTGTGAAGTGGCTGATAAAAGCTTGATCGTCTCGGTCAATAGAAATGCCTAAATACAATACATCATAAAGGTCATTAAAGTCTTTATATGCACGAGTACATAAGATAGCTTTATTGTTAATCAGTTGATTTTCTGGCATCACAATATCGTGCTGACATTGAAACTCAGTGACATCATCTTTACCTGCTTTATTACCTGGCATTACCCGTGCAATTTGACGTTGAAATAACTGATAAAATTTAACATCACTTAATTTCTTAGCTTGCATGTAACGAAATTCCATCTCTAAGGCGCCAGTAAAAAAGTTGCCCGAAATATAAGTATTTTCTTCTAATGAGCAGTTGGCAACAGCAAGCATCACTAATGCATCAGATTTATCTGCGTTAGATTCCCCCCAGCAACGAATAAAAGGCACATCTATTGTGGGGATCAAGCCTTCGCCTAGTTTTCTTAGTTGCCAATTACTGTCGAGCAAAGTACCGATAAGTTTTTTTTGATTTTGATTGAGTTGTTGCTCCATTTGTTGAGCTATTGTTAAATTGTTTTGTTCTTTATAAGTCTTAACTAAGGCGAGTAATTTATCATGTGGCACCAAAAAGCCAATTTGATTACCTGAAGTTGCCACGTTAATACCAACTACATCTGAATTCTTATTAACAACGGGACCACCACTCATGCCAGAATTCACTGAACCGGTAAAATGAATACGGTCATTAAAAGATTCTTTTTTTAAGCCGTTATACGTACCAGGAACAACAATCATCCCTAAGTCATGAGGGTTACCAAGAGAATATAGTTCTTCACCTTTTGTTGGCACACTGTTGGCAATGGTGAAAAACGGCATTTCCTGCTCAACGTCTCGTTTGACTAGCGCTAAATCATTAATAACGTCGATACTTTTAAGTTCAAGGTGCGCCTTCTTTCCTTGGTTATCCAAAAATTCAATGCGGTATTTCTCAGGGTGGCGAGCATAACTCGAAATGACATGATAATTGGTTGCGATTAATCCATCTGAACTTATTTGAAAACCTGAACCTATTGAAGACTTTTCTCCACTGGCTTTGTCTATCAAACGTATTTGATAAAGAGATGGCGCATGCTGTTTGAAAATGGTTTCTGCTTGTTCTACGGCAACACTGATATTGCACACTAAAACCAATAACAAGCTAATTAAGCCTTTCATTTATTATCCTTTTTATTATCTTACGACTATACCCATTCTACTTCAAGATGCTTATTCAGGAGCACAGAGCAATTTAACTTTTAGGCGCACCAATGAAGTCATGGCACTCCCTTACAAATTGGTGCACAGTTTTTTTGCTCCAGGCAAAAACTAAGTACCTCCATCCTTGGAGGCAACAACAAAGTGGGGTTGCTCTGTGTTCCCCTTCGGGTGGGTTTTAAAAGACTTTATGCCGCGTTATTCATTTTAAGAAGGGAATAACCATTCTTTACAATGAATGCCTTGCCTAAAGT